>Ga0116135_1000642_pt1 | contig 19110 bp, 13 predicted proteins | sample June2015DPH_20_1_FD_89738 | JGI IMG/M metagenome (GOLD analysis project Ga0116135, IMG submission 89738) | Peatland microbial communities from SPRUCE experiment site at the Marcell Experimental Forest, Minnesota, USA - June2015DPH_20_10 | ecosystem: Environmental > Terrestrial > Soil > Wetlands... | reverse complement strand
TGGGATTCTGATTTCACACAGAGTGCACATCGGGATCGAAGAGGAACTGGATGATGTTTGCATTCCTCCGTTCTTAAGCTTTTGATCGAGGCTATGAGCGCTGCCGCACTTCCGCTGCCAGTCCCTGAGTGCTTTCGCTGACCACGGGGCGTCGCGGCGGTAACGGCTCCATTGGCGACCGGCGCTCGACTGTGCCGATTACAGGAGCATCCTCCATTCCGTCAGCATAGGCCATAGAAACGAACCTTTGTTCGGAACATAAGCGGTCGATGAGGCGTTGTTGCCAGGTACTGAGTACGGCATGAGGAAGAATGGGAAAATTACGAAACATCCAAAGAAAATATACACGTTGAAGAAAAGAAGGCATCACGTAGCGCGGCCCGATCGGCGTCTGCACTTGGACCACACCATCCGACAGTTTTTCAATCCACATATTAGGCCCACCTAAAACACTAAATCTGGCCAGAGCAATTCTCGGGCCGCAATTATTGCACTAAGGTTGGGGCTATGGGAAGCCTTTTTGCTAATTTTTATGGAAAAAAGCTAGAATTTAGCGCTTCGCAGTGTAGGAATTGCTCTCAGCCGGACGAAGGCCGTCAGGAAAAAGCTGGGAGGTTAAACCGGAATTTCAGGCAACACGTCCATTCGCTGAATTTCGGCCGCTACGCCGAACTCTTTCCCTTTGTCCTCCACCCGCAATACACGGGCGTGACAACACACCCAACTCTTTTTGCCGGAGGTGAGTTCGGGAGGAAGAATCATGACGAGTTCGAGGTTGGAGCCTTGGACGAGGCGCGATTGTGTAAAGAGAAAGACGCCGTTGGTGCTGATATCGCGAGTTTCAGCGCTGAGTTCCTCGTTTCCATTACAGCTTTTTACGCGCACAGGCACGCGGGTGACAACTCGCTGGCGAGAACGACGATCAAGATTAGTACTCATTAAAGTGTGCAAAATGGATAAAACAACGCCAGCGGAAAGAATGCTTCCGCTGGCACTCAGCAGTATAGACGAACGAGAGGGTGAAACGTTCTATAAGATTTCAGGACGCCGCAAGCGCGCGGCAGGCACAACTAAAGCTTGCTCCATGGTCGGAACATTCGTGCCGCGCAACTTAGCTTCGGATTCGGCCAGTTTGTCGGATTGGCCGGTTTGATAATAAGCCTGCACTAATAGTTCGAGCGTAAACGGATTGTCCGAATCCTCTTCCAAATAAGAGATCGCTTCTTCGTATTTTTTCTGGTCCATCAACAACATCCCGGCTGCGCCGTTGTACGAAGTTTGAATCACACGGTTGCGGCTGGCTCCTGCCATGGCTTCGAGTTGCTTGAGAGATTTCTCGGCTAACGCGGCATCTCCGGCACGGGCCGCGCGTACGGTGCGGTTGCGCAGGATGCGCGAGAGTTCGTCATCTTTATCGGATGTCGAAATCGTGTTGCGATGGCCCATGGCATCTTCGGCGCTCAGCAGGTATTTCAACGCGACACCGTTGTCGGTTTGATATTCGGCCAGATGTCGATACGCCTGTGCTTCCTGCAAGTCTTGCTCTTTAGCATGGGCCGTTTCTGCGATCTGCAAGAAGAGTTTGTCCGCTTCCGCGAAATTGCCGTCTCGCACAAAGGTCATTCCCTTCTGCATGGTGTAGGTCAGGCGGTCGGGTTCGTTGTGGGCAAATCGTATCGCCTTGTCGTATTCCGCCCTGGCCTGATCCTGATTGCCCATTAGAGCGTAAGTATCGCCGAGACCCACCTGTGAGGTAACAAAATCGGGGTCGATCTTCAACGCGGCACGGTAATGCATTAACGAACCTTCAAAATTTCCTGCCATGCGGAGGAGCTCACCGTAGGAATCCTGAGGATTCGGCTCCTTGGGTAGCAGAGCCACGTAGCGATCCATGGCCGCGAGTGCTTTTACGAACTGCCGGTTACGTGCTTCCGCGTATGCCAGATCGTTCAACGCCGCGGGAAAATTCTTGTCGATGGCGAGAGCTTTCTCCATCATGTGCTGCGAGGCTTCGATTCCTTCTTCCAGCATCAACCAGTTGCCTGCGAGATAGAGAAGATGCTTGTCCTTGGGATACATCTCCAGCATGTCGTTCATGGCCGAGATGCCGCCGATAAAATCGCCTTCCTCCACCTTGGCGATCCACGCCACCATCAACTGCTCGCCGGGAGTCGCTTTGCGCGCGATGGCCTTGGCCCTTTCGCGAGCCGCGCTGATTTCTTTGGGATCGCTGCTGTTGAAGGCAATCCATGCCCACGCGACGGCCAGATTGGGATCTTCTTTCACTGCGGCACGCCAATCGTCATTGCAGCGCTCGAGGTAAAGATTCTCGTAGTCTTGCATCCCCTTTTCGTAGAGCGCGCGAGCCTGCGCGGAAGAGGTTGTGATGGGCAGCGAAGCGGTGCTGCCTTGCTTAATATGATGCGCAAAGGCGGGCGCGGCAAAACACAAGCCAAGCATGAAAACGGCGCAGATGGAGCGACGCATCGAGATCTCCGGAACGAACGCTTTGGGGGGAAGGATTATGCATGCAGAGTAACAGCGCAGTAACCAAGGGAGTAGGTGACGGAAGGCTTAGGACGAGTGGGGTGCGAGGTGAATGTGCGCGGCGAACTCCGCAGCGCTATACGCGATATCCATGTCCCCGGCTGAACTATGCCGGGGACAGGAATGACGCCAAAAATTTAGCCATTATTCTACTGCTGACCAAATTTGATTACGGTACCGCATCCGCTGTTGGGCTGGCAGAAGTTCAGATTTCCTCCTTGATTGGCCGTGAGGTATAAATTGCCCGAGGAATCGAGCATCACACCGCCCAGAGGATTCGCGCCAAAATGCGTTCCACTCACCACAAAGTTGTAAAGCAGGTTCTCGGTCCATTCATTCTCGCCGGGTGCCCGAGCCAGGCGGAATATCGTTCCCCAATCGTTCACGCCGCCTTCGTAGGTCGCGCCGTAGATATTGCCATCTTTATCGACCGCGAGATTTCCCGCTGGCTGGAGGCCGTCGAATATGTCGAAGTTGTAAATCGTGGCGAACTTCCACACGCCGGACTCTTGCTTGAACACAAAAATCGTTCCGTCGTTCTCGGTACCGCCAAAGCTGGTTGAGCCAATCAGTGAGCCGTCCGGGCTCACGGTCACTCCGCCCATTGGCAATGCACCATCCGTTACGTTGAAGTCGATCAGGTTTTGGAACTTCCAGCTTTCGCCGGCACCTGGAGTCAATTCAAAAACTGTGCCACAACCATCCCCGCCGCAAACGTCGTTGTTGCCACCCTGATACGTCGTTCCATACAAGTTGCCGTTGGCATCGAAGACGAGACCGGCACGCGGTGTCGCGCCTTCGGTAAACGCGTCGCGAAAGCGATGAATGATTCTCTCCTTCCAGGGCCCGCTGTGAGTCGGCGCCAGTTCGTAGATCGTACCGCATCCCTTTACCGGAGGGCAGCCGATATGCGTCATTCCGCCGATAGAAGTCGTACCATACAAATCTCCCGTCGTGTCGAAAACCACGTTGCCGAATGGCACTGCGCCGTCACTTCCACCCTGGAAGCTGTACAAAACCTTTTCTGTCCACTCTTTGCCCTGAGTAGTATCTGCCGGAGGAATGAGTTCGAACACGACGCCAAGTCCGTTTGTGCCTCCGGACGAAGCCGTAGAATACGCGTTGCCGGCTGAGTCAAACACCAAGCTACCCAACGGATTTCCTCCGTCCTCTCCACCAGTGAATGCATAAAGGACGGAGAACTCCCATGTGCCATCAGAAGCGGGAGCAAGCTTGAAAATAGTGCCCGCACCATAAAGACCACCGATTTGCGTTGTGCCGTAGAGATTACCGGCAGCATCGGCCACAACGTTGCCGTCGGGATAGGAGCCGTCGTTGCCTCCGGTGAAGGTGTGCAGCACGGTTATGTCATCGGCCGCAAAAGCCTGCATAGTAAGAACGAGAAACAACGCAACTACGAATAACGCGATGCTTGCTGTTGGATGACTGGAAACTTTATTCAAAAAGGATGGCAAAATTCTGGGTAGTTGGCCTGAAATATTGACACTACGGATGTCTGACTTGCTGGTCTTCATGAAATCTGCGATCCCCCTGGAAGAAATTACGCGCGGCGTCTATAGTGCCGTCACGCACCGCACATACTCCGTACAACACTCCAAAAGCCGCGTTCGGCAGGCTGTCCGGACCGCTGAGGTGCGGCAAATGCCAAACAAGATATCACAACTTAAGTTTTCTTATGTCTCCACGAGGTTAAGATCGCACAAAGAAAACCCCTGCCGCAAAGCGGCAGGGGCTCGATCAAAAAACACAGCTAGAACTTGAAGATAGCCGCGAATTGGACGCCTCTTGGTCCGCCGCCGCCGAGGAATGGATTGCCGATGCCCACGTCGCCAGTCGCGGTAATAGGGTAGTAAGCGCCGGGCCCGTAGCCGCCCGTGGCGGAGTTGGGTGCACCGATATCGGCGATGAAATTGGGCAGGAACGGGTTCACAAAGTTAGGATGGTTGAGCAGGTTAAAGAACTCCGCCCGGAGTGTCATCGTCACATGCTCGGCGAGCGATGTATCTTTGAATACGGAGAAGTTGAACTCCTTGAAGCTCGGCCCGTGCAGTGAGTTGCGCCCTTCGCTGCCGAAATGGCGCGTGCCTGGCACGCAGTTGGTTTCATCGGTTGCGCCGGGGTCCTGAGTCTGGTTCCATGTGCAGGGTGCGGCAAACGACGACAGGTTCAGGTACTGCGCCGGATTGCTGGAATACTGCGGGGTCGAGATCTCGTCCGGACGGTCAAAACCTTCGCCTGAGCCGGAGTAGTCTCCTTCAAACTCGTAGTTGAGGTGCCAGGGCTGACCATCCTGCAGATTGAGGATGCCATCTAGGCCCCAGCCATTCTTCAACTTCTGCATCGATCCGCCAGACTTGGGGAACTGGTAGGTAAAGTTCCAGGTAAAGCGGCGGCGAATGTCGAAGCTGGAGTTTCCGCGGTCTCCGGCAGGATTGGTGCTGTTTGTGGGCTGCGACTCGTTGGGTTCGAAATCCTCAAGATCGCTGGCGTCGTCGATAGAATGCGACCAGACAAAGTTCGCTTGCGAGGTTACGCCATGCCAGCCACTGGTGCGCAGGCTAGCCTGCAGTGAATGGTAGTTTGAGTTGGCCGACGATTTCTCCTGATTGAGATAGAAGAAATTCGGCGCCACCGCGCGCGGCACGCCATAGCTGTTGATGCAATCGCAACCGAGATCGGCAGCCGTGATCTCCGCCTGGCTGGGCTGATTGATATCGAGGAACTGGAACAACTTGATGCCGATTGAGCCGACATAACCAACCTGAAGCACAGTCTTGCTGCCCAACTGCTGTTGCAGGTTCAAATTGAAGTTCTGGATGTAAGGCGTGCGCATTTTGGGATCGACGGAAAAGAAATTTCCCTCGGGAGCGAATCCGGAATAGACCGGAACCCCCGGCGTAATCGCGGCGGCGGTCGCACTGCCCTCACCCAATGCATTCGGCCCCAATCCGGGATAGGCTGGTCCTGGACAGAAGATGCAATTCCACGGCAGATGCCCCAGAAACATATCCTGAGAGAAGGCGTCGTAGAACAAACCCCATCCGGCCCGTACCACAGTTTTGCCCTGGCCCGTTACGTCATAAGCGAGGGCTACACGTGGAGCAAAGTTATTAAGATCCTTGTCGTACAACTGGCCGGTCTGGACGTTGTTTCCGCCGTTCGCGTAATCGACCGTGTAAAACTGGCCGCTCTTCTCTCCCGTTACACCGAAGTAGTCCCAGCGCATCCCGTAGTTCAGGGTCAGGCGAGGCGTCGCACGGAAACTATCTTGAATAAATAATCCATGGCTATTTTGATAGGTGTGTCTCTCGGAATCGCCCTGTATTTGGCTCCCCCCATCTGGCAGCCCTTCCAGAAATGCCTCGATCGCTGTGAGGGCGTTTGGATTCAAGGGATTAGGATCCGTGATCGAGTCAAAGCTTAACGTTCCCCGGAAATCATGATCGAATAGCTGCATGATGGTGGTGCGCCGGAACTCATAGCCGAACTTCACATCGTGCTTTCCCGACTTCCAAGAGTAGTTGTCCACGAAGTGCCAGTTGGCGTCGACACGATTCCTCGCCAGTGAGTCGGTGGCGCCAATCTGCGAGAAGCCGCCTACGCTAGTCGCAGGAAGACCGCCGTTATACGCGGTGACGCCAGTATCCATACCAATCGAGTTGGGGATGAAACTCTGGTCCTCGGGAAAAAATCCTTCCGCGAACCGATTCCATCCTAAACGGGCCTCGTTGACCTGGCTGGCGTTCACCACTTTCACATAAGAGATCGATATCAGTTGCACGCGCGTCGGGGTCGTGGTGTTAAACCCGGGCAACAAGCCACCGGACAACTGTGCGAATGGGAAGCTCTGGTGGCTGTTGCCAAAATAGTAACGGCCCGTGAGCAGGTTGTTCGCATTGAAATTGTGATCGACCTTGCCGATGAAGCTGTCCACGCGGTTGAAAAAGCTTGTCGAGGAGGAAAGATTGTTCACGCTGCAGCCATTACCGTCACTCGTGGCACCGGCGATATTGGGTGTCGGCCAAGGGTTGCGGGCCAGAAGAGCGGTCATCACAGGATTCACAGTCTCGCCCAAGGCAACAATGTCGGCCTCGCTCGCAGTGATAACTGCTGGATCCGGCACGCAGGTCGTTCCGGCCTGCGCACCATTCTCACTCTGGCCTTCATAATCCACATAGAAGAATGTATTGTCCTTGACGATCGGTCCGCCCAGTGCCCCACCAAATTGATTGTTATTGAAAGGATTCTTCGGATTGGGATCGAGGTTGAAATAATTGCGTGCTCCCAGCTTGCCGGTGCGGAAGTATTCCAGCAGTGAACCGTGCAGGTGGTTGGTGCCGCTCTTGGTTACGATGTTAATCACAGCGCCGCTATTGCGTCCGTATTCTGCTTCATAATTGGAAATCACTTTCAGTTCGGCCACGGCGTCAAGCGGCAGGATGGTCGCGGGATCGCCGAATACGCCAGCTTCATTGATGGCTGGATCGTTGCGGTAGCCATCGTTCATGTCTGTGCCGTCGAGCAGGAAGTTGTTCGACCGCCCCCGCGAACCGTTCATCGAGAAAACCCCATAGGAACCGGGAGAATCGGTGATTTGGTCTGGAGATCCGGCAATGCCGGGGTTGAGGTAGATCAACTTTTGGTAATCGCGGCCATTGACCGGAAGAGCCTCGATCGTCTCTGCGGTGAGAGTACCTCCGAGCTCGGCGGAGGTTGTTTCCACTTGCGGCAACAAGTCGCCTGCCACCTCTACCTTGGTCGACACCTGCCCCGTCTTCATGGCCGCATCCACGCGGCGCTCGCCCGCCACGTCAACTGTAACCCCATTGGCTTGGAAGGTCTGAAAGCCGGTCAGCGTAATGGTCACCGTGTAAGTCCCAATCTGCAACTCGGGCAGGGCGTAGCTGCCGTCAGCGCTGGTTTGGGTGGTGCGCTCCAGCCCGGTGCCGGCGTTTTTCACGCTTACCGTGGCGCCGGCGACGACTGCGCCGGAGGGATCGGTTACGGTACCTAGGATCGTGCCGCGGAAGGTTTGGGCCGAAAGGCTGAGTACAGTCAGCAGCACAAACGCCAGAATGACGCGCGTTCTCATAAAATCTCCTTGAACTTAATCATTTCGGGGAGTGATGTCGATGCGGAAGCCCCGACGACAGGCTGTTTACCGGTAGACGCGCAATTCCTTAGATTCAAATGAGATGCAGCGCCCCACCGCACACCAAACAGTATCGAATGCTCCTCCCAAGAGTCAACCATGGAGTTCCGATCCAAGCGATAGATTTTACAAATGAGGCACTCCAAGGTAACTTTGGGAGGAATTTTCGGATAAAATGCGAAGGGATGACAACAGAACTTCTAGAAATTAATCGTGACGCCGCCCCGCACCGCGCGCGCTGACTGCACAAAATAAACCGTCTGGCCGTCCTGCCCGATGACCGGGACATACCCTTGGGCCAAAAGGTTGCGAACGTCAATGATGGCTTCCATATGCGCTGGAAGGAATCCCAAGGTCGGAATGGGCTGGCGGATGTAGAGATTTAGATAGGGATCGCTCTGCCCGGGAGATGCGTTGAACATATCGACCGGGGTTAACGCCTGACCGTTGACCCAGCGGTAGCTGGCAATCCAGCGAGTGTGGGTGCGGTCTATCGTGCCGCCGAGCTTGGCGGCCATTGCCTGACGCCGCTGGGTGCCGATCCATTGCTGGACATTTTGAATCTCAACGTCCGGCTTGGCTAAATCGAGAGCGCCGCCGTAGGCGTAATCCAACGTCGCTGTGAGGTCGGAGGAAAGCTTGCGAGCAAGCACCACACGCAGGCCGTCGGTATGGAGGTTGTTGCCGGCGTAGGTAAAGGTTCCTGAATAGGTATCAGGCAAGAGAAAACCACCTGCGGCCGTAACTGTACCGGTGCCGAGCAATGCCGTATTGTCCACGTGATCATCGAAGGCGGCCAGCTGCGCGCTGTTCTTTCCCCAACGATGGGCGATATTGAGTTCTTGATGTTGTGCGCGTTCAAGCTGCGTGTTGAAATTCACGACGCTTATACGCGGATCGGCTTCGTTCAAATCGGAAGACGCATCGACATTCTCCCCGCCGACGATATTGGGCAAGGAGGTCGTGTAGTTATAGCTTACGACGGTATTCGGAGAGAAGTGAAGATCGAGGGATCCGTGCGGACGAAATGCGGTCACGCGGCCAAGAAATTGAATGGCTTGCAATTCGCTGCCGAAACGAAGCTCCACTGCGTTATTGATCGCGAAATCCTCCCCTGCCGAAAGCGCAAGCGACTGGAGAGATGCGTTATGCAAATTGGGATCGGACGGCGCGAAGTGTCGGATGGCAATGCCCATGGATGGGCCGGAGCCATCGGGCAGGCGATGTGTATACATGGCGCGCAAAATAGCCACCGGAGTGCTGTCTCCGTAACCGACCCTGCCGCCTAGGCTTACGCGGTCCAGAGAAAACACCGACCGCTCCATGGAAAATCCGGTGCTTGCATCGGAGCCGCTGCCGTAGCCTTCAGCCGCCGAGCCGGCAATAAACGACATGCTGCTTTTTACCTCATCACCCTGCACTTCCTCGCCCATCGAGGGATCGTCGAAGACGCGCAGAACGGGGCGGTTCGCCACGGAACGCAGTGTCCACTTCCAATCGTCATCGTCCGGTGCGCCGCGCAGCGGACCAACACGCATGGCGTTCAGCAGAGTATTTAAGGTAATGTTCAGGTGAGTGCTGGCACCGGAATGCAGCCCAACTTTATCCCGCCACGCGGGCAAAAAAGATGCGGCAGAAACTTTGACAGTATACAAACCGGGCAGCAAATCGCTGGCGTAGTAGAAACCGGCATCATCGGTGAAAACGGTAAGAGTGCGAGCTGCTGTGCCAATGATCTCTACCACTGCGCCCATTTGGGGAGTGCCGGAGGAATCGCGCACGTATCCCGAGATCGCTCCCGACTGCTCGGTCGCCCATGCTGAAGCGGACCATGCAGGAAGCGACAGCGCGGCGATCACCGCCCAAGTTCCGAGCTGGCGAAAATTCACTCCCACCCCCGGGGATAAACAGGCCGCTACTCTACCGCAAAGGTAGCTGAAGGATCAACAGTCTGTTTGGAGATATTGTCGTTCACTTTAATTTCGATGCGGTACACGCCCGGCTGCAGGTTGGCCGCCGCAATCGATTTCTGCAACGTCACCTGATCGCCTACATTTCCCATCGTGTCGGTCGATTCGGTTTTCTGCACAACCGGCTTGTTGGTCGCGATGTTAACGATGTCGAATTCGAAGGTAGCCGAAGCCTTGTGTGTTTTGTCATCCACGCCCAGGTTGTAGACCTGCATCCAGAAATTTACTTTCTGGTCGCGGCTGCGATTGAACATCGCCGGCTTGCCATCGGCTGGCGCTACGCGGGGACGCACCTTGGTGACGCCAATGACGAAATTGCCCGCGCTCACATCCTTGGTCGGAACGGCTTCCATTTGATCGGCAACAATCAGCGACGATGTAGACAGCTTGTCGTCCGAGTACTCCGGCACAACGATGCCGCGGCTCCACAAGCCTTTCCGGTCTCCATTCACATCTTTCACAGCGATTTCAATCTTATAGCGTCCGGGACGCAAAGGCAGCGCCTTCCAGTACACGGAAGAATTTTCCGCGGTACGCGGCAACAATTCCGCGGGAACGTCCACCTGCGCGGTATCTTCGAAGGTCTGCACAACCCGGCCGGTCAAGGTGCTCACACGTCCAAAAATATTTACCGTGCCGCGCTGTACACCGTCTTTGTTGTTGAAAGTAATATCGCGATACTTCATCTGAATAGTGATCGGAACCAGCACGGTATCCCCGGTCACCTTCACAAAATCCGATCGCACATCGAACGGCATCAGGTTCGTGATAAGTTTGGTGTTGACGATTTCTTCCAGATCTTTAAATTTGACGGGCGGCGGAGCCTGCAATTTCGCGAATTGCTCCAGCCGGTCAAATTCCTTGGTTTGCAGATCTGAGCTCATAGGGCCAGCTCCCAGTTGCTCCAAACCTCCGCCACTAAAGCGGGCGGCTTTGCTCGACATGCCCATCTGCTCGTACAGCGTTAAACCCGCGTTCGGCGTGTATTTCAATGCGTCTTTTTCCGAACGGTCGAGGGTCATGTGGTAGTCGCCGCACATGCAGGAATCGACAAATTCGATGATAACTTCCTGGCCGATACCTTCCAGGTAACGATACCGCCAATCTTCGAAGGGGAACGTAGAAGTTTCGCCACCACCCTCTTCCATGGGCCGCTCATATGTTCCGCCGGAAGGATGGGAATCAATTTCGTCCGCCGGACCATACATGATGTAAATACGGCCGCGGTCACTTTTCCATCCGGGGATGCCGGCAGCAAAGTGTTCATTGGCATAGGCAATGCGGCGGTAATGCTCTTCCTTGTACTCGTTCTCTTCCGTATCAGGAGTGGGGTCGCGACGCTGCCAGAAAGCTTCGATAAAGTTGTCGCGTTCTTCGTCGTTGGAGAGCTGCTTGAAAGCGGCTCGTTCTTCGTCAGTGATAATCCAGACGACATCCTCATTCAGCCACTTTTTGTAAGTCTTGCTAAGCTCGACGTTCAGAGCTTTCTTTTGCTGTTTCTTCTGCTTTTCGTTGGGCTTGCGCTTGAGCGGATCGACCTCATCCGTGGATTGTGTCTGGGATCCGCTGGCGGCCGCGCCATTGGATGATGGATCGGCAGATGGTTGGCTTGTGGCTGGCTGACTTGCAGATGCCGGCTTGTCACTTTGCGCACCGGCAGGGCGGACTATTGCTCCGGTAACCGCCAAAATAACTAACCAAGAAAGATAACGTGAACCAACCCACACCATGAGAGGAACTCCTGCGACAGTAGCCTTAGCCCGACTATTTTAGGCCCCAAAATGGGAGAAAGCAAGGTTAAGTCACGTTAAAAGAATGAGCTGAATGCCCCTAGCGACCCTTTCATTTGGACGCGGCGATGACAAGTTCGAGTTGCCTCAAGCGCGAGACTAATATCTGATGTTTCATTTAAGTACTGCCCGCGAAACAATGCTCAAGTTATAATTTTGGGTTTGAACGTACCCTCGGGCCCTTGGATTCTCAAGCAAATCTCATTAAGGCTCTCTGAAATGGAACTTTCCTGCTGGCGACATCGTAAAAGTATACGTGTCCGTCAGACCGGCAAAACTGGCTGGCTAGAATTGTTCCTTGGGCCGAACTGGGGATACTGGCAGCGCTCCCGACAATGACGGAAACAATGAAACCCTGGAAGAAAATCGCGCTCGGCGCCGGAGTGGCGGTGGTTTTGGCCATCATCGTCGGAGTTACCGTTCATCAAAGCGGCAAGAACGTGGTCACCGTGCAGACCGGCAAAGTCCAGCGTCAGGACTTGGCGGCCGTCGTAAGCGGCTCCGGCGAGATCAAGCCGAAGACATTCGTCAACATTGGTGCGAATGCCTATGGGAAGATCACGCATCTGTATGTCAAGGAAGGCGACCACGTAAAAAGGGGACAATTGCTGGCGCAACTGGAAAACGTGCAGTCCTCGGCCGATGTAAGCGCGAACCAGGCCTCGGTGCAGGCTGCGGAAACCGATGCGCTTGCCGCTGACGCCGCGCTGAAGACATCGGACGCCGATTTGCGCCGAGCGCAGGCAGATTACGACCGCAACAGGCTGGACTGGGATCGCGCGCAGAATTTGTTCCGGGATGGATTGATTTCGAAATCCGATTTCGACAGCCGTAAGAATGCATGGGCTACGGCCGATGCCGGGTTGGTTCAGGCGCAGGCTCGTGTCGCGCAGGCCAAGGCGCAGAAGGATTCTGCCGACCGCCACGTGGCTCAGGCGCGCGCCAATCTCACGCGCGTGACCGATGTGTTGCAGAAGACAACGTATGAAGCCCCGTTCGATGGCGTGGTCACAAACCTGCCGGTACGGGAAGGCGAATCGGTGGTCATCGGTATTCAGAATGCGTTGGGCAGCACTCTGCTTACCCTGGCCGATATGTCAGTGATTACTGCTGAAGTGAAGATTGACGAAACCGACATCGTGAACGTTCATGTGGGCCAGCCTGCGGAAGTGACGATCGATGCGATTCCGCGCAAGATTTTCCACGGCACAGTTTCCGAGATTGGAGACAACGCCATTGTTCGCTCCACCGGCGTGGCGACTTCGCAGCAGTCCACGACCAGCGAGGAGGCGAAGGATTTTAAAGTGGTCGTAAATGTAACCGATCCTCCTTCGGATTTGCGCCCGGGACTCTCGACCACGGCGAAGATTACAACGGCTGCGCGAAGCAATGTGCTCGCCATTCCGATTCAGGCGCTCTCGGTTCGTACCAAAGCGCAGTTAGAGCAGGAAAAATCGACGCCTGGATCGGTACATGCTGCATCCCCAGCACCCAAAGAAACAGCATCCAAGAGTAGGGACCAGGATATTCAGGGCGTATTCGTGATCCGCAACAAGAAGGCGGAGTTCGTGCCGCTCACAACCGGCATTACCGGAACCAGTGATATTGAAGTGGTGAATGGGCTGAACGAAGGGGATGAAGTGATTACCGGCAGTTACAAGATTTTGCGCACACTGCGTTCTGGAAGCAGCGTCAAAATCGATAATTCTGTGCCGAAAAAGGAAGACGAATCGTCGTAACGTTCGCAGGCTTCATCCGTCCAACGGAGAACCGGAGCCGAAACGGGGTCTCATCACCGAAGTCTTAAACAAAGCGGTTCAGCGGCAAACAGGACGCGCGGAATCGAAGTCGATACGGAGAACTCAGTGGCACCGGAGCAGGAGAAAAACATGGCAACCGCCGAAGTCATCAGCATGCCCCAGAACGCAGTCGACGCCTCGCCGCAGTCTTGCATGATTGCAGCCTTGGATTTGTGGAAAACCTACGATATGGGCTCGGAGCAGCAGGTGCATGCTCTACGCGGCGTTAATATCCGCATCGAGCGCGGCGAGTATGTGGCGATCATGGGGCCTTCCGGTTCAGGCAAATCGACGCTGATGAACCTCATCGGCTGCCTTGATTCGCCGACCAAAGGCGAGTACTGGCTAAACGGCCAACTGGTAAGCCAGCTCGATGACGACGAACTGGCGCGCATCCGCAATAAGGAAATTGGGTTTGTGTTTCAGACCTTCAACCTGTTAGCTCGCGCCACAGCTCTGCACAATGTGGAACTGCCCTTGATTTACGCTGGTGTAGCCACCGAAGAGCGCATCGAGCGCGCTAAAGCCTCGCTGACTGCTGTAGGTATGGGATCGCGCATGACCCATAAACCGAACGAGCTCTCCGGGGGCCAACGGCAGCGCGTCGCCGTAGCTCGCGCTCTGGTGAATAAGCCTTCGATCATTCTGGCCGACGAACCTACCGGAAATTTGGATTCGCAGACTGGTAACGAAATCATGGCGCTCTTCGATCGCCTGCACGGTGAGGGAAACACGATTGTGTTGGTGACGCACGAGCACGATATTGCAGAGTATGCCCACCGCGTCATTAACATCAAGGATGGCGTGGTCGAGCGCGACGAACGCAAAAAATAGTCTCGGCCGGGCTTGCCTGAGAACTAACTCACTGCGGCCGGTTTCGCAGCGTCCGGTATTGTCCTTTCGACCTCACCTTTCGGTGTTGCCACAACCACACGATCGCGTCCCCCGCGCTTCGCCTCATATAGAGCGGCATCGGCCGCCGCCATTAACTCCTGGGGTGAAGCTCCATGCTCTGGAAACGCGGCGACACCGATAGAAAAAGAAACCATCCCCAAAGATCTCCCTTGATGCTGTACGGCCATATCTTTCATTTTCAAGCGCAGGCGCTCCGCCCTGGCGTGTGCGCCCTCCCGATTGGCTGTAGGCAGGATGACCACAAATTCTTCCCCGCCGAACCGGCACACAAAATCCTCTGCCCGGACACTTCTTAGCAGGAACGCCGCAGCCTCGCGCAATACGGCATCGCCCGCGTCGTGCCCGTAAGTGTCATTAAAGCGTTTGAAATGATCCAGGTCGATCATCATAAGTCCAAGAGGCTGGCCTGCCCGCCCTGCCCGCCGAATCTCGCGGTCGAGTGCCTCTTCCAGATATCGTCGATTGTAGAGACCGGTTAAAGCGTCACGAACCGACTGGGTACGCAGGGCATCACGCAAGCGTATGTTGGCGATCGACAATCCCACCTGTCCGGCAAATGTCGTTTTAAGAGAAAGTTCGGAAGCTTCCATTTGCTGGGCCTCGTCGGTGGACTGAAAGTGCATAATGCCCAGCGTTTCCCCTTGCGCCAAAATGGGGATGCACAAATATGTGTTCTTCACTCCGGCTGCGTGCAGGCAGGGCGCTGTGGTATCCCCGGCTACCACAAGGTGCGGTTGCCCGGTTCGCAGCGCCCAGCAATCTGCGGCCTCAAATTCGGTGGAGGAGAACTGGCAAGCGCTCCACGAGCCGATCACTTCAGCGAGGTTGCGCTCCGCGTTCAGCAGGACTATCGCTCCGCGGGCGACCGGGAAAATTTTGGGGGCAAAGCCTAGCGCTGCCGCAAACACTTCCTCCCGATTGATACAACTCTGCAACAACTCACCCATCTTTGCCAGCATGGTCGCGCGATCCGTGCGTTTTTTCAGCTCGGTCATCATTCTCTCGTTCTGTTGATCGAACTCGTTGCGGGCTGAATCTTTCTCCGACATCTCGCTCTGCAAAAGAGCGTTAGCGTCCGCCAGTTCCACGGTTCGTTCGCGGATTTGCTCCTCCAAAACCTGCTGATTTTGTTTCTGTACCTCGATGTTGGTACAGGTTCCGAACCATTTGATGATCTTGCCCGCGCCGTCACGAATCGGACTCGCTCTTCCCAGGAACCATTGAAAAAAACCATCCTTTCCAAGTAGGCGGTATTCCACTTCGTAGGGCGCCCCCACTCGTAAAGCATTTCTCCATTTTGACCAGCAGTCCTCCAAATCATCCGGGTGAACAATCTGTGCCCAGCCGGAGCGCCGCATCTGATCGAGTGTGAGACCGGTATATTCGAAGCATCGGCAGTTGAAAAAATCATCATCACCATTGGGGTCGGCCGTCCATATGATCTCGGGAATCGCGTCCGCCATGGTGTGAAAATACGATTCGCGTTCCTTGGCAATTCTTAGACTGCCTTTCTGGGAATCGAGAAATCTGTCGAAGAAGGCCGAGGCAATCGTTCCGGCCAATACCAGGAAAGTAGTTCCGCTGATGGCGCCAATGCCGATCATGGAAATCCCGATCGTGTCCGTAAGGTCCGGTGCGATGGTTGAAGGGCGGAAACTGGCGGCCCTCATTCCCGTGTAATGCATTAGAGGAATGGCGCTGCCCATCACGAGCGCACTGATGCTCTTTCTCCAACTGATTCGCTCGACGTCGCGCACTCGGAAAGCGAGCTTTAAAGCGACGAAAGAAATCGCAATGGCCAATACGATCGATAAGGCTACGATTTTCAGGTCATAAGTAGTTTCCGCCGGGCAGCGCATCGCCGCCATTCCGATGTAGTGCATAGCCGCAATGCCGCCGCCCATTACAAGACTGCCCAAAACTTCCTGCCAAATGTCCATCTGCGGGCGGCTGACTACGAACAGAGCAACTGCGGAGGCGCCAACCGCAGCCAGCAACGAAAGCAGGACCGTTGGCAGATGATAGAAAACCGGCATCGGCATGGTTAAGGCGAGCATGCCGACGTAGTGCATCGCCCAGATTCCCAACCCCATGGCGACGGCGCCGCAACTTAACCAGGCTTGCCGCGCCCGCCCTTGTGTCGAAACCAGGCGCGCGGCCAGATCCAAAGCGGCATAGGACGAGACCATCGCGAGCACTACGGAAAGTGCCACCAACCGAAGGTCGTACGTACCGGGCATTGGAACTGCGGGGCTCATCTTTGCGTGGTAGTTCTACCTATACATCGGCTGAGAACACGGAGTTTATGTGTTAAGAAATTTTTAGAGAATGGACGATAGTGCCGAGTTCAGGCAAAAGAAAACGGACCTTGAGCAGGTCCGTTTCATTTTTAAGAATCTCTTGTGAATGAACTACCGATTCATTGCCTATCGTGTAGCGGCAGTATCCGTCGGAGCGCGATTGGCTAAGAAGAAATTGTGGTCGTAGAGATTGCGGTACATAAGTCCAGCGATCTCGGCCGCTTTGGGACCGAAGGTTGGCCGCCCGCCTTCGAGGAAGACCACAACTACAATGCGACCGCTGCTGGTATTGGCGTAGGAAGCGAACCAGCCGAAGCGGGTGCCGGCGTGAGAACAGGTTCCGGTTTTTCCCAGAATTTCTTCTTCGTTGAAGTTGAGCCCCAGCCGGCGTGCCGTGCCATATTGCACCGCACCAGCCATGCCTACGGAAATTTCCGGAATCAGCGGAGCGATATCGAGCTGCCGCTTAATGCGCGGCTGAAAATTTGTGACATCTTCAGGAGTGGTGGGGTGCTGCAGGTAATACAGCGTGCCGCCGTTGGCAATGGCAGAAACCATGGCGCCCAATTGCAGCGGCGTCATGGAAATGCCTTCACCGAAAGAGCACATTTTGCCTACGCCGCCCAGCTTTTCGGAGATCACCTCATCGGGATATGTGCCGAGCTGTTCGCCGGGGATGTCATAACCCGCCAGCTCGCCCAACCCGTACTGGTGAGCGTAGTAAGCGGTTTTTTCAAATCCAAGCTTGCGGCCGAGTGCCTCGAAATAGGCGTTATTCGAGTGTGCCAATGCCTCGGTGAGATTCATGCGGCTGCGGCCGCCGAGCGAAACTTCGGTCTCTTTAGAAACAAGCCCCTCGTTCAATGCAGCCAAAGCTACAGAGAGCTTGATGGTTGAGCAGGGTTGCGCACCACTCGAGAGTGCCAGCTTCTGATTCACCATCGCCAGCACGCGGCCGCTGGTGGGTTCGATTGCGACCACTGTGCCGTTCATATTGCCAAGGGCATCGATGGCTGCCTGACGCACCACGGGATCTTCTCCGTCGATAATATCTCCGCCTGTAAGCCCTTCGGCAAACGAACTCATGTAAAAGCGCTCGTGATAAGTATGGCGGCGAGTGCTCGTAGAAGTGCGCGTCAAGGTTGCAGCGCGAGGTGCGACAGTCCGGCCCGCGACATGCCCGGTGGTGCTGTGGCCGGCGGCCAAATGCCGCATACGACGCTTGGTGTGCTGGCTCTCGCTTACCTTCTTACTCTTGGGCTTGGCAGGATTGAGCGTGTTGACGTGTGCCGCCCATATGGCTGGTGCAAACAGCAGACCGCTCGCAATCACTACCAGACGAAAATAACGCGCTCCGAACTTAGACATCTTTGCCCGTTCCCTTGATTTCTAGATTTCTTATAGATCTTGATGCACGATGCTTGCCAGCCAAGGGCAACCTCGCAGAAAACTCCCTCAACTTCGCGATAGTACGGGAGTTATAGTCTTTCGAGCAATAACAAAGTTTTTATCCGTTCCAACCATAAGTTAGATGCAAACCATTCTGGAACAAGTACTTAAATGGGAATTACTTCAGTACCGCAGCCTCAGTAACTAAGCACCCCGTTACTGAAAAGATACGACACAGTATCGCAAAGGTTTTCCTAGCGGTCTGATTAATAATCCGCTTGGTCAACACTTTACCTTTTACATCACCTCATTGCGTTTGCGCAGGAATGCCGGAACATCCAAATCTTCCTGTTCGAAGTTAGCCACCAACGCACTGCGCATGGTCTCCAGCGAAATCACTTCGGCGCTGGCATGAGATACCGCAACGGGCGACGATTGCTCGATGCTCTGTTCTTCCATCATCATTTCCGGTATAGGCTCGGAAAAAATTGACGGCGCAGAGGCGGAAACGGAAAAATTCATATCGTCATCGTGCGACGAGAATGAGTGATGCACATCCGGGCTGCGATGATGTGTGCGCGGCACCTCGCGGAAACCCGTTGCGATCACTGTGATCTTGACGGCGTCCTTCATCTTCTCATCCATCACCGCACCAAAGATAATATTCGCATCCTCGTGCGACGCGCTCTGAATAATCGTGCACGCCTGCTGCACCTCCGCCAGCTTCAGCGAAGCCGAACCTGTGATGTTGATCAGAATGCCGCGCGCACCATCGATTGCGCCAGCCTCAAGCAAGGGCGAGGCAATCGCCCGCCGCGCCGCTTCCAGTGTGCGGTTCTGTCCGCTCGCCGTTGCCGTGCCCATGACGGCATAACCCATGCGCGCCATGATCGTCTTCACGTCGGCGAAGTCGCGGTTGATGATGCCGGGAATCGTGATGATGTCGGAGATGCCCTGCACGCCCTGGCGCAGAATGTCGTCGGCGATGCGGAACGATTCGAAAAAGCCGGCATTCTCGGCAACGGCGAGCAGCTTCTCATTAGGGATGACGATCGTCGTGTCGACGGATTCCATCAGCTCGGCGATACCTTTTTCCGCCTGCGTCATGCGCCGCTTGCCTTCAAAGGAAAACGGCTTGGTGACCACGGCGACGGTGAGCGCTCCCATCTCGCTGGCCAGCGATGCGATGATCGGAGCCGCGCCAGTGCCGGTGCCGCCGCCGAGTCC
>Ga0116135_1000640_pt1 | contig 19116 bp, 19 predicted proteins | sample June2015DPH_20_1_FD_89738 | JGI IMG/M metagenome (GOLD analysis project Ga0116135, IMG submission 89738) | Peatland microbial communities from SPRUCE experiment site at the Marcell Experimental Forest, Minnesota, USA - June2015DPH_20_10 | ecosystem: Environmental > Terrestrial > Soil > Wetlands... | reverse complement strand
TACAAGCTGTTTCGGACTAACGTCCATGTACTCCACTTCGTCCCGATGTTTCAGCACGAAGTTACCGGCTTGGCGAGCATTCACCAGATCGCTGACGAGGCGGCCTTTTTCATCCAACTCGATGTTGGCCTGAGCGATGATGTATTTGTCTTCCTCCCAGGCGGACAAATAATCGCAGTGCGCCTCAACCTCAATCGTCTGCTTCTTTGGGCTGAGGTCGCGATTGGCCTTTTCAATTTCACCGCGCGTCAACACGTCGCCGACTTTGTAGGAACTATCGCCAGGATTCAGAACTCTTATCTCATCCACCACCGCGCCCTTCACCACTCGCCGGTAGGGACTCTCGATGAATCCGTATTCGTTGATCCGCGCAAAGCACGAGAGCGACGAGATGAGACCGATGTTCGGACCTTCCGGCGTCTCGATGGGACAGATGCGGCCGTAGTGCGTAGGATGCACGTCGCGCACTTCGAAACCCGCGCGTTCGCGCGAGAGCCCGCCTGGTCCAAGCGCCGACAGCCGGCGTTTGTGAGTGATTTCCGATAGCGGATTGGTCTGATCCATGAACTGCGAAAGCTGGCTGGACCCGAAAAATTCGCGGATGGCCGCCATCACCGGCTTGGCGTTCACCAGGTCGTGCGGCATGGCCGTCGACATTTCCTGGTACACCGACATCTTTTCCTTGATGGCGCGCTCCATGCGCACCAGTCCGATGCGGAACTGGTTTTCGAGCAACTCACCGACTGCGCGCACGCGGCGATTGCCCAAGTGATCGATATCGTCCACCGCGCCGATACCGCGGCGAAGCTTCAGCAGGTACTTGATCGTATCGATGAAATCGCGTTGATCGAGCGTCCGCTTGTCGAGCGGGGATTCGTCGATTTTGTCGTACAACTTGATGTTGAACTTCATGCGGCCCACGCGCGAAAAATCGTACTTGCGTGGGTCGAAGAACATGCCCTGGAACAACTGAGTGGCGGTGTCGAGCGTCGGCGGATCGCCGGGACGGAGCTTGCGGTAGATCTCGAGCAGCGCGTCGTTCTGGCTCTTCACCGGATCTTTTTTGAGCGTTACCGAAATAACGTTGCCGGCATCGTCGCGTTCGGGGAAGAACACTTCGAACGAAGTAATGCCGTTGTCGGAAAGCTTGTCGACGTTTGTTAATTCGTGGTTCGCTTCCACCAGCACTTCGCCGGTGGACATATCAATGACGTCGGCGGCGATGAAGGCGCCCTGCAAATCTGTGCGGTCAACTTCCACCTGTTCGATCTTGGCTTTGAGAACGGCTTCGTACAAGCTCTTGGTGATCTTGCGGCCTTGCGGAACGATGGTTTCGTTGCGCGTGCCGATGGCTTTCGAGAGCTTCAGACCGAGCAAGCTGTCGGAAACTTTCCAGAACAGCTTCTTGTCCTTAATGTGAATCTCGCTGACGTTATAGAACGCCTTGAGAATCTCGGAATCGGTTTTGAGACCCAGGGCGCGGAGAAACACCGTGCCGTAGAATTTCCGCTTGCGGTCAATGCGGACGTACAACAGGCTCTTGTTGTCGTACTCGAACTCCACCCAACTGCCGCGGTAGGGAATGATCTTGCCGAGGTAGTAGCCCTGCGCCGGCACGCGTTCGAAGAACACGCCAGGTGACCGATGCAACTGCGAAACAATGACGCGCTCGGTTCCGTTGATGATGAAGGTACCGTTCTCGGTCATCAGCGGAATTTCGCCGAAGAACACTTCCTGTTCCTTGATGTCCCGAACGGTTTTCACTCCGGTCTCGGGATCCTTGTCGAACACAGTCAGACGGATGGTGACTTTGAGTGGAGCGGCGTAAGTCATGCCGCGCTCTTCGCACTCGGCCACGTCGTACTTCAATTGCAGTCCCACCGGATCGCCGCAACGGTTGCAGAAGGTGACAATATTCTTGTTAAATGTGCCGCAGCGGTGACACAGCACATCGCCTACATGGAACGGATCGGTACGGATTGTCGCGCCGCAACTGGGATTGCGGCAGGTGGAACGCAGGTGATGCAGCCCCTTCAGATTTCCGCACTTGCATTCCCAATTGCCGATGGCGTAGTCGACGAACTCGAGTTGGCTCAGACCACGGAAGTCGGAGATGGGAAACACCGAATTGAAGACACTCTGCAGACCCGTATCTTCCCGCTCGCCGGGCAACAGGTCCATTTGCAGAAATCGCTCATAAGATTTCTTCTGAACCTCGATGAGATTGGGAATGGGTATCGAGGTTTTGATTCGAGAGAAATCAACTCGTTCGCGCGTTGCTCCTCTTGCCAGATTTTCCATTTTCGCTCCTACCGCCGATGGGCTCCGAAATCACTCGCAGAATAAAACGCCGCTCGTTCCACTACCTAAATTCTCAACTGGCGCATGCGCCGCCGAGTCCCGTGTTAGATACCAAAGGGAAGGCGGAAAAACGTGAGCAGCGGGATAACATGAAACGTCCAAAACCGGAAAGACCGTCGCCATACACGCCGGGTGTGGCTAAAAAGTGAGCATGGCAAAGCCCTGTGCCCATTCTGACGAATGGCACACCATATGCGCAGGATGTGAGGTTCACAAGAGCAAGAATCCGGGTCGGTCTCCGGCCTGTATCTATTTCACTGTAGCAGACCGATTTGAGTCCGTCAAATCGACCCGCAAAAGGAGAAAGGGCGGGATGCGGAGCCCGGCAAGCCCGAACCCGACCCCACCACGTGACTCCTGCCGCCTAGCCAGCGCAACGCGCTGACTTTACTTCACTTCTACCGTTGCCCCGGCATCTGTGAACTTTTTCTTGATGGCCTCAGCTTCATCCTTATTAACGCCCTCTTTGATCGCCTTGGGAGCGCCATCCACCAAGTCCTTGGCTTCCTTGAGGCCCAAGTTAGTGACCTCGCGAACTGCCTTGATGACATTGATCTTGTTGGCCCCTGCCGCAGTCAGGATCACGTTGAATTCGGTCTTCTCCTCAACCGCCGGAGCCGCCGCTGCCCCGCCGCCTGCTGGAGCTACCGCAACCGCGGCTGCCGCTGCCGAAACGCCCAGCTTTTCTTCCAGCAACTTAACAAGCTGGGCCGCCTCGAGAAGCGTCAGCCCTTGAATCTGGTCCGCAATTCCATTGATGTCCGCCATTGTCTTCCTTCTACCCCTTTTTATTGTGAGAACTTGCCTTCTTTGACTCCCTGGTCGACCACCACTGCGATGTTGCGTCCCACGCCGCTTAGGGCGGTGACCAAACGCTGTGCCGGCGCCTGAATCAGAAACAAAACTTTCGCCAAAATTTCTTCGCGCGCCGGCAGCGCAGCCAGTTGCTGGATCGACTTCACGTCGATCACCCGGCCCTCTACCATGCCAGCCTTGAACGTAAAAGTCGGGTTGGCCTTGGCATAGCCCGTGAGCGCCTTGGCAAGCGCCACTGGATCCTTGACCGTGTAAGCCATCGACGTCATGCCGGCTAGATCGCGCAGAATCTCTTCCGCGGGAGTGCCCTCGGCAGCTTTTTCCGCCAGGTTGTTCTTGATGACTTTGTAATTGCCGCCCGCGCCACGGATGGTCTTGCGCAGCTCGAAATCCTGCTGCACGGTGAGCTTCTCGAAGCCGGTGACAAAAATGTTCCGCGCCTTCTCGAAGTCCTTCTTGAGCGCGTCCAGGTCTTTCTGCTTGTCGGATTTCTTTTTCATGGTCGATTCTCCGTCACAGCTGCTTCGCGTTGAACGCGGTCACATCCAGGTGAACGCCTGGCCCCATCGTGGAGCAGATGGTGACGCTCTTGACGTACTTTCCCTTCGCCGCGGCTGGCTTGGCTTTGATCACAGCCTGAATCAGGCTGGAGGCATTTTCGATCAGTTTGGGTGTCTCGAAATTGACTTTGCCCACCGGTACGTGAATGACGCCGGTTTTATCCACGCGAAACTCCACTTTACCGGCCTTCACTTCCCTCACGGCATTCGCGACATCCTGCGTTACGGTACCGGTCTTCGGATTGGGCATCAGGCCGCGTGGTCCGAGCACTTTGCCGAGTTTGCCGACGGAACGCATCATATCCGGTGTCGCAATCACGGCGTCGAAATCGGTCCAACCTTCGCCTTGAATCTTGGCGACCATATCTTCGCCGCCCACGTAGTCAGCACCAGCCGCCTCAGCTTCCTTCAGCTTGTCGCCGGAAGCGATGACCAGCACCTTCTTGGATTTGCCGAGGCCGTTCGGCAGCACCACCGTACCGCGGACCATTTGGTCGGCATGCTTGGGGTCTACGCCCAGGCGCAGGTGCAACTCGACGGTTTCGTCGAACTTGGCAAACTTGATCTTCTGAACCAGCGGGACCGCGTCGTTCAGATTGTAGGGCCGTTGTTCTACTTGTTTGGCGGCTGCAAGAAACTTCTTACCTTGTTTTGGCATGTATCCTCATTGGTGCAGACGGCAGAAGCACGCCCAGAAGCGACCCCTGCCTCCCACTGAGTTTTAAACTTTAGCGTGGAGCGCTTCTAATACATTAGCAAACAGAGTACGGCTCCGCAACCTTAAAGGGAGGCGCGACATAAATGAGGGGGCCAGAGGGATGCCTCAACAACGTTTGGAATCTCAGCGTGGGTGTACGCAAGGCCGCTGTACCCCGGTGGGGCAGCTTGTTAAGCTGCGACCGATTGTCAATCGGCCAACTGTTCCGGTTTCACCGAACAGCGGTGGTAAGCAACCGCCGCGCAGGATGGCATCCTGCCCGCATCCTACCCCACATATAATCTATGTATGTTCCTGACTAGAGCTGTTGCTTTGTCTGCGTTGACGATCGCCACGGTTTTTTCGCAAACACCAAAACCCAATCATGATCTCGGGTTTGAAGATACGCCCATGCTTCCGGGGCTGCCTTATCACGTCCACGATGACCGCCGTCCGCATCCGCGCGTGGTGACTCCGGCCGCGGAGCCCGGCGGTCCACCATCAGATGCCATTGTGCTTTTCGACGGAAAGGATCTCTCCGCCTGGACGTCGCATCACAGCGACATCACGCGCGGGGGCACCTCAGGCGCGGCGGAATGGAAGCTGGGGGATGGATACATGGAAGTGGTGCCGCACACCGGCGACATCGCAACGAAAGAAAAATTCGGGGATTGCCAGTTGCACGTGGAGTGGTCAGAGCCCACGGATGTGGTTGGCACCAGCCAGTCGCGCGGAAACAGCGGAGTAATTCTGCAGGGGCGTTACGAGGTGCAGGTTCTGGATCCGTGGGAAAATCCGACCTACGCCGACGGTCAAGCCGGCGCGCTCTACGGCCAATGGCCGCCGCTGGCGAATCCGGCGCGGAAACCGGGCGAATGGCAGGTATACGATATCGTCTTCGAGGCGCCCAAATTCGAGGGCGAGAAGCTGGTGACACCGGCGTATATCACGGTGTTCATGAATGGCGTTTTGCTGCACAACCGCAAGGAATCCATGGGGCCGATGGTGTACCGCCAGGTGGCGCATTACTCGCCGCAGCCGGCCGAAGACGTGCTGGTGTTGCAGAATCACAATTCCAAGGTAAGGTTCCGCAACATTTGGATCCGGCGGCTCACGGGGTACGACCAGCCGGAGAAATAATTGAGCGCCGCGGGATTTCCGAAGCACTTTGACGGAAAGCACTTCTACAATCCGGACGCTCCGCAAGCGCGCGGGTTCGGCGATGTCCTGCGCTGGAAGCTGACCAGCCGCCCGGAACGGTCGCCCCGATTCATTTCGGATGTTGAGCCATCTATTCCGCCGCAGCGCGTCGAAACCGGCGGGCTGCGAGTAACTCTGGTGAACCACTCCACCGTGCTGCTTCAACAAAATGGTCGGAATATTTTGACGGATCCGATTTGGTCGGAGCGACCGAGCCCCGTCGGTTGGGCAGGACCACGGCGTAGGAGAATCCCGGGAGTGGCCTGGGAGCATCTGCCGCCGATCGACGTCGTGCTGCTCAGCCACAATCATTATGATCACCTGGATTTACCGACGCTGCGGCGATTGGCGGCGCGGGGAGATTCTAAGTTCGTTGTTCCGATTGGAGTGGCTGAGCTGCTGCGCTCGGAAAAAATAGGACCCGTGCACGAGCTGGATTGGGGCAAGTCCTTGCCGGTAACGGGCGGCACGGTCCACTGCGTTCCGGCTTTGCATTTCTCCGCCCGGGGAATTTACGATCGCAACATAACCCTGTGGTGCGGGTATGTGATTGAATGCCAGGAACGCATCACGTATTTCGCGGGAGACACAGCGTTCGGGTCCCATTTCGCGCAGATTCGGGAAAAGTTCGGATCACCGCACGTTGCGCTGTTGCCGATTGGAGCGTACAAGCCGCGCTGGTTCATGTCGCCGGTGCATATGGGTCCTGATGAAGCGGTGAAAGCGCATAGGATCTTGGCTGCCCAGACCAGTATCGCGATCCATCACGGAACTTTTCAGCTGGCGGATGAGGGCATCGACACTCCGAGGAAAGAGCAGATTGCCTGCGCGCAGAACGAACCGTTTCTGGTGCTTGCGAACGGCGAATGTGCCAACCTTCCATGACGATCGACAAGCACGCGCTGGCGCTGATCAGCATAGTGGGCAGTTCGCTGGACGTGCTGGGCGCGTTATACCTCGCTTACGATCTGTTGGGCGGCGAACACGGGCCACTGCGGACACTGACGCGCGCGGTTACTTATGGAGCACTCTTCGGAATCGGTTATGGCCTTTTTCTGGGACCCGTTTTCGGCGCGGTAAGCGGCATCGCGCATGGCATCACGCTAGCTTGGGAGTTCTCGCGCGCTTCGCGCGGCCAACCGAAATCAGGATTCTGGGTGGACACCGGCATGAGCGCGATTCGCGGATGCGGATTTGCCTTGGGCGCTTCCTACTTGTTCGGCCCGAGGTTCGGCGTGACATTTGGTTTGTTGAGCACCGTAGGACAGGCCATCGCTTATCGGATTGGAATCCGGCCGACGGTGGATTATAAGCCCGCCGTTCGTCCGCGGGTGTCGCGTTTCCAAGTGCTAGCGGGTCTGAATCGCACGGCCGGCTACGCCGTGACCGGCTACGTAAGCAGCTTGATCGCACAGCAGCCGCAGCATGCTATCGCCGTCGGGCTAAGAACAGGGCTGGCACTGGGCGTGGTCACAGTAGTAATCGGCTCATGCACACCGTTCGTCGAATGGGCGGCCGATCATGTGCCCGAGAAGCGGATGGGAGTGTACGGAGTTGTCTTGATCCTGGTCGGATTTGCGCTGCAATCCGTCCAGTATTGGCTGGCTCTGCTGGATGTGACCGTTCGTTAGACTGGTCTTGTATGCGATACAGGCTCTTGGGTAACTGCGGACTTCGAGTTTCAGAGGCAGCGCTCGGCGCCATGACCTTCGGCGAGGAGTGGGGCTGGGGCACGGCGAAGGATGAGGCACGCAAAGTGTACGACGCTTTCCGCGGGGCCGGGGGCAATTTCATCGACACTGCCAACGTCTACACGAACGGGACCAGCGAAGTGTTCCTCGGCGAGTTCATGGAGGGTCACAGGCAGAGCATGGTGCTGGCCACGAAATACAGCAATGCAATGCCGGGTACCGACCCGAACGCCGCCGGCAACCAGCGCAAGAATGTGATGCAGGCGGTGGAAGCCAGCCTGAAGCGTCTGCGGACCGACTATATTGATCTTTATTGGCTCCACATTTGGGACCAGATTACGCCGGTCGAGGAGGTCATGCGAGGGCTGGATGACCTGGTTCGCGCAGGCAAGGTGCTGTACACCGGCATTTCGGACGCGCCGGCCTGGTGGATCGCGCAGGCCAACACGCTCGCACACCTGCGGGGATGGTCACCCTTCATCGGATTGCAGATTGAATACAGTTTGATCGAGCGAACGGTGGAGCGGGAGCTGGTTCCGATGGCCAAGGCGCTGAACGTCGGCGTGACCGCGTGGTCGCCACTGGCCGGTGGCATCCTGTCCGGCAAATACCATGGCCACGGGGCGGCCGAATCCGGCCGTATGAACAGCGACATGATGAAGGATTTCGTGCCCGAGAAACAACGGACCGATCGCATCGTGGCGGCCGTGAAAGCGGTGTCTGATGAGACCGGGCGCAGCATGGCGCAGGTTGCGTTGGCTTGGCTTCGCTACCGCGTGGTGCCGGTGATTCCGATTATCGGCGCGCGAAAGCTTGCCCAGTTGCAGGATAATCTCGCGAGCCTCGACGCGACGCTGTCAACGGACCAATTAAGAACGCTGGACGAGGCAAGCCGGATTGAGGTTGGGTTCCCGTACGACATGTATACCAAAGGGATGGTCCGGGCAATCGCCTACGGCGGTATGCGGGATCAGATCCTGGCGTAGGAGCTTTTAAATGAGACGAGCTATTTGGCGGCCTGGTTCTTCGAGAGCAGCGGTTCGATAATGCCCGTGATCTCCTCGAAGATATACTGCGGTGACCGGTCGCCACGAATTTGATAGTAGTGCTTGCGGTCCTGATAGTGCGCCAGCACCGGACGGGTCTGCGCCTCATAGGTACGCAGCCGTTCGCGAACCACCTCTTCCTGATCGTCCCTGCGGGTAATCAGCGGTGTGCCATCGTTGTCGCAAATGCCGGCTTTCTTGGGAGGCTGGTGCAGCAGATTGTAAATGGTCCCGCAGGTTGGACATTGCCGGCGGGAAGTCAGCCGTCCCAGCAGCGCATCTAGCGGTACATCCAGATGCAGGATGATCGGCTTGGGTAAGGATCGCTCGGCGATCAAGCAATCCAGATACTCGGCTTGATACACCGTCCGCGGATAACCATCCAGCAGAAATCCGTTCACGCAGTCGGGTCGCGACACCCGATGCGCAAGCATCTCATTCACGAGATCGTCACCCACCAATCCCCCGCTGGTCATGATGCACCGGACCGCTTCACCCAATTTCGTGCCGCCCTGAATTTCAGAGCGCAGCATATCACCCGTCGAAATCGCCGGAATCCCCAACCAGTTCGTGATCAGCCGCGACTGCGTCCCTTTACCGCTACCTGGCGGTCCAAAGAGCAGTAGGACCAAGCTAAAACCCCCTTGTGAGCCCCATCAAACTTGTAAGCCTATCCAAAGCTATCTATCGGGTCAAGCTGATATCATCAGCAGTGCCCATGTTGAGACTTCTCTTATTCTGCCTTATCAGCACCTCTTGGTGGTGTTACGCCGAGAATTTCGAATTGAAAGCGACCCCTCAAACCGTGGTGTGGGGCTACTATTCGGCCTCCGCGAAACCGGTGTTGACCATCCACTCGGGAGACACAGTGAGGGTGGAAACCGTTTCCGGGAATCCCGCGCGGCTGGAAGCGGCCGGCGCACGGCCGGACCAAATCCCGGACGCTCTGCGAGCTATTTACAAAGACGTAACGGACCGTGGACCCGGCGGCCACATCCTCACGGGGCCAATTTATGTGGAAGGAGCCGAGCCCGGGGACGTGCTGGAGCTTCGAATTCTCAAGATCGAGCTCACGTCTACGTTCGCGTATAACAGCTTTCGGCCGGGCGCGGGTTTTCTTCCCGACGATTTCCCGTTTGCTCGAACCAAAATCATTCCGCTGGATCGCACGCGCATGTTGGGACATTTCAGCGATTCGGTGGAGATTCCCCTGCGTCCGTTCTTCGGCAGCATGGGGATTGCACCGCCCGAAGCCAACGGCCGCATCAGCAGCGCGCCGCCGTGGGTCCACGCCGGAAATCTGGATAACAAAGAACTGGTGGTGGGAACCACGCTTTACATTCCCGTGCACGCCAAGGGCGCATTGTTCGAAGTGGGCGATGGGCATGCCGGACAAGGCAACGGCGAGGTGGATATCACGGCGCTCGAAACCCAACTCACCGGGACGTTTCAGTTTGTGGTTCGCAAGGACATGCATCTGAAGTGGCCGCGGGCCGAAACGCCCACGCACTACATCGCGATGGGGCTGCATGAAGATTTGAACGAGGCGACGAAGCTCGCGATTCGCGAAGCTGTCGACTTTCTGGCGAACGAAAAACATATGAGCCGCGAGGACGCCTACATGCTGGCCAGCGTGGCTGTGGATCTCTGCATCACGCAACTGGTGGATGGGAACAAAGGTGTGCATGCCATGATCCCGAAGAAAATCTTTCATTAGCCGCGAATGAACGCGGATGAACGCGAATAAGAAGGGGGCTTGCGCCCCCCTCTCGCTGCTACTTCTGGCAGCACGAGCAATGGCAGTCGCCACCGCAACTCGGACCGCAGCAGCCACTGGCCGCCGCCACCGAAATAGCGCCTCCAACCAGAAGCGCCGTCAAGAGCCCGAGGCTCGTCATAAGTTTGCTGAGTTTTTTCATTGCAATTCTCCTTTCCGAAATTTTGAAGTTTGATTACACACGCTGTACCGGCGTGTGATTTTCAGATCCGGAGAACCCGGTGTAGCAGATAGGAACCTGATGCATCCTTGAAATAGCTGGGGACTAGAGACGCGGAAAACCAATCCTCTGGGTGAAATTCCGCACCCACGCTTGCGGGAACGGCCGCTAGATCGATAGCGGGCAAGCCTCGCTCCGATTTAGCCTTTTCCAAAAGAACGTAAGGGCAATTGCGGCCCGTGCTTTCAGTGCAAGGCAGCGATGGTCCTTTGGAATGAGAACAACAGGACGAACTTGGCGGCATGCCGGCGGCCAGCAGCGGGCAAAGGGTGATCACGTTGATCAACGCGATGACCATGGCCCAGGCCGACAAACGTTTCATCACTAGATTAGACGTCGAGTCCCTCAAATGGTGTGATGGAGCACTTTGTGGGCCGTTTCCGCACCGTACACCGGTAGATTTAGGTCCGTCAATAGGCCGATCTGCTTCAACACTGACGCTTGATCCCAATAGATATGCTCATGCGCGAGCTTGCCGTCGCGAAAATGCACGATCACTACTAGCGGGATCTCCACGCGTTTGTTGGTGGGCGCCACTCCTGGAAGCATCCACGGCATTTCCACTGAGTGAGTGAAGCTGAAGATCATTTCGTCCACTAACTGGTCGGAGCCGACGGTTCGCGAGACCGGAGTGAGCGTGGTGTCAGGCGGCATTTTGGGGATGAAGTCGGTGGAGTAGAAGCGGCGAAGTTCTTCTTTTCCGTCGCCGCCCGTCATCACCGGGATGTGATTGACGTAGGCGTCAATCACCATGGTGTCGAGCGTGGCCTCGGTGTCGCGGGTTGAAAATTCGTGCGCGGTGTGTTGTTCCCAGATGGCGCTCAGATCGAAATTCGGCATGAGCCTAATGTACTAGACTCAAGCTGCTTCACGGCAGCGGATCAGCGTCATGGCTTTCACGCTCATTACCACTTCTCCATTCTGATTTAGAACTTCAGTCAGTGTCCACACCACGCCGCGATCGGGCTTGGATTGGGAGCGCTTGGTATCGAGAACGGTCGCTCGCAGGTGCAACGTGTCGCCCGGGCGGACTGGGCGCAGCCAGCGCAATTCATCGATCCCGGGAGAGCCCAGGCTGGATGCTTTCGACAGGTAATTGTCCACGATCATGCGCATCATCAAAGCGCCAGTGTGCCAGCCGCTAGCAATGAGACCGCCGAAAGGCCCCCGTGCCGCGGCTTCGGGATCGGTGTGAAAATCCTGCGGGTCGAAGCGCTTCGCGAATTCGATGATTTCGGATTCTTCTACTTTGGCGGATCCGAATTCGTGGACCGTTCCAGGAAGGTAGTCTTCGAAATAGCGGGGCGCGTTGGACATGGGAGGTTAGATGCGGGCATCGAGCTACCGGATGCAAGGCGTCCACACGAGTGTGGACGCTGCAGGCATGAGTGCCTGCGCCACGTTATCGTTTCTTGCAGGCTAGGGTTAGCCCGTCGCGCACCGGCAACATGCTCAGCCAGACACGTTCATCCACGTGGAGTTTTTCGTTGAAGGCCCGGATTGCCACGGTATCCGCGTCTTTCACCGAAGGATCGATCACGCGTCCGTACCACAGGACATTGTCGATCGCGATCAATCCGCCGGGCCGGACCAACACCAGGGCGCGCTCGAAATAATTGGCGTAATTCTGCTTGTCGGCATCGATAAACGCGAAGTCGAACCGGCCGCCCTCGCCGGCCGCGATGAGGGCGTCCAGAGTTTCGAGCGCGGGCCTGAGGCGCAGATCAATCTTCTTTTCCATACCCGCCTCGCGCCAGTAGCGGCGCGCGATGGACGTCCATTCGTCATTCACGTCGCAAGCAATGATATGTCCGTCGTCAGGAAGCGCGAGGGCAACTGCGAGCGAGCTATAACCGGTGAACACACCGATCTCGAGGGTCTTGCGCGCGTCCAGAAGGTGCATGAGCAGCGCCATAAATTGGCCCTGGTCTGGAGAAATCTGCATGGTAGCTTGCGAGTGACCGGCGGTTTCCTCGCGCAGCCGCTGCAGGATAGGTGGTTCCCGTAGCGTGACGCGGCGCATGTAGTCCCACAAGGCGCCGGTAATGGTGAGGTCTTCCATTTGGGGCATAACTACCTATTGAACACTACTGGACGGTGGGAGGTGGGTGCTGGTGGGAGGCGGGCAGGGACGGCCTACTGCTTCACGCGCGTGAACTGATCCGAGGATCTTTTCAGGAACAACAGGACCACCGTTGCTGTTATGCAAGCGATGAATGGCGGCGTGTAGTCGGCAACGAACAACGATGCGACGGTGAGGGCCAGGGATGCGAAGAACGCCACGCTGACGAAGGTAGCCCAGCGCGCGCGCATGGAGGGGCTAGTCCCACTCTTGGGGGACCGCTCGCCGCAGGCATAACACTCCTTCTCCTTGGGCGTCATGATGCCGTTGCAACTCGGGCAGCGAGTCATGCTCAATTAGACCGCCGTGGCCGCAGGCCGTCCATCGCCCATGCGTACCAATTTTCCTGAGAATTCATTGGAGCACCGGCTCAGGCATCTCCCCTAGCGGGGGTACAATAGCGAAATGTTTCGTCTCACCTGTTGCCTGGCCGCGTGGGCGGCCGTGACCGCTTCGGCCCAGCCACCCGCCGCTCCCAAGAAACCGGTTACCGACGCCTATCACGGCGTTCAGGTGACGGACGATTATCGGTGGATGGAGAATTACTCCGACCCTGCCGTGCGCACCTGGAGCGCTGCCGAGAACAAATATGCGCGCAAATATTTGGACTCGCTTCCGACGCGAGCCGGGTTTGTCGAAGAGCTGAAGCGGCTGGTAGAACACAAAACGCTCCATTACTTTCGCCTAACGATGCGCCAGGGCGTCCTGTTCGCGCTGAAGGCCCAGCCGCCGGCCGAGCAGCCCATGCTAGTGACGATGACATCCGCCGACCAGCCGGAATCCGAGCGCGTAGTTCTGGATCCCAACAAGCTGGACGCAAGCGGCGGGACATCCATGGATTTCTACGTTCCCTCGACCGACGCCAAATACGTGGCCGTCTCGCTGGCGAAAGGCGGAAGCGAGAGCGGAGATGTTCATGTCTACGAGGTGGCGACGGGGAAGGAAGTCGGCGCCGCGATTCCACGCGTCAACGGTGGAACAGCCGGCGGCAGCGTGGCGTGGAATGCCGATTCCACGGGTTTTTACTACACCCGTTATCCGAGATCCGGCGAGCGTCCGGCGGCGGATCTGGATTTCTATCAGCAAGTTTATTTTCATCGGCTGGGTACCGACATTAAGCAGGATCAGTATTCGATCGGCAAGGAGTTTCCGCGTATCGCCGAGATCCAATTACTAGCGTCCGGCGATGGGCGCTACGTTCTGGCGTCCATGGCCAATGGCGACGGCGGTGAGTTCGCGCATTATCTGCTGGGGCCCTCCGGTCAGTGGCACCAGATCGCGCGGCTCTCGGATGAAATCAGCTCCGCGAAGTTCGGGCCAGATGGGAGTCTATATCTGTTGTCGCACCTGAACGTACCCAAAGGGAAGATCTTGAGAGCTTCGATGGAGAAGCCGTTGGTCGCGGACGCTCAAACGCTGGTGCCGGAAAGCAAGAACGTCATCGCCGGTTTTGAGCCAGCGGCGAATTTCCTCTACATCGAGGACCAAACAGGCGGACCATCCGAGATTCGGGTCTTCGACAGCGCGGGGAAACTGCAGGGTTTGGTGCCCGTACTGCCCGTATCTGCGATTTATCAGATGACGCGCTCGAATGGCGATGAGCTGTTGTTCCAGAACGCGAGCTTTCTGGAGCCACCGGCTTGGTTCCGTTTTGACCCCGTGGCCAAGAAAGCGACCCGCACGGCGCTATTCGAAACGTCGGCCGCGGATTTCAGCGACTCCGAAGTGGTCCGCGACTTCGCGATCTCGAAGGATGGCACGCGCGTCCCGATCAACATCATTCGTAAAAAAGGCACCAAGCTGGATGGAACTAATCCGGTGCTGCTCACTGGCTACGGCGGCTATAACATCAGTTTGCAGCCATTCTTTTCTATCGAGAACAGGCCGCTGCTGGACCATGGAGTTGTGGTCGCCATTGCGAATCTGCGGGGCGGCGGGGAGTATGGCGAAGCCTGGCACAAGGCTGGGATGCTGACGAAAAAACAGAATGTGTTTGACGACTTTGCCGCGTGTGCGCGTTATTTGATCGACCACAAATATACGACTCCAGCCAAGCTCGCCATTGAAGGCGGCAGCAACGGCGGGTTGCTGATGGGCGCCGAACTCACCGAGCATCCCGACTTATTTGGCGCAGTGGTTTCGCACGTCGGCATTTACGACATGCTGCGCGTGGAGCTGCAGCCCAACGGCGCGTTCAACGTCACCGAGTTTGGGACTGTGAAGGAGGACGATCAGTTTCGAGCCTTGTACGCTTATTCGCCTTATCATCACGTAGTGGATGGAACGAACTATCCTCCTGTGTTGTTTCTCACCGGCGATAACGACCCGCGCGTGGATCCGTTGAACTCCCGCAAAATGGTCGCGCGTTTGCAGGCTAGCGGAACAAAGCATCTGGTGCTGCTCCGGACCAGCGGTAATTCCGGGCACGGTATCGGCACCGCGCTGAGCGAGCGAATCGCTGAGCAGGCAGATGTGTTGGCGTTTTTGTTCTCTTGCTGGGGGCTCGGGACTGGGGGCTAGGGGCTCGGAATTTACAGCCTTCGGACCGCGGCCTCTACTTGCTTCGCTAGATCCAGGTAGTTGTTGCCAGTTAAATGAAGCGGCGGGCCGAATGCGATCCGGACCCGGGCCATTCTGGCCATCTTCCAATCCGGGTGCAGCACCCGATTCATGCCGTCGATGCGAATCGGAACCACCGGGATCTCCAGTTTCGAGGCCATCATCCCTATGCCCGGCTGGAATGGCGCGATCTCGCTTCCCCTCGACATTCTGCCTTCGGGAAAAATCAGTACGCACCATTTTTCGTTCGCCAGCTCTCCCATATAGCGCAGCGTTTCCAGCGCGCCAGGTTCGCGCTGCGGGATTGGAAAACAGTTGAAAAGCCAGCTTGACAGGTAGTAGTTCAGGCTGTTGGTAAAACTTCTGCCGTGGAAATGTTTCTCGAAGAATTCCTTGCGCATGGCGGGCGCCACGCGGTATCGCCAGCGAGGCGGAAGCGCTGCGAGTATGGCTGGCACGTCCATGTAGCTTTGATGATTCGACGCGAAGATCGCGGGCGGCTCAAGGCCCTCCAAATTCTGCAGGCCCTCGCGATGTATGTGCGCGAAGATCCGGGTGAGCGGCAAAAGGAATCCGGGTAGGAGCAAGCGGCGGGCAGCACGCGCGAGCGGGCGCCGATTCCAGGTTGGAAATTCTGTTGCAGCGTCCGGCTCGGGCCGTCCCGCCATCTCCGCTTCGTCCAGCCCCAGCGCAACCATTCGTTCTACGCGCTCTAGCGAGGTCAGCGACTCCAACGGAATGCTCGCGTCGAACTTGGCTTGTTTTTTCGGCGGCGGAGTTCCTTTCGCAATCTCGTGATGCTTGAGCTTGCCGGTTCCTTCGGTGCGCGGAAATTCAGCATACGGCCAAACCGAAACGCTGCGGATGCGCTGGTAATCCGCAAGCTCCGCGTTGGCGCGGCGCACAACTTCGTCCCCATTTGCGCCGGGCAAAAGAATCAGGACTGCATGCACGCGATCATTCCCGATTACTGCCGAATCACGCACGCCCGGCTGACGATTCAGCACGCTTTCCACGTCTTCGGGGAAAACGTTCAGACCCTCGGGCGTCACAATCATTTCCTTCTTGCGGCCCTGGATCACCAACTCTCCATTCTCGCGGAGCATTCCGATATCGCCGGTATGAAACCAGCCGTCTTCGAAGGCTTGCGCTGTTTCCTCAGCACGGCGGAAGTAGCCCGAAGTCACGTTTTCGCCTCGCACTAGAATTTCGCCGTCGGCCGCGATCTTCACTTCAACACCCGCGAGCGGCTTCCCGACCGTTCCTTTGCCCGCGTGGAAAGGATGATTCAATGTGACGATTGGCGCGGTCTCGGTCAGTCCGTAACCTTGGATTACCAGGAATCCGAGTTCGGAGAAGAACGCCTCCAGATCGGCTGGAAGCGGCGCGGCGCCGACAATGAAGCTCCAGAATTTCCAACCGAACAGACGGTGGACTTTGCGATGGCGCCACCATTTGCGCGTCCAGTGAATTTTCGACGGCCGCAGATCCTTCAGCTCCGGAAAAGTCTGTTGCAAATACTCGCGCAGGATTTCCAGAATCTGCGGCACTGAGACCAGTACGGAAATCCGGCGCGAGCGAACCTGGCGGATGATTGCTTTGGGATCGAACCCGCGCATGAAAACTACGACGCCGGGCAGCATGGGCGGGATGAAGGTCGCCATGGCCTGCCCAAACATGTGGCTGAGCGGGAGAAGATTCAGAAAGCGGATGGGAGCGAACGGGTGTCCATACTTGCGATACTTGCGCACTTCGCCTTCCACGGGAACGATGTTGGCGAGGATATTGCGGTGCGTGATGATGACGCCTTTGGGTTCGGCGGTGGCGCCGGAAGTGAAGATGATCTCGGCGGTTTGATCTTTCTGGATCGCGCGAGGCAGAAGGATGGCGGCGTGGTCCTCATTCAGGCTGGCCAGCCTCGAAATCTTCGGAGATTCCGGCAGCGAAACTTCGTCTCCGATGAGAATCGCGCGAGCCTCTACAATCTGATCGATGCGCTGGACGAATTCGGCTGACGAACGGTAATCAATCGGAACTGCGACGACGCCTTCAAGAAGACAACCCCACAGTGCGATGATCCATTCCGGGCGGTTCTCCCCATACAGAATAAGTTTGTCATCTTTGGTGAAACCGGCGTCGCGCAGCCGGCTGGCGAAGGCTTGCGCTTTGGCGGCGACCTCGTTGTATCGGTAATGATGGCTGCGAAAACCGTCGTCGTAGATGAGAAATTCGTTGGGCAGGTCCGCGAAGTCTTGGAAGAAGTCGAGCAGTGTGTCGCGAGCCATCCTTTACATTGTTACCCTGATTGTTACCCTGAAAGCGAAAGGAAAAACCGTGCGCAAGCTGGCGTCTCGAAAGCGCGTTCGATCCCAGGCCAGGTGGCCTCGCTCGAATTACATCTATTTTCCGCAGCGGTTGCGCGACGCGATCCCCGGGCCAGAGTTGCCGGGCTGCGCCCGCTGCCTGAATCTAACTTCCATTGACGGCGAGTCGTCGAGCGACAACTTCTTCGGCCAAACTGTTCGGCTCAAGCTATTGGCTGAAGAAAGCGGGAAGCTGACGGGCGCTTTCGAGATCGGAGTCCATTTGCAGGTGGACGCCGCGCGGGCGCTGGCGCGGACGCTGTTGGATCTGGTGGAGCGGGTCGAGAAAACCCCGGCGGGGTGAACCTTGGCTTACTCCAGATCCGCGCGATAGATATCATGCACGCGCAACAACCCCAGGCACTGGCCGTTCGCGGGATCGATCACCGGCAACACCGAAATCTGAGAGGGCCGATCCTCCATCAACCGCAGCGCATCCATCAAGCGGGCTTGTGGTGAGACGGTAATCGGATTGGCGGTCATCACGTCGACGGCGGCTAGCCCGCGGATGTCGTCGTGAGCTTCCAGCGCCCGGCGGAGATCGCCGTCCGTGATGAGCCCGATCAGTTTTCCGGCCGCATCCGTCACGCAGGCCGCGCCGAGGGGATAGTGGCTCATCGCGATTACTACTTTCTTGAGCGAATCCTCCGGCCAGGCCCACGCAATTTCTTCGCGGCCGTGCAACACCTCGCTTACCGTCAACCGCAGGCTGCGGCCCAGGTGCCCACCAGGATGAAAACGTCCAAAATCGTCGACACTGAAATTTCGCGCCCGCATCAACGCCACGGTGAGCGCGTGCCCCAGCACCAATGCCACAGTTGCGCTGGCCGTGGGGGCCAGGCTATCAGGATCCGCTTCGCGCTCCACCGAAGCATCCAGCACCACGTCCATTGCGGCCGCCAGAGGCGACTGCGGATTTCCAAGAATGCCTATGCGCTGCGAGGGCAGACCGCGTAAAAAAGGAATTAGATCCAGTAATTCCGCGGTATTGCCGCTTTTCGAGACCATCAATGTCGGATCTCCAGGCGCATAAATCCCTAAATCGCCATGCGATGCTTCGGCGGCGTGCAGGAATACTGCGGGAGTGCCGGTGCTGCACAATGTCGCGACGATCTTGCGAGCCACATGGCCGGACTTACCGAGTCCGGTTACCACCACCTTGCCGGGATGGGCAAGAATCACATCCACCGCGCGGGCCAGATTGTCATCCAGGCGCCGGCCGGCCGTTCGAATGGCCTCGGCTTCGATCTCCATGGCCTCCCGGGCCGCCTCTAGCCACCCGGTCGACTGTGGTTTAGCTTGCATTAGTGCCTGCACCCATCATCGCACGCCCTAAAGAGATGGGGGCTTCGAACCGATAAATACAAAAGGAGCCGAAAATGTTGCCCCTCATGACCACCGTGTCCCTGCCGCAGGTTTATTGCAGTTGCTGCCACTTGTCCACCCGATCGGACATGGCGCGCTGTTTGCATTGCAACAAGGTCCTGAAAACCCCGCCCGTGGTACAGAGCCGGACGGGGAGCCGCACCAAGCATGCACCGCTGCGGGGTACGGCGAAACGGGTAAGCCGGTAAATCCGTTTCTCGTTCCTCGTTTCTCGTTGGGTGCAAACTGAAAAACTAGGGCGCTCGACGGTTCCGTCAGGCCTGCGCCCCGACGATTATCCAGTGCAACGAGAGCGTTCCCAACGAGAAACGAGAAACG
>Ga0116135_1000635_pt1 | contig 19179 bp, 11 predicted proteins | sample June2015DPH_20_1_FD_89738 | JGI IMG/M metagenome (GOLD analysis project Ga0116135, IMG submission 89738) | Peatland microbial communities from SPRUCE experiment site at the Marcell Experimental Forest, Minnesota, USA - June2015DPH_20_10 | ecosystem: Environmental > Terrestrial > Soil > Wetlands... | reverse complement strand
CCATTTTTCGGCAGCATGGGAGTGGCGCCTCCGGAGTCGGCTGGCCGCATCGACAGTGCTCCGCCGTGGATGCATGCAGGCAACATGGATAACAAGGAACTCGTTGCGGGCACCACGCTTTACATTCCGATCAATGCCAAGGGAGCGCTGTTCGAAGTGGGCGACGGACACGCAGGCCAGGGTAACGGCGAAGTGGATATTACTGCAATGGAGACATTTCTGTCAGGAACGTTTCGCTTTGTTGTCCACAAGGATCAGCATCTGCTGTGGCCGCGGGCCGAGACGCCGACCAGCTACATCAGCATGGGTTTCAGTCCGGATTTGAAAGAAGCAACGACGCTTGCGGTGCGCGACATGATCAACTTTCTTGTCGAACAGAAGCACCTGAGCCGCGATGATGCGTACATGCTGACCAGCGTGGCCGTTGATGTGGACATTACCCAACTTGTCGATGGAAATGTTGGAGTCCATGCCATGTGTCCGAAGATCATCTTCACCAAGTAGCCCGAACGACCAACACATTCGTACGATTCCCCCATTGGAAATGGAGACCATTGTGCATTCAAGATGCTTCCTCACAACTCTGTTAGCGATCTCTGTGTTCCTGAATCTTCCACTGATGGCGCAGGGCACTGCGTCGTCGGCAGGCCTCATTCATACTCCCGAGGTCGACCTGGCCTACGAGGTTTACGGCAGCCCCACAGCGGAGGTTCCGGTGTTTGCCATCAATGGCGGACCTGGGCTGAGCCACAAATACATGATCCAGAATGATGTGTGGACCAGGCTCGCCACCAGGCGGCAAATCGTCTTCTATGATCAGCGCGGGACAGGCAAGTCGACGCGCGTGCAACCCGGCGCGCCGCAGACAATTGATGCGCAGATTGCGGACATGGAGGCGGTACGAGCGCACTTTGGATTTGCCAGGATTGATCTCGTTGGCGACTCGTTTGGTGGATTCCTGGCCATGGCGTATGCCTCGGCGCATCCCGAGCATGTGCACAAGCTGGTTCTCAGCGACTCTGCTCCACCGGCGATGAAGGACATTGTGCACCTGCTGCCGGAAGTGTTTCCGGATATTGAGGAAGAGGATGCTTCGCTCCAGAAGAAGTTTGGAGATACCGACGAAGCCGCGCAGCAAAGCCTGGTGAATCACTTTCGCATGATCTTTTACAGCGAAGATCTTCTGCACCAATACCTCGCGAAGATTGGAGACATCGGCTTCACTCCCAGCGTGGGAGCTGCGGTGGGCAGAGAAGCAGACAAGGTGGACATGACGCCCAAGCTGGCTGGGTTCCGGTTTCCCACGCTGGTGATTACCGGGCGGTACGACATGAATGTTGCGCCGCTTACGGCGTGGAGAATGTACAAGGCGATTCCCGGCGCAAAGCTGGTGATCTTTGCGAAGAGCGGCCACTTGCCGTCGTATGAAGAGCCCGACAAGTATGTGCAGGTGGTTGATGGGTTTCTCCGCGAACCATGAAGTTGACGCGAATGTTAGAGGGAAATGCAGCAAAGCGCGAGTCGATTCGTACGATTGGGTGAGACCGGAGAGGTGGACGATGAAGAAACTTGTGTTGCTGGTAATGCTGATGTTCTCAGTCGCAGCTGCGTATGATCTACACGCACAGGACTCAGCGAAGTCACCGGCAGTTCTGACGCCGGAACGCCACGTATTCGTGATCAAGAACTTTCACACCGAGAGCGGGGCAACTCTTCCCGAGGCGCAGGTTGTTTATGGAACGTATGGTCATCTGAACGCCGCGCGTGACAACGTGATCCTGCTGCCTTCACACTACATGGCCAAGTTGCGAGGGTATGAGTGGCTGATGGGGCCTGGACATGCGCTTGATGTGAACGAATACTTTCTCGTAACCAGCGAGTTGTTTGGCAATGGAAGCTCTTCTTCGCCGAGCAATACGCCGGAGCCGTTTCATGGGCCTCGGTTTCCGGTAATGACGATCCGCGACAACGTTCTGGCGGTTCACCAACTGCTGACAGAAGATCTGAAGGTGACGCACTTGAAAGCCGTGATTGGCTTTTCAATGGGCGCGCAGCAGGCTTTTCAGTGGGCTGTAAGTTATCCCACGTTTGCAGATCGCATTGTTGCTACCTCGGGCACGGCGAAGACTTACGGGCACGGCATTGTGCGCCTGGAAGGGCAGATTGCCGCGATCACGGCAGATGCGGCATTCAAAGATGGAGATTATACCGAGCAGCCGAAGAAGGGGCTGGAAGCCTTTGCGACCGTGTGGACGGCCTGGTTGTTCTCGCAGGAGTGGTGGCGGAGGGAACTCTGGCGGACAACAAATCCGCCGGGAACTACATTCCAGCAGGTGCTGAATGAGTTTCGTACGAACTTCATTCCCGGCGCTGACGCCAACAATCTTATCCTGCAGGCGCGAACCTGGGAATCAAACGATGTTGGCGCGACTCCGGGATTCAACGGCGACGTAGAGAAAGCGCTGCGCTCAATCAAGGTGCCTCTGCTCTATATGCCGTCGGCGACAGATCTTTATTTCCCACTGACCGATGCGCGCTATGAGGCGCAGTTCATCCCGCGCGTATCGCTCGTGCCAATACCTTCCTTGTGGGGACACACCGCGGGCGCAGGGAGCAATCCTGCCGACGAGAAGTTTCTGAACGATACGATTTCAAAGTTTCTTCGAGATGAGCCGGTTGATGCTGAGAAGGTTACGCATATTCCCTAACTGGCGATGAATAGCGAATTGGAGAGGTCGATGAACAGAAGAATCGCAGAAGGCTTTCTGATTGCGGGAGTGGTGTTGGCCATTGCTCTTGAGCCCTATAAGTGTCTAGCGCAAGATCCATCAGCTGCGAAACCATCGAGCGCAGCGACGCAACTGGATGAATTCTTTGCAGCCGAGTGGGAGTACCAGCTTGAGCATAGTCCTGAGTTTGCGACCTACGTGGGTGACACGCGTTTCAACGATCGGATGAACGATTACTCCGCGGAGGCAGAGGCGCGCACTGCGGAGCACGCCGAAAGGCAATTGGAGCGTTTGAAGACGCTGCCGTCAGACGGCCTTAATGAGCAGCAGACCATCAGCCGGGAGATCATGCAGCGTCAGCTGGAAGCTACGATCGAAAGGTACCGGCTGAAGGAATGGGAGATGCCCGTGAGCCAGATGAATGGCGTTCATCTGGATATCGCGGCGATGTACGCGCAGGTTCCACTGCATACCACTCAGGACTATCGCAATTACATTACGCGATTGCGGCAGGTGCCGCGTGTTTTCGATCAGGTGACGGATGTAATGAAGCTGGGCATGCACGATCACCTGATGCAGCCACGTTATTTGCTGGAGAAGGTTGCGGTTGAGGCGCAGGAGATCGCCTCATCCACGCCGGAGAAGAGTCCGCTTGCGCAACCGCTATTGCATTTTCCCGCCGAGGTGAGCGCGAGTGATCAGCGAGCGTTGAAAGCCGATCTGTTGACTGTGATCTCAAAGGATGTTCTGCCGGCATATTCACGCTTCGCTGTATTTGTGCGCGATACCTATGCGCCGGCGGGGCGGACCGATCCCGGAATCTGGGCGCTGCCGAATGGCGATGCGCTCTATCGGAATGCAATTCGCGAACACGTTCAAACGACGATGGATGCAGACGCCATCTTCGACGAGGGGATGCGCGAGGTTCACGCCATCGAGGCGCAGATGCTGGCGTTGGCGAAGACGCAGGGATATAACGATCTGCCTAGCTTCCACGCCCACATCCAGGCAGATCCGAAGTTGCACGCGACATCCGCGGAGCAATTGCTGAGCTTGTATCAGCACTATGAGGATCAGTCTCGCGCGAAAATTACGGAAGTCGTGCCAGTTGCGCCGACTTTGCCATTGAAAGTGGTTCCGATGGATAGCTTTCGCGCACCCGACGCTGTGCCAGCCGACTACTCGCCCGGATCGATTGCAAGCGGACGCCCGGGCAAAGTGAACGTGAATCTATTTAACCCGCCCGGCCGTTTGCTGTTGAATCTCGAAGCGATTGCATATCACGAAGGCATGCCTGGCCACCATCTTCAATTTTCTTATGCGGACGAACTCAAGGGCCTGCCTGAGTTTCGGCGTTATGTGTCCTATGACGCCTACTCCGAAGGTTGGGCGTTATATGCGGAACTGCTTGGGAAGGAACTCGGCTTCTACCAGGATCCGTACAGTGAATACGGACGGTTGGAGAACGAGATGTGGCGCGCGATCCGGCTAGTTGTTGATACAGGGGTTCACGCCAAGCATTGGACGCGCCAGCAGATGGTGGACTTCTTTAAAGATCATACGGCGATGGACGATCAGAATATTCAGAGCGAAGTGGACCGATACATTTCTTGGCCCGGCCAGGCGTTGAGCTATCGGCTGGGACAGCAGAAGATCCTTGAGCTTCGTGAGCGTGCGCGCAAGGAACTGGGAGCGAGATTTGATGTGCGGCAGTTTCATGCGCGTGTGCTATCGCTCGGCCCAGTTCCCTTGGATGTTCTGGACGCAAGCGTGACGCGGTGGATCGATGCGGAGTCGAAGGCAGGGAAGTAGAGGACTAAAGCGTTGCCCAGAGCGGGAAAGCTTCACGGACTCCTGTCCGGATCGATTTACAATTGCTCGACGATCTGGAACGGTTAGAGCTGTCGGCTAAAAGACGGTAAGCATTCCTCCTGCACGATACGAGAAACAACCAAAGGAATCAGCACAAATGTCTAAGAGTATTGGGTCAGTGTTGTATGCGGCGGGGCGCGTCCTCATCGTTTTTACCGGTTTCTGTGCAACAGGGTTGGGGCAGCAGGCGAGACAGTATACGGTGCAGGACTACGCTGCAGCCGAGCGGTTCATGGGTTACAACGTGAATCCGCTTGCGTACAAGGGTGTGGTCAAAGCGCAATGGCTGGACGAGGGTCGCTTCTGGTTTCGTGGCGTGGATGATCAAGGGATCACGTATGTTCTGGTCGATCCGGCGAAGCGTACGCGCGCTGTAGCCTTCGACCATGTGAAACTGGCAGCCGCGCTCAACGCTGCTTCGAATGGCGCGATTAAGGATGATCCAAGGCACCTGGCGCTTACCGGTTTGGAATTGACAGGCGGAGACACTTCGCTGCAACTGACGAGCGCAGGTGCGGATTATCATTGCGCGCTGCACGCGGATGGAGATTCTTGCAAGAAGATTGTTCTTGAGAACGCTGGCAGGAAATCTTCCGAACGTAGCGAGAAGCACGCGCCGCTATCGATTTCGCCGGACAAAAAGCTAGGTGCGTTTATACGGGACTGGAACCTATGGGTGCGAGACATGGCAACTGGCGCCGAGACGCAACTGACGACGGACGGTGCTACGGACTTCGGCTATGCGACCGACAATGCGGGCTGGAAACATTCGGATGCGGCGATTTTGCTCTGGTCGCCTGACTCGAAGAAGATTGCCACATTTCAGCAGGATCAGCGAAAGACCGGCGAGATGTATCTTGTGCCCGTGACGAACAGCCATCCGGAACTGAAGGCGTGGAAGTATCCGCTGGTTGGTGACAAGGATGTGACAATGATCGAGCGGGTGGTGATCGATGTGGCATCCCATCAAATTGTTCGTCTCAAGATGCCGCCAGATCAACACCGTTCGACCTTGTGCGATGACATTGCCTGCCACGGAACCACGTGGGACGACGTTGAGTGGAGTCCCGATGACGCGCACCTGGTGTTTGTTTCCACTTCGCGCGATCACAAGCAGGAGTGGTTACGGGTTGCAGACACAGCAACCGGTGAGGTGCGCGATGTGATGGGAGAGACGACCGCAAAGTTCTACGAAAGCGGAAATGGAAAAATCAATTGGCACTACTTGCCGAAATCGAATGAGATTCTCTGGTTCAGCGAGCGGGATGACTGGGGCAATCTCTACCTTTACGACTTCGCAACCGGCAAACTGAAAAATCAAATCACGCATGGGCCGGGCAATGTGACGCAGGTGCTGCACGTTGATGAAGACACGCAGACTATTTACTTTGTGGGTGTGGGCAAGGAGCCGGGGCGCGACCCCTACTTCGAGCACTTCTACAGCATTCGTTTTGACGGGACAGGTCTGCGCTTGCTGACTCCGGAAAATGCGGACCATAGCATCAAGGTTTCGGCCGATGGACATTACTTTGTCGATACCTGGTCTACGCCAACCGAACCGCAGACAACAGTGGTGCGAGACAGAGACGGCAAGACCGTGATGGAAATAGGGAAGCAGGATATTTCAAAGCTGCTTGCTTACGGCTGGGTGCCACCAATTCCGATCACAGTAAAGGCGCGCGATGGGAAGACGGAATTGTATGGGATGATGTTCAAGCCCACACACTTTGACCCATCGAAGAAATATCCGATCATCAATCATGTTTATCCGGGGCCGCAGACTGGTTCATGCGGCAGCCGCGAGTTTATGGCTGCGCACGGAGACATGCAGGCCCTTGCCGAACTGGGCTTCGTGGTGGTGTGCATCGATGGCATGGGCACGCCGTGGCGTTCAAAGACATTTCACGAAGCCTACTATGCCAACCTTGGCGATAACACAATTCCAGACCAAGTTTCGGGCATGAAGGATCTTGCCGCGCAATATACCTTTATCGATCTTGATCGCGTCGGGATTTACGGACACTCGGGTGGCGGGAACGCAACGGCTGCGGCAATGTTTCACTATCCTGACTTCTTCAAGGTGGGCATTGCCGAAAGTGGAAATCATGATGAGCGGGACTATGAAGATGACTGGGCGGAGAAGTGGGCGGGTCTCGAACAGAAGCAGCCCGACGGCACGAGCAACTATGACTCCCGGGCAAATCAAAACACAGCCAAAAATCTGAAAGGACACTTGCTACTGGCGCATGGGACGATGGACGATAACGTTCCGCCGAACAATACTTTGCTTGTGGTCGATGCTTTGATCAAGGCTAACAAGGACTTCGATCTGCTGCTGATTCCAAATGTCCCACACGGTTACGGGCCCGCTTCGCAATACATGATGCGGCGGCGTTGGGACTATTTTGTTCAGTACCTTGCCGGGGATGTTCCCCCGAAGGAATATGAGATGAAACCGTGGGCTGCGACGCAAGCCGTGACGCGCGGCGGGCCTTCGGGTTCCGAAGTTGCGGATGAAGATTCCGTAGATGAAATGAATCCGTGAAGGGATCGGCACTTGCGCTTGCGGAAGTCAGCGGATTCACTCGATGCCGAATGTGCCTCTAAATTAAAAACTTATTGATGATTGCTCGCCTGCTCTAGCCGTACTCCCTGTCGTCGTTACAGTGGAGGCGGGGCAGGCAGCGATCCATATAGAAAACAATGCAATCTTGCGAACTTCTTCATGCGTTGCTCACATTTGTCAGTCAATTATCAGTAATCAGGGATTAACAATTCGATAAGTCGGCCCTTTTGTTTCGCTGGTCAACCAGTGTGCGGAGCAGTGTGTCTCGAAGGTGCAATTGCTCTGAAGACTTACTAAACCTATCGAGTTCCTTTTCTATTTCTTTATGTCACTGCGCATAGAAATTGATATGAGGGGAGCGAAACGATTCAGGAATTCCCCAGGTTGAGCAAACGCTTCTTAACCGACGACGCCAAGCGTCGAGGAGAAATCATAAGCATGAAGAGTCATTTCAGGATGGCCGTCGCACTTTCTGTCGCAATTCTTGCATTTGTTCTTGAAACCAGTTGCCAGGCGCAGACCAGCACCTCATCTTCAGACAAGCAGCCGGCAGGTCAGGCATTAGCCGGGCAGACGCCCGTCGTTGATGTTGCTGCCGTGGAAACACCGGCGACCGGGTCTGGCGCTCCTGCGAGCGATGCAGCTCCGGCTGCGGCACCTAATAACAATGCGACGCCGGCAACTGCTGCTACTGCGCCGGCGTCCGTCGCCGTTCCGCTCAAGAGCGATGCGGTGCTGAAGGAGCTTGCTGAAATCAAGAAGCAGATGCAGCAGATGGCGCAGATGGAAGCGGCGATGAAGGCGCGCATGTCGAAGCTGGAGAACGTTCTGAGCGACGCGAACAGCGCAGAAGACGCGGACAAGGATGCGGAAGCGCTGCGTTCAGCAGAGAGCGGCGATGGCACAGGCGCGCCGAGCTATGGACAGACAGCGACTGCCGCAACCGCTGCGGCGGCCCCAGCGCCTCCAGAGATTCCGGCACAAACCACGACTCAGGGCGAGCCATTCCCAGGCGACTGGACCTGGACGAACAACAACGGGCACGCCTCAGACAGCCCGATGGCCACCAAGTATTTCACACCGGAGTTCCGCGCCGACGCCAACTACACCATCGATATGAATCACCCCGAAGATGACACGCTGGGTGGTTCGACCGAGACCTTCCGCTCCGACGAGTGGCAGCTTGAGCAGGTCAGCATCGGCGGCGACATTCGCATCGATAACGTGCGCGGACGCTTTCTCTGCCTGTGCGGCGGCCTGTGGGCCGTAACCACTACGCGCAATGATCCGAGCGTTGTGCGCGGGGACTGGGATTTGTCTGGCGCATACAAGTATGTTGCCGAGGGATGGGGCGGATATCACTGGAACTTCCAGCACGGCGTAAACCTCGATGCCGGCATCTTTGTTTCCTACATTGGCCTGTTCAGTTACTACAACTTCGACAACTGGACATATCAGCCTTCGTTCGTCTCGTCGAATACTCCTTGGTTCTTCAACGGAGTTCGCCTACAGTATTTCCCCACCTCCAAGCTGAAGATCGAGCCGTGGTTCATTAACGGCTGGCAGACTTACGCGCGCCCCAATGGCAAGCCCGGCCTTGGCGGACAGGTTCTTTGGCGTCCCTCGGGGTGGTTTGAAATCGTAAGCAATAACTACGGGTTGGGTGAGGACGATCCTCTCGAGCAGCAAAGCCAGCTTACTGGGGGTACTGGGGCCACGCGGTCGCGCATCCACACGGACAACAGCATCGAAGTGAAATACTACGACAAGCCCAAGAACTTCATGGACAAGATGGCATTCACCCTGACCGGCGATCTTGGCTGCGAATACGGTGGAGGGCCAGCGGGTGGACCTTATCCGGCGAATGGAAAATCTCCCGAGATGGGCACCTCCGATACGTACAGTGGTGGCGTGAACTGCCACAACTCAGCCAACGGAAAGCCGAAACAGGCGTTCGCGGGATGGATGGCGTACCAACGTTTCTGGTTTAAGAAGGATATTTGGGCAGTGACTCTTGGAGGCGGGCAGATGACCAACCCCGGCCGCTACCTAACGCTGCTGCCGCCCATCAACGCGGCCACAGCAGTGACAGGAAGCCCGTACTTTACCGAGAATCCGGGCGACAAGGCGCAGATGCACGACGGGACCGTCACGCTGGACTACATGCCCAGCCAGTTCATCACCTTCCGGCTCGAGACGGGCTATCGGTTCTCCGACGTTCCCTACTGGACGGGGCACGGCGGCATTACTCCTCCGGGTGGAGCGAACGGGAATCCGGCCGACTACCAATGCGCAGCCGGTGGGGACTCAGGTGTCGGCTACTTCCCCACGGCCAACGGCGCCACCGCGGGATTCACAACCGGCCAGGCGCAGGCGATCTCGAACTGCATCGGGCTGGGATTGAACAGTGGCGGCAGCGGGACAAAGGCATTGTGGTGGCCCGATCTGCGCAAGGATCAGACTGTAGCGACCCTGGCAATCATGGTCAGATTCTAAACGCTTCTTCACAACGGGCTTGCAAGGGGCACTGAGCGGCATCGAGATTGGACGTCATCCCGGTGCCGCTGCATTTTGGTCGCTATCGGGGGTAAAATCATTGCGCTGAATTGGGGCCGATACCAGGGTGTGCCGAAGACTCAGGCGTAGAGAGTGGGAGTGCAAGGGATCGAGTCCAATCGCAGGGTCCAGGTATGTCTGGACGAGAGAACGTAGTACTCACCACAGAGGAGTGAAACATGTTGACACGAAGAAATCTTGTATCAGCTCTTGCAGTGTTGGGAACTGCCTATGCTATTCCAGAGGTTGGAGCGCAGGAGAAAGATACGCTTCCTAAGCCCCCGGGCACACTAGCCTTGGGACAGGCGGAGGTGGAGCAACTTCTGCTTCTGATGGACACGGACAAGGACGGAAAGATCTCGAAGAAGGAGTGGATGGATTTCGCGTCCGCGGAGTTTGACAGGTTGGACACGGACAAAAGCGGATTTCTGGACAAGAAAGAAATCGCGCTGTCGAGGCTGAGGGCAACGCGACACTCCAATACGGGAAAATGATTTCGGATCTGCGCGACCGAATTATGAATATGGACTCATGCGCTTGCTGGGGTGAACGAGTTAGTGAGCAAGCCGATCGACTTCAGAGCCGGCGAGCAGAAACGCTCCTGTGCCGAAGACGTAATTTGCAGTTGGCGAGTAATCTCCCGGCGCTGCGCCAATCGGCTGAACACAACCAATCCGGCCATCCTCATATACATGCGCCAGAAGCCCTGCCCATCCTTTTTCGATCACGGGCAAAAAAGTAGCACGGTCAAGGATTCCGTTGTTGACTCCGTAGCTGAGCGCATACACATAAAAAGCGGAGCCTGAATCTTCAGGCAGCGGATAGGCGGCCGCATCGAGCAAGCCTGGACGCCACAAGCCATCGGCCCCTTGCAGTGAGGCGATCTCTTTGGCCATCTCTTGAAACTGCGCGACGTATTTTGGCCGGGGAGGATAATCGCGCGGCATATCGGTCAGCACTTTGGCCAGACCAGCCATTACCCAGCCGTTACCACGCGACCAGAAGAGGCCTCTGCCATTGGCCTCGTGCTTCTTGAGATAGGTTGCGTCGCGAAAAAAGAGGTGAACGTCTCGGTCGTAGAGCAGATCCGATGTGATCCACCATTCGTGGTCCATGAAATCAAGGTAAGTCCGATCGCCGGTGACTTTTGCAAGCTTTGCGAGCACAGGCGGAGCCATAAAGAGTGCGTCGCACCACCACCACAGCGGCGCCTGCTTATCGTCGGGCAGTTTCATCACGGCATCCATGCGTTCGCGAACGGGAGCAATCATGGCGGGGTCATGCTTGCGCTCATAGAGTGCAAGGTAAGCCTGCCCGATGGCCTGATCATCAGCGTGCGCCACGCGTGGTCCCGGTTGCCAGTTGAACTTCTGCCCCATCTTCTCCATGGCATCGCGGTACTTCTTGCCGCCGGCGGCGTCGGGTACAGCGACAAAACCTGCGTAGAGCGCGGCAAAGGTCCAATCCTGACTGAAGTGCGGCTCCGCCTGATTCAATTCCCAGTCAGCAACTATGCGAATGGCTCGGCGCACATCGCGGTGAGTGAGTCGGGGCGAGAGATCCTTTGCCAATGGGGGCGTTGTCGATGGTTCATCGCCTACCCAGGGTTGTTTTCCGTTGGGAGCGGTCTGTGCATGCAGAGAAGTAGCCGCGCAGACAATCATGGCTAGCGAGAGTGCAAGAATACTTCTCCCGGCGAATCGACTATCACAACTTTGACCAATCATCGAAAACCATCCGCGTAACAAATTAAGCTGTTTCACGACTAAATCAAGCTGTTTCACGACTGTCGTTGCAACGTTGCTTTCGCTGTGATGTCCCGCAGGTCACCATGGCGCGATGGCTGGATTACAAAAGCCGGCGAGGAATGTTCGTCCGCAGACAGCGCAAATACGAATCATAGAAACAATTGCAGTTATCGCGCGAGCCAGCCACCATCGACTACCAGGATATGCCCGTGCAGATAATCGCTGGCGCGCGATGCGAGAAAGACCGCTGCGCCGGCGAGGTCGGCGGGAGTGCCCCACCTACCCGCAGGAATCCGTTCCAGGATCTGCCGGGAACGTTCTGGATTTTTGCGCAGCGCTTCGGTGTTGTCGGTTTTCATGTAGCCGGGAGCGATTGCGTTTACGTTTACGCCCTTTGCAGCCCATTCATTGGCGAAAGCTTTGGTGAGTTGCCCGACGCCGCCTTTGGCAGCCGCATAGGAAGGCACGAAGATTCCGCCTTGAAAGGTGAGCATGGAGGCAATGTTGATGACTTTGCCGGAGCCCTGCGCGAGCATGTGCTTGCCGGCCAATTGAGTGAGGCGGAAGACGCTGGTCAGGTTGGTGGCTAGAACAGCATTCCAATCCTCCATGGAGTGTTCGGCTGCCGGTGCACGGCGAATGGTGCCGGCGTTGTTGACGAGGATATCAATGGTTCCAAACACGGTGACAACCTCGTCAATCAACCGGGAACAGGCGAATTCATCGCTCACATCGGCGGCAAGTGCAACTGTGCGGACGCCGGTGCCTGCAATGAGCTTCTGTGTCGACACCGTTACCGCTTGAGAACCGTGCAAGGCAACCTGTGCACCCGCTTCCGCCAGTGCAAGAGCAATACCAGCGCCGAGGCCGCGCGAAGAACCAGTCACCAGCGCGGTCTTTCCTTTCAGGCTGAAGCTATCAAGAATCATTGTCTGTGTTTTTCCGATGGTTAGAGAAGATCTGCAACGGATAGTTTATCCATGTCGTCGTAGTCCTGGTTTTCCCCGCCCATTCCCCAGCAGAATGTGTAGCTGGCCGTGCCTACGCCGGCGTGGATAGACCAGCCTGGCGAGACGGCCACCTGCTTGTTGGCGACCACGAGGCTGCGCGTCTCGTGCGCAGGCCCCATGAGGTGGATCACGCGATCGCCGGATGGAATGTTGAAGTAGAGATAGATTTCGGAGCGCCGCATGTGGGTGTGCGGGGGCATTGTGTTCCACACGCTGCCCGGTGCAAGCTGCGTGAACCCCATGACGAGCTGGCAGCTCCGTACTCCAGACATGTGAATGAGCTTAGTGATCTCGCGTTGGTTTGCTGTTCGCGGTGCGCCAAGCTTCACGCGCGGAAGAGCCGCAGACTTGATGAGGCTGGTGGGGTGGGTGAAATGAGCTGGATAACTCAGCAGGTAGAACTCGGCAGGATGGGCTGGATCATGGCTGGCAAAGAAGATTGATTCATTCCCGCGGCCAACGTATAGGGCGTCCAGGTTGTCGAGCTGGAAGCTCTCTCCATTGACGGTGACGGTTCCGGCAGAGCCAACGTTGAGAATGCCAAGTTCGCGGCGCTCTGTAAAATAATTCGCTTTCAATGCGTCGTCGGCGGGGAGTTGAAGGGACTTGTCCAGAGGGACGGCCGAACCAATCACGGTCCGGTCCAGATCGACGTAGGCAAGATCGATCTGGCCCGGCTGAAATAATTCAGTCAATAGAAAGGTTTCGCGCAGCTCTGCTGTAGTCATGGTCTGATAGCGTATTGAATCTGCCAATTGCACGAGTTTCATGGTTCATGATCCTTGAAGCTTGCGGCGAAGTTGATGGTTGTATTTCGAGAGAATGCCGGCTTAGAGAATGATCGACCCACAAGTCGAAGCTTGTAGATCAAGCAAACTGGATTTCTCTAGATCGATGCGCGACGCTACGGGCTAGTATCGCACGGCGGCGCGGCCCCGGTTTGTTCATTGCGTGGGGCTTTTTAGCGATGCCGGTAAGCAGAAAGAACGCGGACGAATTCGTCGACCAGCTTAGCTCGCGCGGACTGCGGATCATTCTACCGTGAAGTTAGCGCAGGCCGGTTTTTTGAAAGGGCAAACCGGTGACTGGCCAATGAGCGGGCTGTGCGTCGACGTTGGGCGCAATCGAGGCGCCCGGGGAAGACGCAGACTGAACCGATACGTTCCAGCCATCCACGACGACGAGCGCATCTTCACCATTGAAGGATCTCAGATCAGCCTCGATCTGGATGGTCCTGCTTTCTCCTGGAAGGAGGGTGATGTAGTTGTCGCTGGCGTAGGCCGGGAGTACGCGCTCTCCTGACGTCTGGCGGCGCAGTTGCAGATGAGCCATGAGCGCAATGCTGCTGGTTGTGTTGTGGAGCGTGACTGTGACCACACGCTTACCGTCACCATCTTTGCGCTCTATTTCGGCCTTGAGTGCGACTGGCGCCATCTTCTCAAGGTCAGAGAAGTCGTTCGGATCCCATGGCTGGTTAAGCCAGTAGAAATTGGAGGAGATGAGCTTTCCAGCGGCATCTTTCAGGTCCAGCTTGAGGAAATGGACCTGGCTGATCTGCTCCGGGGTTTGAACTTGGGCAAGATTGGTGGCGCGGTAGGGAACAGCGTTTACTGGTTCGTCGTGTTCGGCGGCCAACGTGCCGTCGAGGTTATAGAGAGCAATGTGCGCCACCGCATCGCTGAGCGGAGTGGGGAGGTTGTTGATCACTTGCACCATTCCCTCGGCTTCATTGAGCTGAATGTGGACGAGTTCGCCGGCGTGCATTACGGCGTAGAGCGAGGCGTTCGGTTCGAGATCGTAGTGATAGATCTGCCAGACAAAACTGGGCTGGGCGGGATTGCTCATCCATGTAATGACCCCGGTGGTAGGGTGGAAGAGCTGCGCGTTGCGCCCCTCGTACATGGCGCGGAATGCTTCGTAGTTGGCCAGTTGCGCCTTGCGGACAAAATCGGCGAGGTTGGCGATTACGCCGTAGCGGCTGGCCAGGATGCCGGGGTACTCGTTGCCGCGCTGCGCTCCGCGGGCCAAATCGTGCTCGGCCCAATCGTCGTTGATCGATTCCCAGTCCTTGCGCGGCATCATGCCGTGAATGGACTCGAGCGTGGGTATGGAAACGCTGCCCGTCTCAGTCTTGAAGTAATCGTCGGTGACCCGGTAAAACTCGCTGGGCTTGCGCCAGAAGTATGGTCCACCCGATCGTACTCCGGCGCCGTCTGTAGAACTGGGTTGATAGCGGCGCGTAGGTTCAAGCTCAGCCATTAGCTTGCGCAGCGCCTTATCGATGTTTTCCGGCGGGAAACCCTCATTGCGGGCGCACCATACGGCGATCGATGGATGGTTGCGGAAGCGCAGAACCTTCTCACGCACGTTGGCCATGTAGGTTGGCATGTCTTCCGGATCAGGTCCATCGGAAGGATTGGGTTGGAAGAACTCATCCCATAGCAGGATGCCGTATTGATCGCAGAGCTCGTAGAAATCCTCGCCGGTGCTTTGCCCCACCCAATTGCGAATCATGTTCATGTTCGCCAGTTGGTGCATGCGAATCTTGGCTTCGAGACGCTCGCGCGGGATGCGCTTGAGCCCCTCATCCAAACCCCAGTCACCGCCGCGAATGAAGATTTGAACGCCGTTAACCGAGATGGTCAGATTCTCCGAATCAGGCACGCTGTAGGTAATCTTGCGAACGCCGAAGGTCACGTCCTGCGCGTCGGAGATTGCGCCATCCGCCTCGAAGCGCAGGTGGAGCTTGTAGAGGTTTTGCGGGCCGTATCCGTTGGGCCACCAGAGACGGGGACGTTCAATGTGTAAGGCAGGCGTGCTCTTCGCATCAAAGCTCACCTTCCGCGTGCTGTGCGGCGCCAGTTCTACATGCTGCTCGAAGGAGATGTTCTCGATGGTTCCCTTGAGCACGCCCTTCTCGGGCTTATCTGTGACATTTTCTACTGTGGCCTCTACGCCGACATCGGTCGAGTCGATCTTCGGGAGGGGTAGATCGGTAGTCACCAGCGGGTCCTTCACAACGACAGGTCCGGTTGCCGAAAGAAATACCTTTTGCCAGATTCCTGTATCGCGATCGCGAATGCCGGGAAGCCAGTCCCATCCGATGGTGGAGAGGAATGTTGGGCCATCGATGGCCGTGATGCCGCCATTTTTCCCAAGACCATTCCGCAGTGTATGTTCGATGGGGTTGCCGGGGTGGGGCTGCGGCGTAACCAGCACGGCCACAACCGCGGGCTTGCCCAGCTTCACATTGGAAGTGATATCGAAGATGCCGCGCATGAATGCGCCGCGAGTGGTTCCAACCTGCGTGCCGTTGACCCACACAGCCGCGGAATAGTTGATTCCATCAAAGTTCAGCCAGATGTGGTGATTCTTGTACGATTTTGGAATCTCAACGACGGTTCGATACCAGTAAGAGGTTCGCGCCAGGCTTTCGGGAATGATCTCCGGGCGATTGTTCTCTCCATAAAGAGGCTCAGGGTAGACGTGGTCATTCACAAGGCTGGTGAGCACTGTGCCGGGTACCACTGCGGAATACCACCCGGAAGGAGAAAAGGCGACGGCGGAAATCTCAGCACCCGGTTGCGGAACCTTGGCAACATCCTGCAACTGCCAACCCGAATCCAGGGCAATCGTCTCGGGAACCGCTGTTTGCGCCAGGGCAGCGAGGGGCGCAGCAACAGCCATTGCGGATGCAATCGCGATAAAACCAAGTGAACGAAGCTGCAACATCTTCAACTCTCCTCTTACGCTGGATGGTAAGAACTGGATGACCGGTTGTCTGTCTGCAACAATCGGAAGAGACTCTCAAAGCTTAGCGGATTCAATCACCATTTCACATTCGTCTTGCATTTGTTCGTGTAGGTTTACCGAACAGGGCTTCTGGCTCATCTCTCGCCTCGCGAATTAGATTAGGAATGATAACGCTATCATGTTTGGACTGACAAGCTGGCACAAGCGCGCCATCGTCATTGAAGACGAGCCGCCATTCCAGAGCGAGATCAAGTGTGCGGGATTGCGCACCCTAAATCCCCGGTGTTGCGTGTAGCCGATGCTGCAAGCGCAGTGAAGGCCGGAAATTCGACTATCTTGGCTGTTGTAGAATCGGCTTAGTCGACTTTGGTTTCCCATATGCCCATTGCGCCTCCCCAGCGTACAATTGGCTTCTACTCCCCAACAGGATTGCTGACTGCACCTGGTGCAAGCATTACCATTTGGAGCGACCTCGTTGTCAGAACACGGAAATCCATTACGAGCCAAGCTGAAGCAACAGGGCGCCGCTCTGCATCGCAAACCCACTATGAGCGATGTGGCCCGGCTTGCGCGGGTGGGCACCATGACGGTGTCGCGCGTTTTGAGTGGCTCTGTTCCTGTTGCCGCTGATACCGCGCAGCGCGTGCTTACCGCCGTAGAGCAGCTGAATTACCGGCCCAATGAGCTGGCACGCGCATTTCGCGGCCAGCGATCACGGACCATTGGCCTGATCATTCCTTATCTCTACGACCCGTTCTTTGCTAACTGCGCTCACGCTGTGACGACGGTCGCGAAGGAGCACGGATATTCAGTGCTGATCACAACCTCCAATGAGAATCCCGATACCGAGTTTGAAGAAGCGGAAAAAATGCTTCAGCGACACGTGGATGGACTGGTCGCAATCCCGGCGCCTTATCGCGATTCGCGGCTCACGCGCGCCTTCTTTGGCAAGACGCCGGTGGTTGTGTTTGACCGGCCAGTTTCAGACCCTGCTCTGGATGTGGTTACGGTCCAAAACACGGCAGGCTCGCGCCGCATGATCGAACATCTTATCGAGCACGGGCACAAGCGCATCGCATTTATGGGACTCAGCCGAAATCTGTTTACAATCAATGCCCGGTTCCTGGGTTACCGAAAGGCCCTGCAGGAGGCGGGTCTTGAGGAAGATGGCTTCTTCGGATGCGATTCGCAGGAGAATACTCTACGTGCGCTGGAACATAGGCTGCGCGGACCAAAGCCTACCACTGCGGTGTTCACTTCGAACACATTGGCAACCCGTTATGTGCTGCCTGCGCTTGGAACACTGGGCGTCAAGATTCCCGCAGACTTGGCATTGGCGGGATTCGACGACTTCGACATGGCTGAACTTACCTCACCCTCGCTGACAGTGGTTCGCCAGCCTGCGCAGGAGATGGGCCGCGTCGCAACCAATCTTCTCCTGGATCGGATCAGCCGAGGTGAATTGCCGCAGACAGGGAATAAGATTGTTCTCCCGGTCGAGATCGTGCTGCGCCGCTCCTGCGGTTGCAAGCACCGGAGCGCGGTCGTCATCCACTAGACAAACTCGATGCGTCCGTTGTCATGAGACTTTCAGTTAGATTCTGCAAGGCATCAGATTCTCTCGCAACAACAAAATGGACCTCTCCCAGTTTTGGGAGAGGTCCATCAGACTGCTGACGAACCCCATCCTTTTTGGTGGGGTTTGTTGTTGTGGAGAGACTTTCAGCAGGGATGATTGGTAGTAGCAGCGATTTGCTGATATTGGGACAGCTGGTCGATGTAGGCGCTCAGAAGGGCAGTGAGAGCAGAAACCGGCAGATTTGACCCGATCCTGCCTAACATCAGGGCGATTTTCTTGATGTTTTGTGCGGTGGCCGCCAGCAGGCATTGTTGCTGCACACGGGGCAGGCCGCGGAAGCGCGCGTAGCGGTGGCCGTGCAGTTGTTTGGCGTCGGCGAAGCTTCGCTCCACGGTCTCTTTTCTTCGCTTGTAGATCCGCTTGCCCACCCGGCTCAGCCGGTGCTGGTCCATCCTTTCCCGGCTGACTTCCCACACATGGCGCGTGACCACCTTGGTCGCGTTCGACGATTGCGTGCACTTGTGCCGCGCCGTGCAGTTGCGGCATTGCTCCGGGTCGGAGTGGTACTGCCGATAGCCTTCGCGATTGGTGGTACGGTAGTTGAGCAGCTGTCCGTTGGGACAGATGTAGACATCGAGCTTCTCGTCGTAGCGATACTCGCGCTTATAGAAGTAGCCGTCTCGGTGAGTCGGGGTGCGGTAGCCGATCACTCCATAGATGTTGCGCTCTTCCAGTCCGTGGGTAATCGCCGCGGCCGCGTAGCCTGCGTCCACGCCTACCGCTCTTATCGAGAAGTTGAACCGCTCCTGCTGCCGGTCCAGCCGGCCCAGGTACGGCACCGAGTCGTGCACGTTGGCCGGCGTCACATGCGTGTCGGTGATGATGGCGTGGCGGCCATCGACGGTGCGATGGTCGAGATAAAAGAACCCCTTCGGCTTGCCATCCCGCACCATGTAACCGGAGTCCGGATCGGTGCGGCTCACCTTGATTTCCTTCGTCTCCGGCTCAGCCGCGGGCTTGTCTTTCAGCGGCTTCTTACCATGCGCCACGCGATCCTCGTCGATGGCCGTATCAAGCGCCGCAAGATAGTCCACAGCCTTCACCTTCACTTCGGCCACATCGTACTTGTTCTTGTTGGCGTTGGCCTTCAGGTGCGTCGAGTCGGTGTAGAGCACCGTGCCCGACGCCAGCCCCCTCTTCACTGCCAACTCCACGATCTCGTCGAAGATCTCCTGGTAAATGGTGCTCTCCGAGAAACGGCGACGGCGGTTCTGGCTCAGCGTCGAGGCGTCCGGAACCTTATCACGCAGCTTCAGACCCAGGAACCAGCGGTAGGCCACGTTCACCTCCACCTCACGCATTAGCT
>Ga0116135_1000633_pt1 | contig 19194 bp, 16 predicted proteins | sample June2015DPH_20_1_FD_89738 | JGI IMG/M metagenome (GOLD analysis project Ga0116135, IMG submission 89738) | Peatland microbial communities from SPRUCE experiment site at the Marcell Experimental Forest, Minnesota, USA - June2015DPH_20_10 | ecosystem: Environmental > Terrestrial > Soil > Wetlands... | reverse complement strand
GCCGCCCCGCCGCGCGGGAACATCTCGGAGTCCATCGCCATGGCCGAGCGTCGCGACAGAGAGCGGGGTTACGCTGTCACGCTGGACGCGGACTCCCAGACGTGGACTTCGACATCCTCGGTGAGCACGAGGCCGAATTCGCGTAGCACGCCGCGTGGATCGATGACTGCACGGGATCGATAGGGCGCGGACTTGTACCAGGCCGGAGGCAGGCCGAGGACGGACCAGGGATAGCAGGAGCACAGCGTGCAGACGACGATGTTGTGCACCTGGGGCGTGTTCTCGAGCGCCAGCATGTGTTCGCCCTGCGCGCCTCCGAAGCCCAGTTCGGCGATGGCGACTGTCGCATCGGTGAGCAGGCGCTGTTTGTAGGCTGGATCGATCCAGGCGCGAGCTACTACGCGGGCGCCGTTGCGCGGGCCCACTTTGTGTTCATAGGTATCGATCAATGCGTCGAGCGCGGCGGGATCGACCAGGCCCTTTTCGACTAGTAAGGTTCGAGAGCTTTCACGCGCAACGTCGGATCGGAGGGGATGGCTTGGTGATCGTGATGATGATCGGACACTTCATGAGAATTGTATTCGTTTGCGGGGGTGGGGGGCAACGGGATTTGATATACTCCTGGCGATGGCCGAAGCATTTGCTGCACTATTTGAAAAGGCTCGGCTGGGGGATGGCATCGCTCGGGATGCGCTCTACAGGCTGGCGTTTTTTAGATTGCGCGGCATCGCATCCGGGCTGCTGCGGCGGGAGCGTCCAGGGCACACGTTGCAGCCGACGGCGCTGGTGAGCGAATTATTTCTTAAGCTGCGCAAGCTGGACACGCAGATCCTGAGCGACGATCATTTCTTTCGAATATCGGCGCGCGCCATGCGGCAGGTGCTGATTGATCATTCGCGGCATAAGCGGCCGGCGAAGGCGGTTCCGGCTCAATTGATCCCGGAGTTGTTGCTGCCGGCTAATCAGAACGCCATCGATCCGGAATCGGCGCTGGCGGTGAAGATGGTGTTCGAGAAGCTGCGCGCGATGGATGCGAAAGTGGCGGAGACCGTGTGGCTGCGGTCTGTGGAAGGCGCGACGGTTCAGGAATTGAGCAGCCTGCAGAATCGCGAGGCGTGGCGGGTTCGCGCGGATCACGATTTTGGTTTGCAATGGATGGCCAACCGGCTGAAGCGCTACGCCTGACGGAGATGCGTGAAGGGGCAGCTCAAGGTCTCCACTCCCGCGGAATATATTGCAAAACTTGATGATGCTCGCAGGGCCGAAGTGTCTGCGCTGGACGCGCTGATTCGCAAGACGGCTCCGAAGCTGGAGCCGTTTGTACACAGCGGGATATTGGCTTATGGGCGCTGGCATTACAAATACGAGTCGGGGCGCGAGGGCGATTGGTTCCGGATCGGCGTGGCTAGCAATAAGAATTATATTTCGCTGTATATTTGCGCTGCGGATAAGAATGGGTACGTCCCCGAGCAGTATAAGGACGCGCTACCGAAGGCCAATATTGGGCGGGCTTGCGTGCGGTTCAAGCGGGTGGGGGATTTGGATTTGGTGGTGGTGAGGAAGATGATCCGGCATGGGATTAAGGCGGGGGAGAGGCTTTAAGAGCAATGTCACCCTGCCGGGACATCGAGGAAGTGACTTTCCGGCGCGCAGCAAACCATACAACGGGCTCATGACCCAGCTGGCAGGGCATGGCCCTGCCCCACCTGGGAAAACTAAGTGACATTGGGCCTAAGAGCGTCCACATGAGTGTGGACGCGGCAGGCTGAGAGCCTGCGCCACCTGGTCGGACCAGGATGATACTTCGGGCGGGCGGTCGCGGGGTTGGGGATTGAAGGCTGGGGTTAGGAGAGCTGCTAGGTGCTTTGCGGTTTCTGGGTCCAGGCGGGTTTGGAGCACGGTTTGTAGTTCGGATTCGAAGGATGGATCGGAGAATATCGCGTTCAGGGCTGCCAGGCGCTTGCCGGTCAGGATTTCCAGGATGATAACGTCTAGCGAGAAGACGTCGCTTGCTGGGGAGTAGTGGCCGGTCAGGCGCTCGGGCGCCATGTAGTGGAACGATCCGGACATGAGCGTGGTGGCCGCTAATTCGTTTTCGGCGGTGCGCAGGCCCGCGGTGCCGAAATCGATGATTACTATCTGCTCTTCGAGCAGGATCATGTTTTCTGGTTTGAGATCGCGATGGACGATGCCTCGGCTGTGCACGTCGGCGAGCGCGGAGCCTAGCTGGCGGATGATGCATGCGGCGCGGGGGAGACTGAGCGGGCCTTGCTCCAATGCGGCTCGGAGAGTCTGGCCGTTCAGGAACGGCATGGTGAGGCAAGGCTCGCCTGACGGGCTGATCCAGGAATCCAGAATGGGGACCACGCCGGGGTGTTGCACCGATCGCAAGGCGGCCACTTCGTGCGCGAAGCGATCGCGAATCCAGCCTTCTTGTTTCGAATTGCGGTTGAGAACCTTGACGGCCAGGCGGGCGTTGCCGTCGCGCAGATCGCGGGCTTCATAGACTACGGAGAATCCGCCGCGCGAGACCACGCGGTTGAGGCGGTAGCGTCCAAGGAGGGTTTCGCCGGAATGATCCGGAGCGCCGGCTTGCGCGGGCGAGCTACTGGGACCGGAGTGGCTCAAACGGCGCCGTAGCAGGAACGCCTCTTTCTCGATGCGGAAGCGGAGTCGATCGAGGCCGGGAGCGAAACTAATAATCAGGATGATGGCGGCGGCCGCGCAAAGAAGAATGATGGGCCAACGCCATCGCGGAGCTGAGCGGCCGACACCCACGCGAAAGGCGTAGGTGGTAACGGGCGCGGGTGCATTGCCGGTGAAGCTGATTTGAAGTGAGTAATCGCCGTCCGAAAGATTGTGAAATTCGAGGGAGCCATCGCGTGAAAGCTGCCAGGCGCTGGAGCCGGGCTGAAAGCGGTAGCGAACCGGATTCGTGCGAAAGGGCGGCGCGTTCAGCGTGCCCACATCCACGCGGAGAACTTTGGTGGGCGCGGGCAGGGAAGTGGGAAGCGGATCGGGATAGAGGAAGCGGCGGCCATCCGCATCCATGCGGGTAATTTCGGGAGGCGCAGTGCGCGGCGCTTCGAACCAGGAGGGATCCGGCTTCAGCCGCGTAACGCCCTCGTCGCCCGTGATCCAGACGGCGCCATCGGAGTCCTCGAAGAAACCATATTGGGCGATTTCGTTCGCGGACAGGCCGTTTGCAATATCGATGTGTAGCCAATCGCTGGGTGCGACATGTTGGCCATCGGAGACGTAGACGCCCTGATCGCAACCGCGCCAGATCCAACCGCGGGAGTCGCGCTTCAAGAACTCGGTGCCCGCGGGCGCGTAGCCGCCGCTCGGAGTGAAGAGCGTCACGTTCCACCGGTCGCCATTGCGGTGCAGACGCGAAAAGGCGCCGCTGCGGCGATACGCTACCCAGATGTCATCGCCGGCTAACGCAAAACCGCGCACCAGGGTGACCGGCTGATCGGTTACGATTTTGTGCCACTGATCCTGATCGTCGAGCCATGCCAAGCCGCTGGTATAGCCCACCCACAAGTGGCCGGCGGCATCGATATCCATATCTACCGGGTCGGCACTTTCCCGGGGCGGGATTTCCGGAAGACCTTCTGGCCGCAGTTTTAGCGATCCTGGGGCTCCTTCAATGCGCAGAAGGGCGCGCTTGGTACCAACCCACAGGCGGCCTTTTCGATCGCGCAAGATTTTGCGGTATTCTTCGTTGGGCGCGATGTTTTGGATGTGTTCGACGATGTATCCTTGGGCGGAGAGGCGGGCTAAGCCGTAGCCGCGGATGGACGCCAGAAAGTCGCCGCTTTCGAGTGGAAGCAGTGCGTAGTAGCGAAAGGGTTGCTTTGTGATGGGCAACCAACCATCGGTGTGCGGATCCTGGCGATAAACATTTTTCTGAGTGGCGACGATTTTGGAACCAGCGGGATCGCGCGTTACTTGCACCGGTGTTTCCTGGCCGAAATCTTCGGGAAACCAGCGCTGCCATTCGGGATCGGGAGTCCATTCGACTAATCCTTGGCCGAGCGATGCCACCCAGAGATGGCCGCGACTGTCTTCGACGCCGGAGGTGGGTGGAAAGCGATCATGATCGGCGCGATCGCTGAAGTCGATTTTAGGAATCAGGCCGCGGACCGTTTCGCCGAGGAACCAGAGTTGGCCATTGCGGCCGGCGAGCAGAGGGCCGGCGCGGTCCATCTTCTGGCTGCGCAGCCTTTGGATGGTTTCGACGGCGCGGCCATTTTCCATGAGGAAGGCCCGCTCCGGATCGGCGGCCCAGATTCGTCCCAAGGAATCGTGAACAACTTGCGCGTAAAGCGAGGTGGGCGGGAATTCGAGGGACTGCGGCTGATCGGGATGAGCGGGATCGTAGGAGCAGCCTGCAGTTAGCTGGCAGGCGAACCAGAGGCGGCCGGCGGAATCGATAGTGAGGTCGCGGCGCGCGGGCAGCTTGAGACGATGTATCGATCCATCGATACCTATTTGGATGAGATCTTTTGGGCCTTTTACGAAGACCTGGTCCGGATAGGCGGCCATGCCGCTCACTTCTTCGGTCAACACGGTTTCGAAGTGGTTATTGCGAACGCGCGTCAAGCCCTCGAAGTCGGCTACCCAAAGGGATCCATCGCGGGTGAAGGCGACGAAGCGCGCGGAGGCGAAGGGGAGGCTTGTGATTTTATGGTAATGGAATCCGTCGAAGCGGTAGAGTCCGTCTTCGGCGGCGAGCCAGAGCAAGCCATCGGGGCCCTGGGCGATGGAGAAGATGGTGAGGGTATTGGGATAGACGCGGAGACGGTGCGGGGCGGCGTGGGAGGGAAGGGCGAGGGCCAACGCCGAGATGAGAATGAATCCGCGCATGGTCGCTTCGGTCCAATTCTACTTCGGCGGCATGTGCGAGATGGAGTACACAGTATCATCGTTGTAATGAGCCTACATATTGTGGCCTTCCTTCTGTGCGCGGTGGCGATTCTTCCTTTGCGCGGCCAGACTTTCACCAGCCTGGCGAGTTTCGACCGGACTAATGGCGCCAATCCTGAATATTCGCCGCTGGTTCAGGGCACGGACGGAAATTTCTATGGAACTACTACCAGCGGCGGGAGTCAAGACGGCGGAACGGTTTTCAAAATAACCCCTGGCGGCACGCTGACCACGCTGTACAACTTTGGTGGCAGCAATAACCCCGGAGGGACCGACCCCTACGCCGGGTTGGTTCTCGGCGCGGACGGAAATTTCTATGGAACGACGTTGTCGCCCTCGACCACCGGCGTCGGCACAATCTACAAGATCACGCCTGCGGGCGTATTGACGACGCTATTTACTTTCGCCGTCGCTAATGACGGCACCCTGCCATATAATTCGCTGGTCCAAGCTTCGGACGGGAACTTGTACGGGACAGCCTATGAAGGCGGCGCGAACAGCGACGGCACGGTCTTCAAGATGACGCCCGGAGGGTCCTTCACCAACCTGCATAGCTTTGATTTCACCGATGACGGCGAGCATCCTCGCGGTGCGTTGATTCAGGGTTCCGACGGGAAGTTATATGGGACAAGCAGCGGGGGCGGCGCGCACGGGAATGGCACGGTGTTCAGCATTACTACGGCGGGCGAGTTCACCACGCTGTATTCTTTTAGTGGAATAGCGGATGGCGGACAACCCTACGGCGCGCTGACTCAGGCCAGCGATGGGAACTTTTACGGAACAACGCGGGTGGGTACGATCTTCAAAATCACTTCCGCGGGTGTGCTGACCACCCTGCACACATTTCGCCTCACTGACGGTAGAAATCCCACCGGAGGCGTGGTGCAAGCGAGCGATGGGAATTTCTATGGGACGACTGAGGCGGGCGGGGCGAACAACGATGGCACGATCTTCAGGATGACGGCGGATGGAACGCTCACAACTCTGCACAGCTTCAGCGGCGCCGACGGACAAACTCCGCAAGCTGGATTGGTACAGGGTGCCGATGGGATTCTCTATGGAACCACCACCTCCGGCGGTAACAACGTGGGCACCGTGTTCAGCTTGGCGCTTTCTTCCACTACCTCGCCGGCTCCGGTGATTTCTGCGAGCGGCATCGTCAATGGGGCGAGTTTTGTGGGAGGTGGAGTAGTTCCTGGTGAGCTGGCTACGGTGTTCGGATCGAATCTGACATCGGCAAACGGTATCAATCTGACTTCCGGTCTGCCGTTGCCGACGGGGTTCTTGAAGAGTTCCGTGATCGTCAATGGTCAGCCGGTCCCGCTCTTTGCGGTGGATAACGTCAATGGCCAGCAACAAATCAATTTCCAGGTTCCGTGGGAAGTGGCGAGCGGCGCAAACGCTACGCTAGCTGTGGAGAACAACGGAGTGACCAGCGCGAACATTTCTGTGCCGGTTCTGGCCGCTCAGCCCGGAATTTTTAATTACGGTTCGGGCGGCAAGACATTCGGGGCTATTCTGCATGCCAATTTTCAGTTGGCCGATACCGGTCATCCAGCGAAGCCCGCGGAGACGGTGCTCATCTACTGCACGGGTTTGGGCGCGGTGATGTCGCCGCCGGCGGATGGCGCGGCCGGCAATGGGCAGTCGACTGCAACCGCGGCGACTGTAACTATGGGCGGCGCTAACGCGATGGTCAGCTTCAGTGGGCTGGCGCCCGGTTTTGTTGGTCTGTATCAGGTGAATGCCGAGGTTCCAGCGGGACTGAGCGCAGGGAATCAAGCGGTGGTTATCACGCTCGCCGGGGCATCCAGTAATTCGGTTTTGCTGCCTGTGCAATAAAGGACGGCTAACTTTAGGGCTGCTGGGCCGTCCAACGGGTATGTTCTTTAGCCGTTTCGAGGGCCTGATCCAAGATCTTCGCTACACTTTTCGGACGCTCGGCAAGGATGCCGCGTTCACTACGTTTGCGGTGCTGATTGTTGGACTGGGTATCGGGGCCAGCACAACCCTTTTCAGTGTGGTGAATACGCTGCTGCTGCGGCCTTTGCCTTTTCGGGATCCGGAGCGGCTGGCGTGGGTTACGAATTACAAGACCGGAGGCCTATCGGGCGCGACTACGCAGGTGGGGATTTTGCTGGATCTACGCGCGCGAAATCAATCGTTCTCCGATCTGGCCGGTTACATGGCTTTCTATGGCGTTGGCGACAATGTGCTGAGCGGGAAAGGAGAGCCGGAGCGGCTGAGCGGGGTTCCGGTGTCCGAGAACTTCTTTCCGGTGCTGGGCGTGGCGCCCCAGATCGGGAGGCTATTCACGCATGATGAGTGCAAATGGGCGGGTCCCAAGGTGGCGCTGATCAGCCACGGATTGTGGGTGAGGCGGTTTGCGTCGGACCCGACGATTGTGGGCCGGGCTTTGACGCTGGATAATGAGCCGGTGACGGTGGTGGGCGTGATGCCGGCATCGTTCGATTTCGCGTCAATCTTCGCTCCGGCGAGTCACATCGATCTGTATTTTCCCTTCCCGCTTAGTCCCGAGACCAACCGGTGGGGAAATACGATGGCGATTATCGGCCGGCTGAAGCCAGGCGTTTCAGCGGCGCAGGCGCAGGCGGAAGTGAAGATACTCGGGGCCCAGCTCAATGCGGCACATCTGGCAAACCGTAATGATTTCGAAGGATGGGTAACGCCTCTGAAGGAGCACGTGAGCGGAGGGTTGCGTCTGGCCCTGATCGTTTTATCGTGCGGAGTGGGCGCTGTGATGTTGATTGTGTGCGCGAACCTATCTAATCTTTTGCTGGCGCGGATGGCGGCGCGGCGGAAAGAGATCGCCATTCGAACTGCGCTGGGCGCCGGGCGCGCGCGGCTGGTGCGGCAGATGCTGACGGAAGGGATCGCCCTTTCGATGTCCGGCGCGGCTTTGGGCGTGTTGCTGGCTGTTGCCGGAACCAGGGCTCTTGCGCACCTGGACTCCGTCAGCATTCCTCTGCTTCAGGATGTCCACCTGGATGGGGTTGCGCTGGGCTATACGCTCGGGATGGCGTTGCTGACGGGCGTGATTTTTGGGCTGGCGCCGGCTTTCAACACTCCGGCTGCCGTGATGCAGGATGCGTTGAAAGATTCCAGCCGCGGGTCGACGGAGGGAAAAGAGCGTAGCTGGATTCGCAGCGCGCTGGTGGTGTCCGAGATCGCTTTCGCCTGCGTGCTGCTGGTGGGCGCCGGACTGTTGATGCGCAGTTTTCTGCACGTATTGGATGTGAACATGGGCTTTCAGCCGGAACGGGCTATGTCGGTGCGCGTGGATCCGGACAGCAGGTACCGAACACAGGCGCAGCAGAACGCCTATTTCGACGAAGTGTTGCGGCGTGCGCGAGGCGTTCCGGGCGTCCAGGCAGTGGGTTTGACGGATGCGCTGCCGCTGGGACGCAATCGATCTTGGGGCGCCCCGGCGAAGGGGGTGGTGTATGGTCCAGGGGAGTTTCCGGACGCGTTTGTGCGCGTGGTGAGTGATGGTTATGTCGGGGCCATGGGAATCCCGCTGCGCGCGGGCCGCGATTTGTCCGAGCGGGATACGCCTAAGACCGAGCCGGTGATTGTGGTGAACGAAACCATGGCTCGACGGTTGTGGCCGGGGCAGGACGCCGTCGGCAAGATCATGAGCGCTTGTGGGGATCGGCGCGTGGTGGGCATCGTGGGAGACGTGCGGCATTTAGCGCTTGAAGAAGAGGCAGGAAATGAGATGTACATTCCCATCCGGCAATGCCAGGACTGGAGCTCGGTGGACCTGGTGGTTCGCACCGCGGGTGCTCCCGAAGAGATGACCGGCGGTGTCCGGGAGGCACTGAAACAAATTGCGCCGAATATTTCGCCCAAGGAGTTTCGTTCGCTGGAGCGGCTGGTGGATAAATCGGTGTCACCGCGCCGGTTTGTGGTGACGCTCGCGGGCGGCTTTGCTGTGTTCGCGTTGATTCTGGCGTCGCTGGGTATTTACGCGCTGATTTCGTATTCGGTGACGCAGCGCACGCAAGAGATTGGGATTCGCATGGCGTTGGGGGCGTCGGCCGGTGATTTGCAGGCTGGCATAATCTTTGAGACACTGCGCCTCGCGGCAATGGGGATGCTGGTGGGTGCGACGGCGGCGTGGTTGCTTGCGCGGCTTCTGCGCGGATTGCTGTTTGGAGTGACGGCGACGGATCCGGTGACTTTTATCGGGATGCTGGCGGTGTTGGCGGTAGTGGCGGCGATTGCCGGGTATGTGCCGGCGTATCGGGCGTCGAGGATTGATCCGGCAGTGGCGCTGCGGGCGAGCTGATTCAAAACCGAGCCGCGACGGGGACGGAGCGCGGGGAACTTCGGGACCCGAACTTCCTGGTGGCGCTCCGCTGAAGACGCCAGTCTATTGATCTACCGCGCTCAGAGGCTCCTCGCTGGTCCCCTTGCTTACGCGCGGGGCTACAATTCGCCTCTTCATCATCTTTGGTGGGCCAGCAGGCCCATGGGCGCTCCCTACCGGTCGCGGAATGGTGAAATCGGAACAAGAGTATCGCCAGGATATCGTCGACGTCGGGAAGTTGATTTACCAGAAGGGTTGGTTATTGCAGATCGACAGCCCTATGGGCCGAGGGCTAATACAGGTCTGCGGTCCCGCTCCCACTAATCGTGTTGCCCATCGTGACCGCCGTACCGTAGGCCACGATGATTCCGTAGTGCGTGGAGTTGGTCACGGTGTTGTTGGCAAAGAGCGTGTTGGTGATCGTGCAGAATGTGCCGCCACCCTGCACCAGGCCATTGGCGAATCCGTTGGCCGTATTTCCAATGACGAGCGTGGAATCGACCGTTCCTGAGCAGCCGGCGCCGACGCTCGAGTCGACCTGCACCAAGGTAGTAATCGCCGGCATGTCGGATCCGGCCCCTTGGCCGATGTTGTGAGCGACGAGGTTTCGGTTCGCAGTGCCCGTGTCGGCCCGGATGTCGATCGCCGGTCCGCGCGTCCCGATGATCGTGTTGTCGTGGATGTTATTTTCGTCGCAGTTGATTACGCCCAAGCCGCCGTTCGTTCCCGCCGAGCAGAGGATCGCGTAGAAGTCGGTCCCGGTTTCCCGAAAACCGGACCGAGTAATTCGATTCCAACCGATCTCATTGTTGGAGGAGTTCATGTCGACCGAGTTGGCACCGATATTGCTGAACAGATTTCCGGTAACAGTGGAGCCGTTGCCGGCGCTGGCGGTCTGATTCGCCCCACAGAGCCCGACCAGTAGAATCCCATCATCACGGGTGTTCTGAATCGTGTTACCGGTAACGACGTAGCCGCAACCTCCACCAGTGTTGATTCCGTGGCCCGCCCAGCCGGTGACAGTCGAGTACCGAATAGTCACGTTGTTGATACCGACGCCACCGTTAATCGCGCATCCCCCGCCTGCCCCGCAGCCAATCGTTGATTGGGAGGTCCATCCACCCTGGAGGGTGACATTGTCGATCACCATATCGCTCGCAGGGGCGATGCCGTCCATGCCGTTGCTGCCCCACTTGAGTATGCACGAGCCCGGTCCCACTCCGAGGATCAGCACGCCCGCAGCGAACCTGACGGTCGATGTCATTTTGTAGGTGCCTGCCGGGCAGATGATTTTCTGGTAGGGTTGTGCGGAGACTGCGGCCTGGACGGCAGCAGTGTCATCGGTCGACCCGTTCCCCGTCGCGCCGAAATCCCGCAAGCTTACGAAATTTCCCCGAGATATCGGCACGCCATAACTGCTCACGGCCTCGCGTTTACCTTGAATGTTCTGGGCGATTGCCGGTCCCATCGGCGACAGCAGTATAAGCGCCAAAAAGGCTCGGCTTTGAATCGTCATTCGTAAGATCCCGTCACTTTCGAATCGATGCTGACCATCATCAAGGAACATAGACCCGTCAAAGTTTTTAAATAAAGGCACACGACTCTCCACTGCGTGGAAAAAACCCACACATTATCAATCAATTCCCAAAGACTGGTTTTGAAGATTCCTCGCCTAACTCAGCGGCAATGTCAAGGGCACTATTGTTCTAGCCGAGAGGAGTTCCGATACTGCTAGGGTGGCGACGAACACACTTCCCAATTCCGGCGCAATTCCGGTGACGCCTTTAACTCAATCGAAACCGTTTGCCAGTCTAGACACAAGGCGAGTACGAGTATTGACGTCATTTTGCTTCCGATGATTTCTGTATGGGAGAAAGCTCAGGTTACCCCGGCTAACCCCACACCCACTATGGATTTACCAGAACTAGAAGTGTGGGTAAGCTTGAGTTTACTCGTTACAGATGAATCGTCAATTGGACCTTCGTTTAAACTTTTTGGACCTTCGTTTAAACTTTAGTTCCATTCACTGCGTCGAAAACGATTGACAGCCCGCCGCACCTTTCGGTGCAAGGGCGACTCCCCGGAGCCGATACTCAAGACTGCCCAATCGTACGCGCGCCGGACCCATGCGCGTTGGCGAGATTATCCGGCTGATCGGCTATACCGCTGGTGCGACGATACGGTAATCCGCGCAGCTCCAGCCGACAGTTGCATTCGTTCGCTTGGTGTAGACGACTGGGCATGGCGAAAAGGGCAGAACTACGGAACCATTTTCGTGGACCTCCTGCCAGACCGGATGAATCTGTCAGCTGCCATCGAGCGAGCACTCGAGGAACGCAGCGGTGAACTTTGTCTAGCAAGCGGAGGTGCAGCAGCGGGTGGGTCTCGAAAGTCCACCCGATCTGAAGAAAGCGGACAACGCTGGCCGAACAACGAAAACAAGTGCGACGCGCCAGCGCTACCAGCGCGCGATTAGGACAGACCTTGGCATCCAGCGCAAGACCATTCGTAGGCGCTGGCTGCGCGCTGGTCAATTTCCTGAGCGGAAGCCGCCTACTGGAGGCCCGAACTCAAGGGTGCCGGGGATGCCGCCAAATGGTTTCAACTACGTTTCACAGTGGCGGGGCTGGATTCCATCCAGAATTCAGAATCCAGGAGTCAGAAGGAGGATTCCGGCGCTGCTGCGCCGACTACATTTCTTACTTCTGGCTCCTGGATTCTGGCTTCTGAATTCGCTTGCCTCCATTTCTCGGTACAATCGTAGTTCTAGATGGTGAAATCGGAACAAGAGTATCGCCAGGATATCGTCGACGTCGGGAAGTTGATTTACCAGAAGGGTTGGGTGGCATCCAACGACGGCAACATCAGCATTCGCCTCGAGAACAATAAAATTCTGTGTACCTGCACCGGCATCAGCAAGGGGATGATGACGGTGGACGATCTCATCATCTGCGATGTGGAAGGCAACAAGATGGAAGGCTCGCGCGAGCGGACTTCCGAGATCGCGATGCACCTGACTATTTACCAGATGCGTCCCGACGTGTTTTCCGTGGTGCATGCGCATCCCACGGTGGCGACCGGGTTTGCGGTAGCGGGGCGTCCGCTGAATCTGGCGTTGTTGCCGGAAGTGATTATTGGCCTGGGATGCGTGCCGCTGGCCGAATATGGTTTGCCGGGAACTCCTGCGCTCACCGAAGGCATGCTGCCGTACATCCCTAAATATGATGCGATTCTGATGGGGAATCACGGCTCGGTGTGTTATGGCGAGGACGTCTACAAAGCGTTTTTCAAGATGGAAACGGTGGAGCATTTCGCACGCATCGCGCTAGTGGCGGAGCTGCTGGGTGGACCCAAGGTGCTGCCTAAGGACGAAGTAGATAAGCTGTTCGATTCGCGCACGCGCTATGGGGTGAAGTCGCACACTAGTATGGAGCCCGGGTGTCCGGTGGTGGCGGAAGACGTTGAGCCGGCCAGAGAGCGGCTCCAGGTGACGCGCGAGGAGCTGATCGCGTTGGTGGATGAAGCCTTGCGGGCGCGCGGCGTGTTGGCGTAAGCTTCAGCGCCCTCAATCAACCATTGACATGGCGTTGGTTGGCGTAATCGATCCGACAGGCCGGCGGCGCATCGGAAGTAGGAAGCCAGCGATGGTGACGGCCAGCAGCATTTTAACTACTTCGATCCCTCCATAAATGCCGTGCAGTTTCCAGAACTGAGCGTGCGTTTCGGATTCGGCCGCGGCGGGGAGGAAATCGATGGAGCGGCCCATCCATAAGAGATCGGGAGTGATTTTGAAATGTTGGAAGAGTGTCAGAATCAGCATCATGCCGGCCAGACCTGCTAGCAGCCGGTTTTCAACTCCGAAGAGCAAAAAGCCGGTTAGTGCGGTGCCGAGGGCTAATTGCGCGAGCTCCCAGACCTCGAAATAGCCTCGATTTTCTTCTCCTGCCAGGTAGCGCAGTAGTTGGCGAGCGTTCTCGTGGCCGAGAGTCTGGATCATTTTGGAAGCTTCCGGTGGAGGGGAGTTGAGGACGGAATCGACTGCGCGAAAATTGCGGGTGGCGACGAAAGCGAGAAAGAGGCTGCCGAGCAGCAAAGCGCCTAGGAGGAAGGCGGCGATTCGGGTGTGGTGCATGCTTCGCAGACAGGATAGCAGGAAGATTCCGGCGCTGCGGCGCCGGCTTCTTTTTCGCGATTGACGCACCGTGAGTGTGAGCGTACTAAGCGGTGTGCTGCTGGAAGATCTGCAGGATATCTGGCCGGGAGAGCGCTTCGGACAGTTCCTCCAGCTTCGGAAGGAGATAGGCGCGGTCAAGCGAATTTCCAAACCTGCGCAAGAGCGCTCGCGCGTCGGCTAGATCCTTTTCACGCTCCGATACCAGCTTCATCAGCAGCATATCTTCCACTGAGGCGACGCGGATCTCGCGTCCGGCAACCTGCTTCAGGGTTCCCCTCCGTATGGTTTCCCGTTCAACTGCCAGGGATGAAAAGACGATGTCCGCGCGCACACCGCTGGAGGTGATGACGGGAAGGACGCGCCGCTCGTGGACGAAGTCTTGGGGTCTGGGAGGTATGGGACGAAGGTGTCTGGACAAGCACTCTACCGCAGCGTCCAGACCGTCGGGTTCTGTCCACACGGAAACGTCCACATCCAAGGTGCTTCTCGGCTCTCCCAGGACTGCGACCGCGAGTCCACCGATCAATACGTAAGGCAACCCGCAGGCATCCAGAGCTTCGGCGACTTCGATCAGAGCCGCCTCGAGCTCGCTCATTCGCCGGAGATCAGCGCGAGAGCGGCTCGCATTTTAGTTATTCCACGTTTGTCGGGATCGGGATCGCGGCCAATAAGTTCCGGGGTGCACCATTGAAGCAGCGTGCCTAGGTCCGCCAGAATCGCGGATGGTTCACGATGGCTGAGGGGCTGCTGGGCTTCCCATTCGTGAAACAGGCGCCACTGGCGATTGCGCTCCTCGATTTGCTCGCGTAGCGTCACTTCTCTATTCTACCTGGGGCTTCCGTGTCATGATTGGGTCGTGCCGTTTCATTTGGGTAAGCACAAGCCGGTGGCTCCGGTGAAGCGCGCTGCTTTTACGCTCAAGCTTAGGCTTCAAGCGGCGGCTATGGGCGCATTCGTGGTTATCCTGGGCATGTTCCGACTTTCGCACGGAGTCATTTCAGTGGTGAATTTTTACGCTATGCCGGTCGCTTCCGGCGCGGTGGTTGCCTTTGGATGCGTACTACTGCTGTTCTCGGTGATTCCGGTTGGTTGGCTCGAAAGAACTGCTGACTGGTTGCTGGCAAACCACAAGCGAAAGCGCCGATTTGCAATCGCCGCGCAGGTTAGCAACCTGCCCCGAGCAAAGAGCGGAAGGAGTTGGAACTGAATCAGAAGGGGCCAGTACTTGGGATTCTGAAGTGGCCTGTGTTACACTTTCTGTTCGGAAAGCCGAACAAAAGTTTCGACAGGAGCCAGAAGGAGTCCATGTTATCTCCAATGTTTGCAACGCTTGTTCTGAAATCAGAACAAAAATGCAAAACCGCTTATCACTATTGACAAGTGAGATAATTTGTGCTTGCGTTCCACTACTAAGTAGAGGATAATCCTCTAGCATTCTCATTTCTGAAAGGAGAAGGTGTAGACTGTCGTAAAGCATGCACTCCCCGAGGGATTAAGTGAAACCCTTAAGATTCCGCGGCATCTACCTTATCGTAGAAGCTGCGCGCTGCAGCGGCCGATACGAGCAGGTAGAGGGTTATGCAGGAGTCAGGAGAGAGCATGTGCAACGCAGCGACACCCAAATCAATGGCGACAGTATCGACGTCTTCGCTCGCGAAGACAAACGCCGATCCAATTGAGGTCACGCTGGAGGACGAGGCGGCAAGCACCATCAATGCTCTGTCAGAGACCACAGGGGAGTCTGTAGAGAGTCTTCTCGAAACCTCCATCGCCCTGCTCAAGATTGTTGCGGACTCGGAGCGAACAAAACGACGCGTAGTTGTCACCACCAGATTCCTTTGGCCCATTGAGGAACTTACGGTTTCGCGTCGTTAAATCCGCCTTTCTTCAACTGAGTCATGCCCACCGTCCGGCGCGTCCGCCCGGCTTATGAGATAGCGCGACCAATTAGCCGCCTCATTCTGTGGCGCTATTGCGTGGTGTCATACGGTTATATGGTGATGATCGTGTTAGCGGTCATCACCTTGCTTATTATTGTCCTCTCTCTCACTACCGATATTCCAGCATTGCAGACGGCGTCACAAAACATATACGTGTTGATCGGTGTGTTCGTGTCCAGCGGGGCCTTGGCGGCTGGCTGCTTAAGGTCGCAAACAACGCACACAAAATTGCAGTCCTCCATCTTGTCCTCGACGAGGTAATGGCGCGTCCCGTTGGCAGGGGAAACGACAAACTAATCCAGGACATACTCACGAAGTTGCCGTAGGAACATGAATGCTCAAATTGTGCTGCCCCCAGAGCCCGATTTGACAAGTTTGGTGGACCTTCGCTATTCTTGTATGGGTTCGCGAGTTGTCTTCTACTCCCGTGCTACCGCTCTCCTAGTTGTGGGAGCCCGGCCGGGGGTCGGCCCCGAGGTTCTTAACGGATTTAAAGCTGTTAGGAGCATGGGCTAGTCCATAGCAAGTACCCTCGCAGATTGTAGTCGACTTATTTTGACGGTAATGGCTTGGGCCTGCCGTTCAGTGCCAACGAAACCAAAAACGTCTTAAGAGGAGATTCGTGCCGACGTTCATTCAACTCGTCCGAAAGGGGCGGAGACCGCCACGGTATAAGACGGCCAGCCCGGCGTTGCAGGCTTGTCCGCAGAAGCGCGGGGTCTGCACGCGCGTCTACACTACTACTCCCAAGAAGCCGAATTCAGCGCTGCGGAAAGTGGCGCGCGTTCGGTTGACGAACGGTATTGAAGTGACCACTTATATTCCCGGCGTCGGCCACAACCTGCAGGAGCACTCGATTGTGCTGATCCGCGGGGGCCGCGTGAAGGATTTGCCGGGCGTTCGATATCACGTGGTCCGGGGAACGCTGGATGCTGCCGGCGTGACGGACCGCAAGCAGAGCCGATCGAAATATGGAGCCAAACGGCCAAAGGGGCCGGCGAAATAGAGTATGCCACGTAGACGCAGACCAGAACCGCGGGAGATTTTGCCAGATCCGGTGTACAACTCGACGTTGGCTGAGAAATTCGTCAACTCGATGATGTGGGACGGCAAGAAGAACACATCGCAGAGGATTTTCTACGAGGCGATGGACACGATCAAGGAGCGGACGCAGGACGATCCGCTCAAGTTGTTCAAGAAAGCGGTGGAGAACGCCAAACCGCTGCTCGAAGTGAAGACGCGGCGCGTAGGCGGCGCCAACTATCAGGTGCCGGTGGAAGTATCGCAGAACCGGCGAACCAGCCTGGCGATTCGATGGATTTTGCAAAATGCCCGCACGCGTCCGGAAAAAGGCATGCCGGAGAAGCTGGCGAACGAATTGAATGATGCCGCGAACATGCGCGGCGGAGCGATTAAGAAGAAGGATGATGTGCACCGAATGGCCGAGGCTAACAAGGCTTTCGCGCATTATCGGTGGTGAAAAACCGTTCTTCGGTTATTCGGTTCCTCGGTTCCTCGGTTAGGAACTGAAGAACGGAAGAACTGGAGAACTGAGGAACTTTTTTATGCGTACCGGATCACTTGAGAGGATGAGAAATATCGGCATCATGGCCCACATTGATGCCGGCAAAACTACCACTACGGAACGCATCCTTTACTACACTGGCCGAACGCACAAGATTGGCGAAGTCCATGAAGGCACGGCCATTATGGACTGGATGGAGCAGGAGCAGGAGCGCGGCATCACCATTACATCGGCTGCCACGGCCTGCGAATGGCGCGATTGCGTCATCAATATTATTGATACACCCGGCCACGTGGATTTTACGGCGGAAGTAGAGCGCAGTCTGCGCGTGCTGGATGGTGCTGTGGCTGTTTTCGACGCCGTGGCGGGCGTGCAACCCCAGACTGAAACGGTGTGGCGGCAAGCCGACAAGTACGGGGTCCCGCGCATTTGTTTCATCAACAAAATGGACCGCGTGGGCGCGGATTTTTATCATTCGGTGGATACCATTGTGGATCGGTTGAAGTGCCGCCCGGTGGCCGTTCAAATTCCAGTGGGCGCCGAAGACCAGTTCAAGGGCGTTGTCGACCTAGTATCGATGAAAGCCCGGATCTGGCGCGACGAGACTTTGGGTGCCGAGTACGACGATGTGGAAATCCCCGAGGATCTCCTGGAGAAGGCCAAAGCCTATCGCGAGCAACTGATCGAAGCAGTGTCAGAATCCGACGACCACCTGTTCGAGAAATTCGTGGAGGGCACGGCGATTTCCGAGGAAGAATTGCTGGCTGGCATTCGCAAGGCTACCATCGCGCAGAAGATTTTCCCGGTGATCTGCGGCAGCTCATTCAAGAACAAGGGCGTGCAGAATCTTTTGGATGCCGTGGTGGATTTTCTGCCCTCGCCCATCGACATTCCGCCAGTAAAGGGCGTGCGGCCGGATAATCCCGAGATTGTGGAAGAGCGTCCCACAACCGACGAAGCGCCGTTTTCCGCGCTGGTTTTCAAAATCATGACGGACCCGTTCGTGGGCCAATTGGCGTACATTCGCGTGTACTCGGGCCGGCTGGGCGCGGGCGATTCAGTATTCAACGTTGCGAAGAATCGCAAGGAGCGCGTGGGACGCCTGGTAAAGATGCACGCCAACAAGCGCGAGGATATCCAGGAAATTCTGGCGGGCGATATTTGCGCGGCGGTGCTGAAGAACGTCTCCACCGGCGATACCATTTGCGACGAGAAACACCCGATTCTTCTGGAATCGATCGATTTCCCGGAGCCTGTGATTCAGCTCGCGATCGAGCCGAAGACCAAGGCCGATCAGGAAAAGCTGGGGATGGCGATTCAGAAGCTGGTGCAGGAAGATCCGACATTGCGGGTTTCGACCGACCCCGATACCGGCCAGACGATTTTGGCCGGCATGGGTGAGCTGCATCTCGAGATCATCGTGGACCGCATGCAGCGCGAGTTCAACGTGGGTGCGAACGTGGGCAAGCCGCAGGTGGCTTATCGCGAGACTATCCGTACCACGGCCGAATACGACTACACGCACAAGAAGCAGACTGGTGGCAGTGGACAATATGCGCGCACGAAGTTGCGCGTGGAGCCGAATCCTGGAAAGGGCTTCGAGTTCGAAAACGAAATCCACGGCGGCTCCGTGCCTCGGGAATTTGTCCCCGCAGTGGAGAAGGGCGTCAAGGAAGCGGTGGAAGGTGGGATTCTGGCCGGCTATCCGCTGGTGGACGTCAAAGTGGCGCTTTTCGACGGCGCTTATCACGAAGTGGATTCGTCGGAAATGGCATTCAAGATTTGCGCTTCCATTTGCTTTAAAGAAGCTTGTAAGCGGGCCAAGCCGGTGCTGCTGGAGCCGGTGATGCGCGTGGAGGTGGTGGTGCCGGAAGAGTACATGGGCCCGGTGAACGGCGACGTGAACTCGCGGCGCGGACGGTTGGAAGGCACTGAGATTCACGGTACGACTCAAGTGATCAAGGCTATGGTGCCGTTGTCGGAAATGTTCGGCTATGCCACCGAGCTGAGATCCCGCACGCAGGGCCGCGGTACTTTTACGATGCACTTTGGGCAGTACGAGGAAGTTCCGAAGAACATCTCCGAGGAGATTGTGGCGAAGGTTCAGGGAAAGGTTACGAGATAAGAATTCAGAATCCAGAATTCAGGAGCCAGAAGGACAAGGATCATGGCAAAAGAAAAATTTGATCGCAGCAAACCGCACGTGAACATCGGGACCATCGGACATATCGATCACGGCAAGACGACGTTGACGGCGGCGATTACGAAGGTGCTGGGCAAGCACAATCCG
>Ga0116135_1000631_pt1 | contig 19256 bp, 21 predicted proteins | sample June2015DPH_20_1_FD_89738 | JGI IMG/M metagenome (GOLD analysis project Ga0116135, IMG submission 89738) | Peatland microbial communities from SPRUCE experiment site at the Marcell Experimental Forest, Minnesota, USA - June2015DPH_20_10 | ecosystem: Environmental > Terrestrial > Soil > Wetlands... | reverse complement strand
TTGGCCCCGGAGAACGTTCCGGCAAAATTGCTCCAGCCATGCCCAGTCACATTTTCACCACCGCCAAAACAAATCGCCACAATGCCAAGAATGATTGCAACTTTCAGCAGCGTGAACACCAACTGAAACTCTCCCGCCTTCTTCACCCCCAGATAGTTCAGAAAGGAAATGAGAATGGCTGCCGAGATAGCGACAATCTGGCCGTACGTGACGGAGAACGGAGTAGAAATAACGTTCCGCGAGAAAAACGAAAAAATCGAGAAGGTTCCGAGAATGCGGACGAGGCCAGTAGCAATCGTCGCTACCGACGCCGGCTTCGCGATCACAAACCAAGTCCAGCCATAAAGAAATCCGCCCAGTGGACCGTACGCGTCGCGAACGTAAACATATTCGCCGCCGGCTTGCGGTTTCATCGCTCCCAGCTCGGCGTAGGTGAGCGCACCAAAAAACGACAGCAACCCGCCCACCAGCCACGCAAGATATACCAACCTGGCCGAGCCGACAGCCTGCATCATCTCGGCGGGAACCAGAAAAATTCCGCTGCCGATAATCGTGCCCACAACGATCGCCGATGCATGACTAACCCCAAGATCGCGGGAAAGCTCAGGACGAGTAGCCGTGAGTTTTGTGGAAGTGGGCATGGTTAGAGTGTGCCAGTATACGTTAGGGTCGCGGCTCTCCTGCCGGCAGATCGCGCCAGGCCGCGAAGCTGCACACGTATCCCACCGTGAAGGTCACTATCGTTCCAATCATTACCCACCAAGTCCAAGGCACGCGCGATCTCCAGAGATACAATTCGCCAGCCAGCCCGCAAAGCATGCCCATCGTCGCGCCCAACTGATTGGCGCGCCGTGTCAACACGCCGAGCAAAAAAACCCCGAGCAGCCCACCATAGGCAACGGAAGCGATCTGCAGGCCCACCTCGATCACTCTTCCTGCCCTATGCAAAGAGAACACGGCGACGGCGAACAGCACGAAAGCCCATACGACGGTAGAGAGGCGCGAAAGCCGCATGCGCTCCTGCTCGCTGGCTCCCGCGCGGAAACGCACATAAAAATCCATAATCGAAGTCGACGACAGCGCATTCAACGCCGCGCTCAAATTCGACATCGCTGCGGCCAGGATTGCCGCAATCAGCAATCCCGCAATGCCGTGCGGCATGCGGCTGACGATGAACGTTGGATAAATGCGGTCAGGTTTGCCAAAGTTCGGAACGCCCCCGCCGCCCCGGTAGTAGGCCCACAACATGATGCCCACCATTAGGAAAAGCGCCAGCTGAAACAGGATGGCCAAGCCGCTCGACACCAGCGCGAGTGCCGACTGTTTCTGATTGCGCGCCGCGAGCAACCGCTGCACGATCAGTTGATCGGTGCCATGGCTTGCAGTAGTGAAGAACGTTCCGCCGATAACTCCCGCCCAAAACGTATAGGGAATCCAAAGGCTCGGCGTGAAGTCGAAGACGCGTAATTTGCCGGCGGCGGCTGCGGCGAAATGGATCGCGCTCCATCCACCGGGCACAAGATGCAAAATCGTCCACATTCCAACCAGCGTTCCGCCCACGTAGATTGCGGTTTGCACCACATCGGTCCAGATCACAGCCGCCAGTCCGCCTTCGAACGTATAGATCAGCGTCAATGCAGTAATGATCGCGATAGAAGCGACTTCACCCGTTCCCAGCGCAATGCCAACCACAATCGAAACAGCATAAACGCGCACGCCTTCCGCCGCCCCGCGCGTCAACAGGAACAGCCCGGCCGTCAACGAACGCAAGCCGCGGCCAAATCGCCGTTCGATCAATTCATATGCGGTGTAGAGATCGCCGCGAAAATAATGCGGCAGCAGCACAAAGCTGATCACCACCCGACCCACCACGTACCCCATCACAACCTGCAGGAATGTCAAATTCGTGTCGTACGCAAGGCCGGGAATGCTGATGATGGTCAGCGTGCTGGTTTCGGCCGCAACAATAGAAAGCGAAATCGCCCACCACGGAATGTCGCGGCTGGCAAGAAAGTAGTCTCGCAACGAACGGTGCCGCTTGCGAAAGCGCAATCCGAACAGCGTGATGCCGGCAAGATAAAGCGCGATAATCGCAAGATCGAGTTTGTCGAGTCCCATTCTTTGAACCGCTAAACGACCTTCCGCGCGACGACTTCGTTCGCATCGTACGGTGCCGACGAGCACGCCATCAGCCACAGCGTCGCGCTTCCGTCGTTCCGCACGGCATGCGAAGCGAGCGGCGGCACGAACACGAGCACCGCGCAGTTGCCATCGAAGCTGCGGCTCTCCACCGCAGTGCATTCGCCTTCCTCCCAGTGCAACGACCACGCTGTGCCCGGCAACACAAGGATGGCCCTGCGCTTTTGGAGATGATAGTGATTGCCTCGCACGTCCCCCGGCATGCTGGAAGAGATGTGCACATCGGCCACCTGCCCGACAAATTCGAACGCCGACGCAGGCATGGTGAAGTTGAACCCACGCGGGTCGTCGCCGCCCGTCAACTCGAAGATCTTGATCATACTGATGCCTGCCATTAACCGTTAATTATGGAGGCAAACCCCGCCTCAAGCGAGTGCGTCTTTGTAGACCATCCATGGAGCGGCAAGCGCATTCGTCTGCCGAAGGAGCGCGACGGTCCACGCGGAAACGTTCCTACTGCTTCCCGGACGAAGGCGTCCGGGGCTCCAAGTCTCCGATGTCCTGCCCTTACGCAACCCTGTGGTAAAAATAACCGTGGCTTACTACCTTGGCATTGATGGCGGCGGCAGCAAAACCACCTGCGCCATCGGCGACGAGTTCACAACTCTGGCATCGGCTACCGCCGGGCCCAGCAACATAACTCGGGTGGGCGAGGCGCCTGCCCGTGAATCGATCCAGAACGCCATACGCGAGGCCTGCGCTGCAATTGAAGTTCCGCCGCAAACAATAAAGCGAACTTGCATCGGCGCGGCGGGAGCGGCGCGAGAAGGAGTTGCCGCCGCCGTGCGGCGGTTCACGGCAGAAATTACGAGCGGCGAAATTGAAGTCGTGGGCGACATGGCTATCGCCATGGAAGCTGCGTTTGGCACTGGACCCGGGGTGATTGTCATCGCCGGCACCGGTTCCATCGCCTACGGCCGCGAGGCGCTGGGGGCAACGGCGCGTGCAGGAGGCTGGGGCTTCGCCATCTCCGATGAAGGCTCCGCTCACTGGATTGGACGCCAGGCGATCGCCATGCTGCTGCGCGCAGCCGATGAAACCTCGGCTATCCAGACTTCACTCCTAGCGACGCCCCTGTTCCGCGAACTGCAGGCCGTCTGGACCGTGAACTCACTCGATCAATTGGCGCGCGCGGCCAATGCCAACACCGATTTCGCCGCGCTTTTTCCCGCCGTGCTGGCCGCCTCGGACGGTGGCGATGATGTGGCGCTCGGAGTTCTGGAAAAAGCGGCAGCCGAACTCGCGCAACTCGCCGCCATCGTAATTCGCAGCCTCTTCTCTAAAGAAAAGTCTCTCGCTGCTCCCGAAATTCCGATGGCCATGGCCGGTGGCGTTTTTCGCCACGCGCAAGAAGTCCGCGAGCGCTTCTCCCAGCACATTCGCAGAGGTTACCCTCGAGTGGTTTTGCACGGCGAAATCGTTGAGCCGGTTTTCGGCGCGTTGCAGCTGGCGCGCAGATCCAAATGAATATTGCAAATCGCGGTTAACGTCCGCCGCCGACTTCGAGAATGGCGCCGGTAGTGTAGGAAGCAGCCGGAGAGAGCAGCCAAAGCACCGCCTGAGCCACTTCCTGCGGCAACCCCGCGCGCTGCATGGGAATGGACGGAGCATATCGCTGCAATCGATCGGGCGCGCCGTTGGCGGCGTGCAGGCCGGTTTCGATCAATCCGGGCGCGACCGCGTTTACTCGAATGCCTTCAGTCGCTACTTCGCGCGCCAAGCCGATCGTAAAGCTGTCAATCGCCCCTTTGGATGCAGCGTAGTGGACCCACTCGCCAGCCGACCCCGTCTTGGCAGCCCGGGAAGAGATGTTCACGATCGCTCCGCCCGATCCACCGTGGACAGTCGACATCCGGCGTACCGCTTCTCGCGCGCACAAGAATGCACCTGCTACGTTGACGGCCATTACGTTCGCGAGCGTTTCTGCGCTCACGGAATCGACCCGTGCAAACCCGCCGGTGATCGCAGCGTTGTTGACCAAAGCCGTGATCGGACCCAACTCACGCTCCGCCATTTCGAACAATCGCATGACATCTTCTTCACGCGATACATCAGCCTGAACAGCGAGTGCGCAGCCGCCCCCTAAAGTGATCTGTTCAGCAATCGCTCGAGCTTCGGCTTCGGCTCTCGAAAAAATCACGGCCACGGAGAAGCCTCTGGCCGACGCCAGTCTGGCAATCGCTTCTCCAATACCGCGGCTGGCTCCGGTCACAATTAGCATTCCAGGTTTATCAGGCATAAAGGTGATCGATTCCCACTTACTTCCGGAAGTGACTACTGATCGCTTCCGCCTGCCCCCGAGTAACCACTGCCGACAACGCTGCAGCATCGGCCTGCTTCACCGCCTGCAGACTGCCGAAGTGTTCAAGAAGCCGTCGAGTTGTACTTTCGCCGACTCCGGGAATCTCTAAGAGTTCAGTCGAGCGGTCGCGCATCTGCCGCCGCTTGCGATGGAAGGTCACGGCGAAGCGATGAGCTTCGTCACGAATCTGTTGGATCAAGTGGAGCACTGGCGAGTGATGGTCAAGCGCAATCGGATCTTTCTCCTGCCCGTAGACGTAAAGAATCTCTTCCCGCTTGGCGATAGCGGCAAGCGGCTGGTTGATGATTTCCAGCGACTCCAGCGCTTCGGCGGCCGCATGCAATTGCCCGAGGCCGCCATCGACCAGCACAAGGCTCGGCATCGGCTTGTCTTCCTGCTGCACTCGTTTGTAACGGCGCGTGACCACCTCGCGCATCGAGGCAAAATCGTCAACGCCTTCAACCGTACGAATGATGAACTTGCGATAATCCGACTTCTTCATCTTGCCGTCTTCCCAAACCACCATCGAGGCCACGGTCTCCGCGCCTTGAATATGTGAAATATCGAAGCACTCAATTCGCTTCGGCAATTCCGATAGGCCGAGAACGTCCTGCAGTTCCTCCTGAATCGCCTTGGCGTTTGGCTTCAGAACGCGGAAGCGCTGGTCGTAAGACTGTTTCGCATTTGTACCCGCGAGATCGATCAGCGCGCGCTTGTCGCCGCGCTGTGGAACCAGGATGTGAACGCGTGTGGCGCGGGCGCCCTCGCCCGCGAACTTTTCCGACAGCAAATCCTCCAAGGTCTCACGATCTTCGAAGTCCACCGGTACGTACAGATTGCGGGGAACATACGGCTGGCCAATGTAGAGCTGCGTCAATAATGCGGAGAAAAACTCGCTGGGGTTGAAATCCGCGTGGAGCGACGGACGCATTCGTCCGTCCGCGAGCGAAGCGAGGGTGGCGTGTTGTTCACTTTGGTCGGCGGGATCATCCGCGCGCGCCGAGCTTTGCCCCTCCGGGCGGACTAGGGCGTCCGCCGCTCCATGGTCCAAGGGCACTTCGGCATTTTCGCTCGCGCCGAACTCGGGCAAATCTTCCCAGAAAAACTCGCGCCGATCGACCACTCGCCCGCCCCGCATGTGAAAAAGATTTACCGCCAGCATGCCATTCTCATAGTGATAGCCAAACACATCCGCATCGTCGCCCTCAGCGGCGGCGATCCGCTGGTGCTCCTGCGACTGCTCGACGGTCGAAATCAAGTCGCGATAACGCGCGGCCCGCTCGTACTCCTGCGCCGCGGCCGCCTGCTCCATGCGCTGACGCAGCGACTTGCTTAAATCGGTAGGCCGGCCCTCGAGGAACAGTTTCACGTCGCGAACCGCTTCCTGGTAAGCGTCCGGAGTGGTCAAAGCCTGCACGCACGGACCCAGGCAACGCTTGATGTAGTACTGCAAGCACGGGCGCGGATGAAACCGCGTGAGATCGACCTTGCACGATGGGATGAGAAAATTGCGATGGATCAGATCCACGATGCGGTAGGCGAGATTGGCAGGGAAGTACGGGCCGTAGTAAGCGCTCCCGTCTTTGCGCAGACGGCGCGTGACAAACACCCGGGGCCAGCGCTCGCTCAACGTAAGCTTCACATACGGATAAGTCTTGTCGTCCCGAAGCAAGATGTTAAATCGTGGCTTGCGCTGCTTAATCAGATTGTTTTCGAGCGCCAGCGCCTCTTTGTTGTTGCCGACCACGATGTAGTCGACATCGACCGCCTCGCGCACCAGGCTTCCAGTCTTCGCATCCTCCCATCTGCCCTCGTGAAAATAACTTGCCACGCGGCTGCGCAGGTTCTTGGCCTTGCCTACATAAATGACCTCGCCCTCAGCGTTTTTGTACAAATACACGCCCGGCTCCGTCGGGATGCTGCGAATTTTTTGGGCAAGATCCATAACACGCACGAAGGTTTTGCTAATTCTATTAGATGGGCGAGATGTGGATTGCGATTTCACTCAACTTTTGCTTTTTGTTCGATATTTGACCCGGATATGCAAGCTCTTGAGACTCAGGGACCGTATAAAAATTCCCTAGGCCGTGTGGGTTTGCTTTACCGGGTACCCAATTCAGTTAATGGGGGCCATTCCGATTCCGACCGCAACCTCTTGATAATCGGTATACTTATCGGGAATTCCACTGGCATCCTGGGACTGGCACTTGCCGTGCAAAAGTACCATTGTTTGACTTGAGGATGCCAACTGGAAACCCAGGGCTTGCAACAGACCGTAAGGGCGCAGCATCAAAATTCGGGCGCGTTCAGAAGAAGATCAAGGAGCCTTTCAATATGACCCGCACTTCGTTAACTATTTTGCTAGCGATTAGCATCGCAGCCACTTTCGGCTGCACCAGCAAGAACTACGTAAAGCAGCAGACCACGCCGCTCATCAACAAGACCAACGAACTCGATGACCTGACGGCGAAAAACAGCAGAGACATCAAAGATGTGGATGCGCGCGCGCAGGCCGGCATCGCAGCCGTGAACGCCAAGACGGCGGAAGTAGAACAGAAAGCGCAGACCGCGGGGCAGAATGCTTCCTCGGCGCAGCAGATGGCCGATGCCGCCAACGGTCGCGTGTCGGTTCTGACCAACACGGTCGCCAACCTCGACAACTATCGTCCCGTCGCCGAAACTTCCGTGAAGTTTGGTTTCAACAGGGACACTTTGACGGCACAGTCCAAGGACGCCCTCGACCAGATGGCGGGCAGCATCGCCAGTACCAAGGGTTACATCATTACGTTAGAGGGCGGAACGGATTCCGTAGGCTCGGCGGATTACAACTATGACTTAAGCCAGCGCCGCGCCAATTCCGTCATCCAATATTTGGCGTCGAAATATAACGTTCCAGCGCACAAAATTTACGTGATCGGTCTCGGCAAAGATAAGCCGGTCGAGAGCAACAAGACCAAACAAGGCCGCGCCGACAACCGCCGCGTGGATGTTCGCCTGATGACGAATTCGACAGGCGACACTACTCAACCAGCGGCGACCCCCGCAACGACCGGACAGAGCACTCCGTCGTCGATGTAAACAAGGTTTTGAGTTCCTCCTCCCCGGAGGACTTTGCCAACCAGGCCGCTCGATGCCTCCCCTGAGCGGCCTGCTTTTTTTTCGACAAGTGTTGAAATTTAACTTGACTCATTTCCCGTTGACGACGGAAATCGTAGAATGAAGCTTATGCGAAGTTGCCAGTGGCTCGGTTCGTGGCTCCTCTTCGGCGTGGTGCTTTGGGCGCGACAGGGATGCGCGCAGGCTGCCCCAGCCCCCTCCGCTGGACGCAGTCAAAATCCCTCTCAAGACGCCGGTCAATCCGGCGCGCCAGCCTCTAAGGCGCCGTCGCCGAATGATAGTTCTGTACCGCAAGCTCATGTCCCAAACTTGTCACCTCCGCGCTCCGATCGCGTGCAAGCCGACGATTTGGGAACAGCGTTGGGTGACAGCTCGAGCAAAGATACGCAGACTGATTTGTCGCCGCCGGAAGACGATGCCAAAGTTCATCCCAAAAGTTCCTCGGCAGTCGCCGAAGCTGTTGCAGGCGTCACGCCCGGCGGAATCAGCGAATTCCACACCTGGGACCCACACAGAGCGGCGAAAGACATCGAAGTTGGAAACTACTACTTCAAGCGCGGAAACTACCGAGCGGCGGAAGATCGCTATCGCGAGGCGCTGCAATTCAAAGAGAACGATGCGGTCGCGACATTTCGATTGGCGGTGTCTCTGGAAAAGCTTGGCGTGCTGGATGACGCACGCTCCGAGTACGAGAGCTACATGAAGATCCTGCCGCACGGGCCCGAAGTGGAGCAGGCTCAGAAAGCACTCGATCGGCTGAAAGCGCGAGACGCAGGGACGAATCCACGGTAGCGAGCGAACCTATCGCGAGCGTCTTCCCCTGGGCACCGCCTTAAACGCTCTTTCTGTTTCCTGTTTTTTGCCGAGCCTTGTTACCCGGAGTTCCCGCTGCCCGGCGAGAACTCACCTTGCTTTCCGCCTCTTCTCCCAGAATTAGGTTCGATGGCCAGGCAGGTCCGGAGCGGGCCTTGCCTTTGTTGCGCGCATTCTCCTTTACGATCGCTTCCACACCATCGAGGCAGGCGTGAAACATCTGCGTGCGCAGCGGGTCGACAACCCCTCCGCGGATCAAAAGCATGGCCGTGCCATGCATCAGCGACCATAGCGAGAGCATCAGGCGAGTATGCTGACGCGGACGCCCTCCCAGCCGCTGCGTCAGCCGCTGGCGCAATAAATTAAAAGACGGCCAGGGTTCGTGCAGAGAAGGCGGCTCGGCGAACCTTTCGTACAGCACTTCGTAGGCGTGGCGATGCTGAAGCGCAAATTCCAAATACCGTTGGCAGCCTTCGGCCAATGAACGGACGTCTCGCAGCGCTGCGAAAAGATCGGTGCGAGTCCGGATGCGCAGGGCGCGGAGGAGATCGGCGCGGTTCCGATACCGTTCGTAGACCGTCGGAGTCGTAGTTCGCGCCGCCTGGGCGACCGCGCGCATGGTGAGCGCTTTTTCGCCGCCGCGGGCGCGCAACCGGCTGGCGGCTTCCAGGATGCGCTGTTCCAATTGGGGATCTGGTTGTCTGGGCAAGGGCGTGGCTCCCAAGATACAAAATTTGTAGGGGCCCGGGAAAATAACTTGAACGGCGTTCAACTAACAATGTAGAATTTATTCACACGGAATGTAAACCATGCACGCCGGAGCCATTGAGTTTTGATTGCAGCCTTCCCCCCAATGGAATGGCTCCGGCATTCTTCTTCGAATCCGGATTGTGTGTCGACACGGGAGTACGGATGTTAAACGATGAGTCCAGCCGGCGGGCGGCAATTGCCCGTCTCGCCTCCGATTTGCGAGCCGCAAAAATAGAATTACTCAGCGCCCAGTGCGCCGCCGATCGTCTGCGTATGCAATATTCGGTTGCCGACATCGCTTCATTTGGCGACCGGCAAATGTTGACCGGAGCAATCGCCTCGGCCGGCGCGCTGTACCGTTTCTTTTCTTCTCTCCAGGAACAATTAAAGCAGGTTGAGGAGCAGCGGTGACTTCTCGCGGCAAAATCTAACACCATTTCAAATCTCTATTTCTCGACCCGGATGAATTCGCGAGTCGATGCATTTACCGCGACGGTCAGCTTGGCAGTATCCCGCTCCGCTCCATAGATCACGTGCCAAGTGAGTTCATTCGTGTTGTGGTTCCAGTCGCAAATGTAGATCACCGGGGTTGACGGATCCTTTTCGAGAATTTTGTCTCCGCCATGTTTCTGCGCCACCGCAAAAGCCTCATCGGAATCGACCTTCAAAAAAGCCGGATCAAAAACCTGCGTCGAAGCATTGTTCGGGTTATACACATCTTCGTTTCCCGGCGATACCCCCCGCGAAGGCGCATCCGGCGCGTTGCTTCCCGACCAGATGAACGGCTTCACGCCACGCTGCGTGACAGATGCGAAACTGGCCTTCCATATGGCCGACTTTCCGTCGTGGCCATCTCCGTCGGTGGTAGGCGTCGATTCAATGCGGAACGGCTTTATATCTGCGGCGTAACTGCGGGCGGCGACGAAAAGCTTTTGGAAGGCGGCGCGCGCCGTCAGTAACTCCGGCGCTTTCGGTTCCGGCTTGGCTGCGGGGGCGTTGGTTGGACTGGAGTTGCAGGCCACCTGCAAAACAAAAAGTGTGCATAGCGCGGTGAAGCAGATCCCTTTCGTCGCAACACGCGACCAACCGCCGGATAGCATCGAACTTCCCAGTGCCGCCCATGTCGTCTGGGCGAGCTCCCGCATCTTCATGGCTACCTTCCTGTCAAAATGGGATGATAAATTGATCGCGCTCATTCTACCTGAAGTGTGCGGGAAGGCGAGATAGCATCATGGACTCAAAGCTCGAAACGCTGCAGCAGATTTTGCGGGCGGCAACAGAAGGAATGTCCGAGACGGATTTGAACTGGCATCCCGAGGGCAAATGGTGCACGGCCGAAGTCCTGGAACACCTTTATCTCACCTACACGGGAACCATCAAAGGATTCGAGCGGATGTTGGACGCCGGCAAGCCCAATACAACACCGGCGTCACTCAAGCATCGCCTGCGCTCCCTAGTTGTGTTCGGCTTTAATTACCTGCCTCCCGGAAGAAAGTCGCCCCAGCAAGCCATGCCGGGCCGGCTGCCTCGGGAGAAAGTCAGAGCCGAGCTTGGAGAAAAGATTGGGAGGATGGAAGAAGTTATCGGGCAATCGGAACAGCGGTTTGGCCGCGGCCCGATACTCGATCATCCGATCTTAGGTCCGCTGACGGCCGAACAGTGGAGAAGGTTTCACCTGATTCATGGCCGGCATCACGAGAAGCAAATCGAACGATTGCGCGAGCAGATGCGCGCGGCTGAACACTAGCATGGAACGGCGGACGCCCTTCGTCCGCCCAGCGAGAAAATAAGTCAGTACCGGCCTTCCCCAGGAAGGCGTCCGAGGCTCCAGGTTCGATCCAGAAAAAAAGCCGGCTAGGCGGCCGGCCTTTTTCTCAATCGCGAACTCTACATCCTACGGCTCGCGCATCGCAGCCGGAACTCCCGCTCTGCGCGCTTCTTCTTGCATGTCGTCAAGCTTCTGCTTGGCGTCCTCCACAGCTTTCTGTTTATCGGCGATCTTCTGTTTGTAATCCGCGTCTTCTTTATCCCACTGCGTGGAGTTGCGCAGCCGGTTGCCCACATCGGCGTACATGGCCGCCGCGCGCAATTGATATTCCTTTTGCAAAACGTCCAGTTCTCGTGAAGCCAGATCGATTGAGTTCTTTTGCGCCGCAAGCTTCTCCTGCCAGGATTTCCATTCTGCTTGCTTCTTAGCGTCTTCTCCCTGTGCACCGCCGGGCTGCGTGCCAGCGGCCTTGTTTCCGCTCGCATCCTTATCGTCAGTGGAAACGGGCGGTTTTGCGTCCGCATCGGTGGTCGGATTCCCCACGACGGATAGCTTGTCATCATGCGGAAGATTGTCGTTATCGAATACTTTAGGTTTCGCACTGGGCGTATCTTTCCGGACCTTGCGGGCGTAGTTTCCCAACGAGGATTGATCCGTAGAGTCGGTTGTAGTCTGTGTCGTCTGGGCCCAAACTGAGTGACCCGCCAGCGGCGTAAACAACGCCAATGCGACTAATATTCGCTTCATAGGTTCCACCCTCCATCTGCCCCGCCGATCTGCTTCATTTTTCGGACTTGCTCCATTGCCGTTCATCATCTCCCTGCCCCTTGTGATTCAAGCTCAACTTGCCGGATTGCATTTCGCACGGAGTGCCGTTTTCAGCGCATCGCGCGAATCCCTCGACTACCAGAATCTTCCGTACCACTGCCACAAGTGATCGCCCACAAACAGCGCCAGCAACGCCATGCTGCCCAGAAACACTCCAAAAGGCATCTGGTAGTACCGGTACACCATTTGCGCCGACTGCCATCCCCGCCGTCGTGCGGCTTGCAAGCTAGTCATCCGCCGCATGAATCGGTGAGTACGTTTGATCCAGACCATGCCCACCGTGGCCAACCCGAACACCGACCCCGCCAGGGAAGCGGCAAAGATGGTCAAAATCGTGAGCCTCATTCCGAGGAATGCCCCGACCATAGCCATCAGCTTTACGTCGCCGAATCCCATGCCTTCCGCCCCGCGCCAGCGGAGATAAACCGCACCCGCTCCGTAAATGAATGACGCCCCAAGGGCCGCACCCAGCAGAGAATCCAGCACCGAAAACCATCTTGGGTCGATCTCCGCAAGGGTTCGCAGGTTCACCATGCCGGGCAGGAACTGAGATGCCAGGTCATTTACCGGGACAAACAAACTGAACGCGATGCCCAGAACGAGTCCGGGAATAGTCAATTTGTCCGGAAGCAGCTTGGTTTCGGCGTCCGTGAAGATCAGCCCAAGCACGAGAAATCCAAACGCGCAGTATTTCAGCGTAGTTAGTGTGAACCCGAAGTAGTAATAACAGCCCAGGAAAAGAAATCCCGTGAGCAACTCAATCAATAGATAACGAGGGGAAATCCTGGTCTTGCAACGCCGGCAGCAGCCGCGCAGAATCACCCAACTGACCACCGGCAGATTGTCATAAAAGGCGATTAATTGTTTGCAACCGGGGCACGCCGATCGCGGTATCACGACCGATATTCCGAGCGGCAGCCTGTAAATACATACATTCAGGAAGCTGCCGAAGCACAGCCCCAGGAAAAAAATCGCCGATGCGTAATAGGGGTCCACGATTTTAGCAGCGTTCTCCCGGAAGGCGCTCAATTCCTTCTAACGCACCTCTCCCTTGGAACGCGATGAATGCTGTTTCTTGTCGCATTATAAGGCGGCCAACGCGTTGGGACTAAGGTACCGAAGTCACTGGCCGGAAGGCCAATGCATCTCATCTGGGCGGCCCGGCACGAGGTTTATCCGGCGGAGCCGTCGATCACGGAAAAGCAAGCCGCAATAACTCTCCCTCCAAGGTCCGGGCAGAGGGTTCGTGCGCCGGAAAATGCCCGTTCCAAACACCCCAGTTGCGCGGAATCAGGCGGGTTTCCGGAACTTCCCGTACACGCCAAAGTTCGCCCACCTGCTCCCGCACGAAAAAGCTGAAGGCCGATGTTCCCGACGCTTCGGCAGTCGACGCGAAACTCCATTCGAACAACGTAGCCTGCAGTGCTTCAGTGAGCGATTCCGATGGGTCAAGGCAGAGAATCCAGTCATACCTCGCGGAGGCAGAGTAATCCCCCGCAGCGCGATCATCCGCCGGCACAACCCGCGCACCGTATCGTCTGGCAACCCGAGTTGTCTGATCGGAGGACTGATGATCCACAATCAAGATTTCCGAGCAGGGAAGCAGCGTCTCCAGCGCCCGGCCAAGGCGCAACCCGTCATTCTTAGTGTGCAGCAGTGCGGTGATCGGAGGCATGAAGGAGCAACGGCCAGCCTCCAGAGTGTACGACGAACGAATAGGACAGCATAATCGGCTTCGTCATCCTGAGCGAAGCGAAGGACCAATGTGATTTGTGTCCACCAAGAAACTCTTTGTCCTGTCTCGGCAGAAAACCGCGCTCGACCACTCCCGCGCACACTCTCATTCCGTCGCCGCGTCGCTTGCCTTTCGCCGCGAAGGAAAAGACGAACGCCCAAACATGACTCCAGTTTCCACCTCGACCGGTTTTCCGCCCTGCACGTAAGGCTTGAACTTCCACTGCTTCAACGCATCGGTAATCGCCTTCGACTGATCGGGGAACGCGCTGAGAAAATGAATGTGTTTTACCTTGCCTTCTTTGTCGATGATGATTCTCACCGGAATCGAGTTGAACCTACGCTCCGTCAAGACGGGGTCGACCCGCGTGATCACGTTTTCGTCCGTCGCGTAGTCTCTGATGCACACAGGAAAAGCGCCCCCGCCCGTACCGGCTGTGGGGTTGGCTTCCTCCGGCAACTTGATCTTGTTCAGATCCAGGATCAAACTTTCCAGCAGTTTGGTGTCGCGACTGGTTAGCACTATTTCCACTGCGTGGCAGCGGACTTCGGTCGCGAGCACATACCAATGCAGCTCCGCGATCGGAGACCAATAGGCATAAAACGTAAAGGGGTGACCGGACACTGTGGTTTGCGTGGGTGGTAGTTCAACTTTGTAGTCCGCCTGCAAATGATTCTTCGAATAATTAACCAACTGCAGCGCGTTGTTCGCTGGAAACGGCGTGAAGAACATGTCCTGAGCGGTGACCAGGATAGTTCCTCGGGCAGGTCCTTTGAATGTGTCCGCAGGCCTAAGCTGCAAAAGCACGTAGCGGCCAGTATCCGAAGGAGGCGGCCCTGTGTATTTCTCTTCCCAGTTTGCAGGCACAGCGTAGCTCATTCCAAAATATTGGTTAGTAAACACATTGTTGGTCACGCTTCCGCCTTCGGGTACGGGCGTGACTGAATCACTCGCGCTCGACCACGCGCCCTTGACGAGAATGACCCCCGTCGGCACCTTAGTCACAGACTGCGGATTGTCGGCAAAGTCGCCGCCGTTCTTAAGCGGATTCTGCGGCTCGGGGCCTTGCGCCCAAGCCGCCAGCGATGCGGACAAGGCGAGAAAAAGCAGGGAAGGCAAAAGTCGATTTCGCATATGCATCCTTCGGACCCGAGCAAAATTCGTCCGCTCGCGTCGGCAAATCGTCGCTATCACTTCCTAAATTGAGAGAACTGGCGAGACCAGTGCGGGTCCCGCCAGGGGTGCTTGAAACAACTACAGCGAGCGCAGGAAATCTAATATGTCCTGCTGCTGTGTGGTTGAGAGATCGAAGAACTGCTCCTCCACGGTGTTGGCTTCGCTGCCATTGCTCGCATGGTCTTCGATCGCCGTGATCAGGTTCGTGGTGCGGCCATCGTGCAGCAGGAAGATCCGCTGTCCCAGTCCCCACAAGGGAGCGGTGCGGAACTGGTTGCCGCCCGCGCTGCCTTGCGAGACGTTATCCGCCAAGCCAGTGCCCATGCTGTGGATCTCAATATCAGAGAACGCATTCACGGGAGCTTTGCTCAACGATGAGGTGAAACCGGACGGTTGCGTCGTGCCCGGTGTCGGGTTGTGGCAGGTGGCGCAACCGGTGGAGACGAACAAGGAGCTGCCGGTAGAAATCGTGCCCGCGGAGACCGTCTGTCCATTCAGCACGACCCCACCGGTTGGCGGCGGAGCCAGGAAGCGCATGAAGTTGGCAAATGCTGAGACGTCATCGAGAATCGCTGTCCCCGTCGATCCCGGGTTGGATGTGTCTTCCGGATAACCCGCCCCGCCAAGGTTCAGGCAGGTCGAAACCAGCCCCGTATCGCCGGTACCGCCAGCGCCGTCTTCTCCAGGCAGTGGACGATCTTGGGGAAACAGCAAATTGCTGATGCCCATCTCCACGTTGTAAGCCTCACCGGCAAAGATGTGCAGCGACTTGTTCTGTGCCTTCCAACCAAAGCGGCTGATGGTTCCGTCGTTGCCGTTATGATTGAAAGTGCCTGAAATGCCGAAGTCATTGTTGAGATTCTTCACTTGGTTGGTCAATAGCGTGGAGTCGTCCAGGTTCTCAATTAGACCGGCGCCAAACACCGGAGTGGGAATCCGGAAGATTACATCGTTCTCCTCCACGGCAGTGGCGAAACTGGGCTGCGGCAGCGCGGTGGCGCTGTTGCAGGTACCCGCATCAGAGCGGCCAGTGACGGTGAAAAGATCTTCCACACCCCCATTGGGAGAGTTGGTGTTGACCGAGCCGTTGCTGTTAAAGAAGAACGGGAACCGGGCTTCGCGGGTTGGCCCAGTGGCCGTAATGAACGACGGCATCGTATTGCCAGGCGCGACCCCGTTGCTGGTGAACAGGAATTGAGGGTTGGTGGCAGAGCCGGTCCCGCCGATCGCAGGTTGCGCGTGGCATATGCTGCACTGATTTGCGTTAAAGCGCGGTCCCAGTCCGACGTTAGCCCCGCCGGAAACCGTCTCCACTTCCTGGAAGCGAGTCTGACCATCTGTAAAAAAGGCCAGGATTCCGCTTGGACTATTGGACAACACCGAAGAGAGCGCCGCCCCGGTACCGCGGTTGGCGCTCTGTACTCCCGGGTCGGTCTGCGCGATTGCGACTGACGTGAGGAACATCACTACCATCAAAAAACCCGACGACACTGTAAATGCCTTCATCACAAACGCCTCCTTGGAACAGGTTTTTTACTGGCTTGCCTGGGTTTTCGACTACGCTGTCGTGAAAAAGCGCCCCTGGATCGCTATTCCGGGGGGAAGCAAGTCGAAACAATAGGTCTCCCTCCCGCCAATCGACAGGAGTTCGCAGAGCGGAGCAAGGCTCCTCCTTGTTCGGACTTGGGATACAGAACCCAATTACTGGACTGGCGCGGGACTCGACAAAAGAATCCGGACGTCGAAGGTGCAGGAGTGTCCGAAGTCAGTGCTGCGCTTTGTAGCGCAAATTGCTGCACGCGCAGCAAAAAAGTGTCCCGCGTTACGGAGTCCGAACAAGCGTACGAAGGCAAACGGGGACATCATTAGATTTTTCTTAGGGATGGAACGGTTGACGCGGTTGCGGTGAATCATTGTTGCAGGCCAGAAAAATGACCGCCCGTGTTCGGAATAACGAAAACGCGGGCAGCGATTGTCCTTTTGAGTGTTCGAAAGGCTGGCAAACGCGGCAGAACTATCGGATGAACTTATAGTCGACGATCGACGCGGCGAGAAAGCTTCGCTCGCCGTCTTTCTCTTCAGCCTGTTTTTCCTTCGCGAGCTTCTCCTTGGCTCGAATCACCCGCCCTTGGCAAAGCACGCTGCGATTCTTCTGTCCGGAGATTTCCTCTGGCATTTCAAAAACCATCTCGATCAGTGCATTCACCGGCAGGGGTTGGGGCCCATAAAAAAGAAGCCCGGTCTGACTGAGATTCTCGATCACGCCTTCGTACCATGTGCTCGTGTTGTTTACCCGGTAACGCAGGGGTACGTCGAGCTTCAATCGGCGCGCGCGCGGTATCCAGGTAGCCCTTTTTTCGCGCGTGTGGCTGCGGCGGATTCCAGTCTCTGGCTGCGCGTGCTTTACCCGCTCGGTGCGGCGCATGGTGGCCCAATCGTACTTATACTCCGCGGCGCACAGCATGCAAACCTGATAGTAATCTCCGTCAGAACTTCGCCTTGGCCAGGAGAACTCATGGGAGCAATGCCCTAGCATAAGAACTTCCATTATTTTTGCGGCATGATGGTTACTTCCGGACCCAACTTCGGCCTCCAGGGAGATCCGAAGCCAGTCCCATCATCTCCCGTACCGGCCTTCTTGGGTAGGTTACTTTTGTGACGGGGCGATAGCGTTTTCGGGACGATAACGTGCAAGAGTGCGCAATTCACGTCGCCCCCGACCCCAACTCCCGGCCCGACAGCGTGTATTATCGCCAGATGGGGGCCACCCAGAATTTGGCCGCATTTGTCCTCGCCGGCGGCAAAAGCACGCGCATGGGAGCAGATAAGGCTTTTCTCACTTATGGCGGCTCTACGCTCCTGGTGCGCGCGCTCGAGTTAGTTCGCAAGTTCGCCCGCGATGTCAGCATCTTGGGGAGCTCTAACAAGTTTGCCCACTACGCTCCTGTGATCGAAGACATATGCCCAGACCGGGGGCCCTTGGGCGGAATCCATGCCGCATTGACGGCCTCGCAATCGGACCTCAACCTCATGCTCGCCGTCGATATGCCTTTTGTGTCCGCCGATTTTTTGAGTTATCTGGTCGAACAGGCGCGAGGCGCTCCGGCGGTCGTTACCCTCCCGCAGACAGACAATCGCTTGCAGCCGCTTGCCGCGATTTACCGACGAGACTTCGCAGCCATCGCGAAAGCGGCACTCCGGGATGGCCGCAACAAAATTGGCCCATTGTTTGCCTCAGTCGAAACCAGAATAATCGAGGAAGATGAGCTAAGGCGCCACGGTTTTTCTTCGGCACTTTTTCGCAATATAAATACTCCAGCGGAATTGCAGGAATTGCAGGAGGAGCAAAACTCTGAAAGCATTCGATCGAGGATATGAAGTGAGCGCCCCATCCACGCCCGAAACTCCCGCTCGCCCTTACATCGAATTCCGTGAAGTGTCGAAATCCTTTGGCGAGAAGGCCATTCTAGACCGCGTAAGCTTCAACGTGATGCCCGGCGAAACGGTCTGCATTCTGGGACGCAGCGGCGTGGGCAAGTCGGTTTCGCTGCAAATTCTCATGGGTTTTCTGAAGGCCGATTCCGGGCGCGTAATCGTAGCCGGCGAGGACATCACCGATTTTTCGCAGGCGCAGATGGAACCCATCCGTAAGAAGGTCACCATGGTCTTCCAGAACGGAGCGCTCTTCGATTCGCTTACAGTAGGCGAAAACGTGGCATTTCCATTACGCGAGAGCCGCGTGTTATCGGAGGAGCAGATTTACCAAATCGTCGACGGCCTGCTGCAGATGGTTGGCGTTAAAGAAATGCGCGACCTATTGCCCTCGGACCTCTCCACTGGCATGAAGCGCTCCGTGGCCATCGCCCGCGCACTGGCCGCGCGGCCAGAATGCATCCTCTACGACGAACCCACCACGATGGTCGACCCCCTGATGGCGCAACTGCTCGGCGATCTTATCAAGCGCCTAAAGCTGCAGTTGAGCCTGACCAGCATTGTCGTGACTCACGACATGCGCCTGGCCAACAAACTCGCTGACCGTATCGTGTTTCTCCACGATGCCAAAGCCACCTTCTTCAATTCCTACGCGGACATGGAAAAATCCACTGAGCCGATCGTGCGCGAATTCCTGGAGCTGGATGAATTGAAGATTGAAGCCTAGCCTTTACGCGCTCCGGACATGCAGACTTTCCTAGTGTGCATCACAAACCAGACTGCTTCGATTCGGCTTTCGCGTAGCCTTCACACCTGAGCACCGGTAGCCGCGGATACTTCGGAAATCTCGAATCCGTCAGCGAAAGTCGGCACTGCAAAAAAACCGAGCCCTTGTCCGATCGAATGCGCCGGGCATGAACGCAGTTGTCGCATAGACCCGCGTTGCTGGGGGAAACCGATTGGGAAGTTCGCACTAGAACCCCTGCCGCACCAACTCTTCTATGCTGAGCGAACTCTGCGGTGCCCCGCTGGAAATCATCTTCTCAACGTACTTCGCAATCAAATCCGCTTCCAGATTCACCGGATCGCCTGGCCGCAGCGAATTGAGATTCGTCATCTCCACAGTGTGGGGGATA
>Ga0116135_1000627_pt1 | contig 19309 bp, 16 predicted proteins | sample June2015DPH_20_1_FD_89738 | JGI IMG/M metagenome (GOLD analysis project Ga0116135, IMG submission 89738) | Peatland microbial communities from SPRUCE experiment site at the Marcell Experimental Forest, Minnesota, USA - June2015DPH_20_10 | ecosystem: Environmental > Terrestrial > Soil > Wetlands... | reverse complement strand
CGTAACGGCGTCCGACCAGCCCGTGCTCATTCATCTGGCGGGCGCGCTCATCAATGGGTAACGTATACCAATTTTTTTCCTCGCCCCGCCTGCGATCCATGGGATAGAAACAGACATAACGATTCGGCGGAATTTGCGGGAACAGCCGCGGGTGCATCGCTTCTCGATGCCGCGCCAGTTTGCATTCGATCTCCGCCTTCCACTGATCGGAATGCGGTTGAATCCCTTGCGCGGCGAGTTCCTTATAAATTTTCAGAGTAGAGTCATACAGCCCCAGTTCGATTATCGAGAGGTAAGAAGACGTCGGTTCAAGATAATCGCTCAACCGTAACCCGGCCAGGTCCAGCTCCGACTGGTTCAAGTCCGCGAACGAATTGCGGAAGTGAACGAACATCAGGTCGCCTTTATGTCCGATCAAAGAAAACAGCGCCGATTGTCCCTCCGGCCTCTGCTCCATTTTGCCCAGAACCGCCGCCGCTTCCCCGGCGATTTTCGCGCGTGACGCTTCGTCCAGCGCGCGCCAGGCCGTGCGCCGTACCCGCATCATCTGGTGCAAAACGCTATAGCCTTCGGTGGTGAGTGGAACTTCAGGAAGATCCGCCGAGGCAGTCTGCGAAGCTAGATTTTCTGGACGAACTTGAGTTGTGGTCGTCATTGGTTTCTCATTGGCTGGAACTCTTGGCTTTCAACATTCTATTGTACGCAACACCCGTGGAAGCGGCGAGGTATCGATTTACAATCGACGTACCCATGCGAAGAAAAGCCCTTACCGCAACCGTGATTCTGGCCCTCTCGATTTGTGCTCTGGCACAGAACAAGCGCTTGTGGGTTGTCCGCCCCACCGGCGAGGCCATCGAGTATGACCCGGCAACATTCTTGGAAAAGCAAACCGTCAAGATCCCCGCCGAAGCTGCCGGATCGCTCTCGGCCTTTTCTGTGAATTCGGCAGGGCAGATGTTATTCTCCCAGCCCGCCGCGCTGCCGCTGATGGAGAGTAATTTCTCGGCGGAACGCAAAGTTTGGTTCTGGGATGGCCATCAGGCGAGTACCCTTACGCGGGACATTTCCCGCAGCACTTCCACGGCCGGATCGAATCTTGTAATCACCGAATCTGCTCCCACCCTGTTTCTCTCGTCGGATGGCAAATCTCTTTTTTGGTTCTCCAACCAGGCCCGCCGCTTGCAGCGCGATGGCGTCGACCTCTCCACGAAAAACACCTGGCTAAGCTGGCGAACCGATCTGGCGGGAGGCAATCGTCAGGAAATCGCTTCCGTCGCGATCCCCGATTGCTCCTGCCCGACGGGCGGCTGCGAGGAAACCTGTCCTTATGGAGCAGTCTGGGTCTCACCAGGAGGAGTGGGAAAGTTTTTTCTGCTGACGCAATTTGTGACCGGACAGACAAAACCTCTTTACAAATCGACCTCTCTCTTTGAAGAGAATGCCGGCAAATGGACATCGACTCCCATCGATCCGCCGTTGCGAAACGTGCTGGATGTGCCTGATCCCGGCGTTATTCTCGAAGCCCTCCCCGATACCGGCTGCTGCGGATGGTCCAACGAAAGCGACGATCAGACTTTGCTGCATCTTCACGGAAAGACTCTGAACGTATTCGACGAGCTCGAAGCCTACCAAAATCCCGATTACGACGTCAGCTTCTATAGCCAGAATGGAAGGTTATCTCCCGATCTAAAGTCAGTGGCGCTAACGGTTGTGTCCACCAGCAAGCCAAATACCCCCATTCAACTCGCCGAACAGGGGCAAGCCAATCCCCAGGAGTCGCAGCGTATACGGAAATCTTTGGGCGATCTTCCCGTAGTTGAGACAAAAAGTGTGGGAGATTTACCGCGGCGCCTTACATTTCTACCACACGCCGAACTGGTGGACTGGCTGAGCGAAAACGAAGTCCTGATCGTCGAGGAACACCTGCTGGTCGTCTACAACGTTGCCAGTGGGACACGCCACAAATCCACGATTCGTGTGGAAGATGCCGCGCACGTGTTTTTGCGTTGAGAAAGCGTTCAAAACCAAAAGCAGGCTCGCGCTGATGTCGAGCCTGCCCAGATGTGCAACGAAAAAATAAGTTTTGTAGTGGCCTCGGTAGCCCCGCGCTAATGTTGATCTCCATGCCCGTGACGCCAAGTCCAGTATTGTTTCTGTTCGTCCGGCGGAAGCTTCCGGAAATCGCGATTTGGGTCGCGGTGATATTCGACCGCCCACTGGTGGTAGTAGTCGACCTCCGCCCCGTTCCAAACGTGGTAATCGTTGTAGTAAGGATCGTAAACACGGTAATAGTGATGATGCGCGCATCCCATGCCCACGAACGAAACTGCCAGCACTCCCGCTAACAACCACGAACCGGCCAGCCGCGAATATTTCTCCATCTGCGAGTCATCCTTCCAACAGAATTTGTCTTCCACAGCCTTTCGAAGCTTTGAACGCCCGACGCCGACGGATTAGTTGCTGATTGGTCGCAAGCGGTTGCTCTCATGGCTGGCGCGATCACTGCTTCTCATCTTCACGATGGGTAACTTTCAGGTAAACTGTAGATTCTTGATCTCTGACCAAGTGTTAGAAATAATATTTGGAAAATAAACATCAAGGAGTATCGCAATGTATCCCGAAATAATGGTCATCCCGATGCGCGAAGAACTGACGCGCCTGGGCCTACAGGAACTTCGTACCGCCGAAGAGGTCGATCAGGCTCTGAAGGCCCGGCAGGGAACAACGTTGGTGGTGGTGAACTCCGTCTGCGGATGCGCCGCCGGCCGCATGCGTCCGGCTGTTCGCATGGCATTGCAGAACGCGCCTCGTCCTGACCGTGCCTTCACCGTGTTTGCAGGACAAGACACTCAAGCCACGGAACGCGCCCGCAGTTACTTCACCGGACAACCGCCGTCTTCGCCGTCTATTGCCATTCTTCGCGACGGCCAACTCGTCTACATGATGCCGCGCCGCGATATCGAGTCCCGCGAAGCACCGGCTATTGCCGCAGAACTCAAGTCTGCTCTGGACAAGTTCTGCGCCAAGCCTGCCAGTGTAGAGATGTAGAAGTCCTCTTTCCCGGGTAGCTGAATCGGCACAATCTATTTCGTCGTGCCCGCCGCATTCACCATGAACGCTTTCACCACGATCCCGTTCGGTTGAACCCCCACGGGAATCATGGTGAGCAACGAATATTCCGAAGGCTCCAGTTTTCGCGAAGTTCGCCGCTGGATCACCGTAACGTCTCCGGCTTGCGTGTCCAGGACCAGCAAATATCGTTCATCCTGCGAGAGTGCCAAACCCTCCGGATGGCTGCCGACCGCCAGCGTCGCAATTCTTTTTCCGGCGTCGATGTCATACACCGCTACGCTATTCGATCCAAAGTTGCTCGTGTAGAGTCTGGAGTTATCGCGAGTGACCAGCCCGCGCGCCGGATGCTCCCCCACCAAAGCACTGCTTTCAACCTCATTGTTCCCCGTCTCAATGAAAGAAACGCTGTCGGAATCAAAGTCACAAACTGCCAACTCGCCGCCATCCGGCTTCAATGCCAGGCTCACAGGCGTCCTTCCCACATCGATCAACGCCAACACGCGGTCGGTCGCCCCTTCCCCAGCTCCATTTTGCGCGAGCGCTATCGCCGCTACTTGCGAGGATCCAGAACAGGCCACAAATGCTTTACTCGAGTCCGGCAAAATCGCAATGTCCTCCGGCTGCTGGCACACCGGCAGCGTCGCTCTCACCCGCAACGCCTTTGCGTCCATTACTGAAACTGTACTGTCACCGCGGTTCGATACCACGACTGTTCCGCCATCCGGCGAAACCTTCGCGACCCCAGGCTGTGCTCCCACACGCACATTTCCAATCACCATCCTCTTATTCAGATCAATGATGGAAACGTTATCCGATCCCGAGTTCGCCACGTAAGCCCGCCGTCCGTCTTTCGCAATGTCGATGTAATACGGCCGTCCATGCACTCCAATTGTAGCCACTAACTGGTTCTTTTCGGCATCGATCACGCTCACATTGTTCGAACCAGTGTTTACAACGTAAATTTCATTCTTCTCGCTATTGGCTGCAATTCCGGTCGGCCCAGTGCCCACTTCAATTTTCCTGGCAAGCTCAAACGTCCTTAGATCGATTACGCTGACGGTGTTACTCTTGCCGTTCGAAACGTAGGCGTATTCGCGGTATGCCGGCCCGTAATCGGGGAAGGGCTTTTCGCGGAAATACCACCATCCTACAGCGCCCAGCAACGGGACTAGTACGGCAATAAGAAGGAGTTTGCGCAAGAGAGAAGTTTTCCGAGAAGGAGCCTCGAAGAAGCAAGATCTGAAGAGGTAAGATTACCAGATACAAATTTAGCTTGGTAAATTACCCTCGTTGAAGTCGTGTTCAACTGTCTTGAGGAACTCTAACCAGGTAAGCGAATCGTTAGGTACGCGAATCATTGTTCAGCAGCGAGATGTTTCAAAATCCTCGCCGCCCGCCAGAAGCTATCGCGTCATCAGTTCGGGCTGGACCGCACTTTGTTGCGCTGCCGTCGATTGCTGTTTTAACGCAGAGGTAAGCGCGGCAACTTGATCGTTCGAAACTCGAATCTCTCCATCCATGACGGCCACCAGCCGTCCCGCTCCCACATCCTGAAAGCGCGCTCTCTTTAGAGTGGCAAAGTCTCGCGTCCCCAGTGGAAGCGCGGCCTTGAAGTCGCCAGCCTGATCTAAAATTGAAACAATGGATGCGGCGATCTTGTCCCGCAGCCGGTCGCCCAGCGAACCAGAGCGCAGTTGCTCGCCCAGCAATCCGTCCGCTTCCACTCGTTCCATCTCAGCCTTTAATTGCAGCGTGCCGTCTTCCGCTACAGCGGGGGTCAGCCTAACGCCGATCGTTCCGTTACCTTCGACCATTTCGCTCATGTCGTCGCGGCCGAGCATTGGATTGCAAGTCCAGCGTTCGTAGTGCAATCGCGCTGTCATCAAGCCGGCCGGCTGTTCCGGAGTCAATTCCGCAGTTGCAATCTCAATCCGCTCCCCGCATCGGTTCGCCTGATTGAGCTGACCGCGCATTAATTCAGTCATGCCGTGTTGCAAGTCGGAGATGTCGGCATTCAGTTCCACGGTGAACCTATTCTGCCCTTGCTCAACCGCTGCTCTAGCAACCACTCCCGAAGTCACAATCGAAACCGCCTGGTTGCCGATGCTCGTTGTGTTTTTCACTACCGGCAGACTGTAGGCGTCCTGAGTGCCGGTTCCGGCGTCGATGCTCATCTCCTCGCCAAGTCCAAGTTGCTCATGCTGAAAAAGCTCCAGAGCGTGTCCCAATCCGCTCGCCACGTTCGTCAACTGGGGACTGGCCGTCTTCGTCTCGAACGCCTGATCGAGCGACCGCGACTGTTGCCCGACCTCGGAATCCGCCTTTCCCAGCCGCTTGATCATCTCTTTCAGCCCGGATTTCTGCGCTTCAGAAAATCCTTCCAGAAATCGCTTGTTCAAAGTTCTGGCCATTTCGAGGGCATCCCCAAGATCTTTATCGCGGCGGGCAATTTCCTGTGGATTGTTTTCCTTATTCAGCTGGTCAATAAAACCTTGCACTTCAGCGCTTGCCAGCGCCGTGCTCTTCAACATCGCAGCAAAGGCGAGTTTCTGCTCAGGACTCGCCTGGACCGCCATAATTTCGTGGAAGTCCCTCAAATCGTCTTTGGCGTCAACCCCGGTCGCGTGATTGCCGCTGTTCAGTCCGGCACCGCCGGCAGATGGGCCGCCAATATGCCCCCCGCCGCCGCCGTGCTGCGCCAGGAGCACGCAAGGAAAGGCAGCCAAAGCGGCCGTCAGAAAAATGATCTTTCTATGGGAACCAGTAAGTCGACGAAACATGAGAAGCAACCCCGGAGAAAACCTCTTATCCGTATAGTAGATCGGCATTCACGAGGCGGACAAGCCGACACACGCTTATCCGCGAAATACCGATAAATATACTTAAGCTTGCACTAGATCGGGCGAAAACGCCACAATGTTTACAGTTCTTTGCACGCACGGCAACCCGGATGCAACCGTTAGTTCGTTCCAAGGTCCACCGTGGGTTAAGCAGATCATTGATGCAATGACGGCGGACTGAAGAAGCGGTATTCCGAAAGCTGGCTCGATGAGTGGAGTGAAGAACCGGAAACGATGTTCACTTAATCGACGTACCGTGGGATCAGTGCCCTCGGACTTTAGGCTGCCTTACCTATGTAAGAACGAAGTAAGATGGTTCCACTCCCAGTAGAGTCCGACACCAAGAATTCCTAGGAACCCCAGCAAACTCACCAACTCGACTGCGACCATTTTCACTTTTAGACAGAACTCACTTAGCCACTTCATGGTGTTTCACTCCACCCACATCCGAGGAGATTTCAAACCAATCTCACATCGCCACCCAATTGCAAAAATCGTTCTAGTCTCCCGATTCAACCTCTTTTCCCCCGGTTTTCAGCGCCGCCCATTTGCCCTTTTTGGGGTGGTACCTACCGGCATCATCCTTCCAAGCGAGTCCCTGCTCGATCAAGCTGCCGAGCATTTTATATGGGTAATTGGTTGGGCAGGAAAAGCCTTCGGCGTTGGCAAGCTGGCGTATTTCCACCGGCAGGATTCCCTCCTTCCAACGCTCCACAAGGAGTTGGCGAGCAAAGATATTTCTGTTGGCGACGCGCTCGCCCTTCGTCTTGGGCAATGCCAGCGTGAACTGGTCCGCCTGTCCACTGGGTTGCTCCTGTCGCTGAAGAGCCTGAACCTGAGCCAAGACGCCTTCCCATTCGTCGATGCGGTCTTGGTGGAAGCGAATCCGCTCCTCATGGCTTTGGATCCGGCTCTTATGAAACCGGATTTTGTCGAGGATGGGATCGGTGATGGGCTTGTCCATAACGAATACATTGTCTCACCGGTCCCTGCCCTGTATCAACCATGGGTATTTTTGGGTAGGATAAGGGTAGTATAGGTAGGCCGTCTTCTGGGTAGGAAGAATCGGTGGGCTTTGGGGTGCCGACTGCCGGAGACCTTTCGTGCAGGGTGCGATGCGGATAAAATGTAGATGATTTTGTAGAGCCAAATAACTGCAACGTGCGCAATTTGCCTTGTGGCTACCAAGGAAGCAGATTGTATATAACTAGTAGTTTACATGGGCTGGAATGACTATTGCTGTCACTATGCAGCAGGATTTACAGCTCTTTGCACAGTGAGAAGACCTGCCCGATAAAGACCTACGCAAGAAAGACCTAGGCATGGAGCAAACCGTTTGTAACAGCCCAATCCTTTATTTCGAGACTGCTCCCACCGTCTCCCGCACCCCAATCTCCGGCACCGTTCTCCCCACCACCGCCGCAATCTGCCTTACCTGCGTCATCAACTCATCGAACTGATCGGGAAACAGCGACTGCGGGCCATCCGACATCGCTTGGTCCGGCTGATTGTGAACCTCGACCATCAGCCCATCCGCTCCCACCGCAATCGCCGCACGCGATAATGGTGTAACTTTGTTGCGCTTTCCCGTTCCGTGGCTCGGGTCGACAAAAATCGGCAGATGGCTGAGTCGCTGGACCGCCGGAATAATGCTCAGATCCAGCGTGTTCCGCGTATGATCCGCAAACGTCCGTATTCCGCGCTCGCACAGCGCCACGCGGTAATTACCCTCGCTCAAAATATATTCCGCGGCCATTAGGAACTCTTCCAGCGTCGCCGACATTCCCCGCTTCAACAGCACCGCCTTTTTCGCCTGGCCTGCCCGCTTCAGCAGCGAAAAATTCTGCATGTTCCGCGCCCCGATCTGGATCACATCCGCATACTCTTCGACCAAGTCAAGCGATTCGTTATCAATCGCTTCCGTAATAATCTTCATCCCATACTGCTCGCGAATTTCGGCCAAGATTCGCAACCCTTCTTCACCTAACCCTTGAAAGGAATAAGGTGACGTCCGCGGCTTATAAGCACCCCCGCGAAAGAACTGCGCGCCGGCCCGGTGCACTCGCTCCGCCACCGCGAAAGCTTGCTCCCGGCTTTCGATCGCACATGGCCCCGCCACAATTGCCAGCCCCTCCCCACCAATCGTCGCGGCCGTGCCCGGAAAACGGATCACCGTATTGTCTTCTTTAACATCCCGGCTCACTAGTTTGTAGGGCTTCGAAACCCGGATTACCTCCTGCACCCCGGCCATTTCTTCCAGCGTTCCCGGTTCCACCTCGCCCTTATTCCCGGTGATGCCGATAGCAGTCCGTTGCGCTCCCGGCATGGCATGTGGCCGATAACCTAACTCTTCGATTTTCCGGCAGACGTCACGCACCTGTTCATCAGTAGCCTGAGCCTTCATCACGACTAACATAGATTTCCCTCTTGGACCGAAAGCGTTGTGTAGCGAGATCCGCCCCGGCTTCCAGGTCAAGCGAAAGCTCGACCAGTTTCCCGCCTTCTGCGGCAAAACTTAGGCTCTAAGTCTACCGTTGCATCCGCCGCACGGCAAACGGTTCGACTCCGTAGACCATCCCCATCCCCCATCTTGTCCCCACAGCATCCAACGAGCAATCCTCCCCGTGCTGGCACGCTAAGCGCTTCCAAGAAACATAGAGTAGGATTGGCGCCCTGATCTCTGCCCCGGATTTGGGCAAGTCCCGCTGAGCCCTATAATTTCTTAATGGCGCGTTCCCTGGCTCGCGAACAAGATATTCTTTCCCGCCCTGCGCCCAAACACCCGCCCCGGCTCACTTCCCGCCGCATCGGCATCCACACTTCGACTGCCGGAGGAATTCACAACGCCGCCGAACGAGCCTATCGCCTCGGCTGCAACACGCTCCAGATTTTCTCCTCGAGTCCGCGGCAATGGACGCCATACGATCTCAGTCATCCGCTTTGCGATGAAATGCTGCGCCTGCGGGCCCGGTACGACCTCAAGCCGCTCGTCGTCCACACTAATTATCTGGTGAATCTTGCCAGCACTAATCCGCTTTTCTTAAAAAAGTCCATTGAAGCTTTTCGTGGTGAGGTCGAACGCGCTCTCGCGATTTGCGCCGACTACCTCGTGCTGCATCCTGGTTCGTTCCGAGGCTCCGATCGCGAGGCCGGCCTGCTGCAAACTGCCGCTGCCATTGCGGCGTCTACCCAAAGCCTGGACCTGGCCGCCGCCGGACTCACATCCTGATTGAAAATACCGCCGGCGCCGAGTTCTCCCTTGGCGGCGGCTTTGAGCAAGTCGCCGAGGTCATCGACCGCCTGCGTGGCATCGTCCCCGCTGCCGCCTGCATCGATACCTGCCACACCCACGTCGCCGGGTACGACATCGTCAGTGAAGACGGCCTCTACGCTACCCTTCAACGCCTCGATGCGACCATCGGCCTGAACAATGTGAAAGTCGTCCACTGTAATGACGCCAAAGCTCCGCGCGGATCCAAACTTGATCGCCATCAACACATTGGGAAAGGAACCATCGGGAAGCAAACATTCCGTATTTTGCTGAACGATCTCCGGCTGGCGCACGCCGCATTTATCGCCGAAACTCCCATCGACAAGCCCGGCGACGATCGGCGCAACATCGACGCACTAAAGAAGCTGGTGCAAGACTATTCCTGAGCGATGTCATTCCGAACACGGCCGCAGGCCGGGTGAGGAACCTGCTGTCTTCATTCCACAAATCCGACGTCAAGCTTTGCAAAAGCCTATTCTGATTACGGATAGAGCAAATTGGTGGCGTAACCCGAAACCGCCCCCGTTTCTGTGCCAAGGTCAAAAGATGGTCCGTTTCTGGCGTGGGGTGCCGCAATTCAACTGCGGCATTGTAAAATCGAAGCTTCACTCGCAATAGCCAGTAAGGCGCTTATGCCGCAAGAAAACGCAATGCAGGAAGTCACTTCAATTAGCGATCGTCCGAACGATGACCGTCCGAACGATGACCGCCCGAACGACGATCGCCCGAACGACGACCGCTACAACCCCCAGCGCGTCGAATCCAAATGGTTTGAACGCTGGAAAGCCGACCCCCAGCTCTACGCCGCCGACCCGCACGACTCGACAAAGAAAAAATATTACGTCCTCGAAATGCTGCCCTACCCCTCCGGCGCGCTCCACATGGGTCACGTCCGCAACTACGCCATTGGAGACGCTCTTGCCCGCTACATGTGGATGAACGGCTACAACGTTCTTCATCCCATGGGGTGGGACTCCTTCGGCCTTCCCGCCGAGAACGCTGCAATTCAGAACAACACTCCGCCGCGCCAGTGGACCCTTAACAATATCGCCAAAATGAAGGCGCAGATGAACCGCCTCGGCTTCGCCTACGATTGGTCACGCGAAGTCACCACTTGTCTTCCCGAGTACTACCGCTGGAACCAGTGGTTCTTCCTCAAGTTCTACGAGAAAGGTTTGGCCTACCGCAAGAAGAGCCGCGTCAACTGGTGTCCAAAATGCGCCACAGTTCTTGCTAACGAGCAGGTCCTCTCCAGCGGATGCTGCTGGCGTCACGAAGATACTCTCGTGGAGCAGCGCGAACTCGAGCAATGGTTCTTGCGGATCACCAAATACGCCGACGAACTCTTGCGTGATCTTGAAAAGCTCGAGGGCTGGCCTGAAAAAGTCCGTACCATGCAGCGCAACTGGATCGGCCGCAGCGAAGGCACGCTGATCGATTTCAAACTCGACTACTCGCAGCCTCAACACGCCGGTTTCGGTCCAGCTGGTGCTACGATCTCGGTCTTCACCACGCGCGTCGATACCATCTACGGTGCGACCTCAATCCAACTCGCGCCCCAGCATCCCATGGTGGACGATCTCGCCGCGTCCAATCCTGATCTTCGCGCTAAGGTCGATCAGCTCATCACCGAGCAGCGCAAAGCCAAAGAAGCCGGAGACATCGGAGAAATCGAAAAGCACGGCGTGCCCACCGGCCGCTACGCCATCAATCCTTTCAACGGAGAAAAAGTTCCCATCTGGGTGGCGAATTACATTCTCATGGATTACGGCACCGGCGCCATCATGAGCGTTCCCGCGCATGACGAACGCGATTACGAATTCGCGAAGAAGTACAAACTGGAGATTCGTCTCGTCATTCTTCCGATCTCAAACGATCCGGAAGAAACCGTCACCGAGCCGCCGCTGCCGTTTGTCGGTCATGAAGGCATGTTGATCAACTCCGGCCCGTACAGCGGCATGGAATGCGCTGAAGCGATCAAGACCATGTCCGCCTTCGCGGAACAAAACGGTTTCGGAAAACCCACGATCACTTATCGTTTGAAGGATTGGGGCATCTCCCGCCAGCGCTATTGGGGCACTCCGATACCGATGCTCTACTGCGAAAATGATGGCATCGTTCCCGTGCCCGAGAAAGACTTGCCGGTCCTTCTGCCGGAAAATGTCGACATTACTCTTGCCGGTGGGTCACCACTCGGAAGGGTTCCGGAGTTTGTCAACACAACCTGCCCCAAATGCGGCGGTCCTGCGCGCCGCGAGACTGATACCATGGACACCTTCGTCGATTCGTCCTGGTACTTTTACCGGTACACAGACGCGCGTAACGACCATGCTCCGTTCGATTCAAAAGCCGCGCAATACTGGTTTCCCATCGATCAGTACATCGGCGGAGTCGAACACGCCATCCTGCATCTCATTTACTCGCGCTTCTGGACAAAATTCATGCGCGACCTTGGCCTCATCGCCAACGACGAACCCGCCGCGCGCCTCTTCACCCAGGGCATGGTCATCAAGGACGGCGCAAAAATGTCTAAGAGCCTGGGCAACGTCGTCAGTCCCGATGAGATGGTTGCCCGCTACGGCGCGGACGCCGCGCGCCTTTACAGTTTGTTCGCGGCACCACCCGATCGCGATCTTGACTGGCAGGATTCCGGCATAGAAGGCATTCAAAGATTTTTGGGTCGCCTTTATCGTGTCATTACTGCCTACCGGACTGTGCCGTACGTCGGCGGACTGCCGCTCGACAGCCAGCGAGGACCTGCTGCCCGAACCCTCCAGCGAAAACTACATCAGACGATTAAGCGCGTATCCGATGACTTCAATGGGCGCTGGCATTTCAATACCTCGATCTCCGCGCTGATGGAACTAAACAATCTTCTTTCAGGTATGGAGCAGGATATTTCTGCCGGCAACATTCCTACGGAAGATTTGGCAGAAACCAAGAGAGTGATTATTCTTCTGCTCGCGCCCTTCGCGCCATATCTCGCCCGCGAACTCTGGGAGATACTCGGCGAAAAGGAAAATTTGCTCAAAGCTCCCTGGCCGAAATACGATCCCGTACTCGCCAAGGAAGACGAGCTTGAAATTCCTGTACAGATCAATGGCAAGCTGCGCAGCCGCATCACAGTGCCCGCGGATACTTCGGAAGAACAGGTTCTTGTCCACGCCTTGACCGACGAAAAAATAAAGTCGCTCCTGGGCGGTAAACAGATGGTGAAAAAGATTTACGTCCCCGGCAAGCTGGTCAACTTTGTCGTGAAATAGGCACCATGCTGAATGAAAAGGCCCGCAGATCGCGGGCCTTATTTCGAGCCGCTACACTTACCCTCCGATCATCAAAGCTTCGCTGCGCTTATTAAATTCAATCTCGCTCAGCTTCTTCATATTGTCCATGCCGTTGTCCCCGGGCTTGGTGATCACGGCACTGTAAGGCGCTGGTTGTTGTAGCTCCTCGATCTTTCCCCCGATAGTGGCAACCGTCTTGCCGTGCTGCATAATCTCGACCCTCACGTCATTCGGAGGACCGTTCCATTCCACTTTGTAGTTGCCGGGTTTGAGCTCGGTGGAACCAACCTGCACCGGGTCCGATAGCATAAACGTGCCCGAATTGCTGTCCTTTGCAAACGCGCTCACTGAGAGCAAAACTGCCACAGTTGCGAATGAACTGAAACATTGCTTGATTGTCATATCTGTATCTGTTCCCCTTCAGGATTCAACTTTATGATTAATATTTAATTGCGCGTACCCTCGTTACAGATGATCCGTTCACCGGGTCGGTTGCACTTTTCGTGGAACGATATATGTAAAGTATTGTGAACGGATGATTTTCACCATAACGGTAAAAATGTCCGGGGAACGAATCTTGCGGTATGCTACCGACTGATCTACTCATTGACGAGCCGCAATGCCAAACCCATCGCCCACAGTCGAAGGTTTTCGCGCCGCCTTTCGCAGGCCTTCACTCACTTGCGCTGAAATTGCATGGCGCTGGACGACCGGAGCAGTGGCCTGCGCATTGGCAGTCTTTTTCTTAGTCGAATACATAAACACTCTTCCCGTTTCCCCCGCCGACTCCTTCCTGTTGTCCAGTGGCCATCCCGTGTTCATCGCGCGTGCCCTTGCCCACATTCTGCGCGGCAGCCTCGCACGCACTGTATTCGCCGCACTGGTCGCGGCCCTGGCGCTTTCAGTCCTATGGACGGTCGCTGCTTCTATCGGACGCTTCGCCACCGTCCGGGCCCTGACTGATTACTTCCAAACCCGTTTCGCCAGCACTATCGCGATCCAGGCACCATCAGAATCTCCCACGGAAAACGTTCCCGCAATGCTTCATGTTTCCTCGAAGCCTCGACCTATGCGCGGTTTGCTTGAACTAAACTTCCTTCACGCGTCGGTTGTTCTCGCTTTGTTGCTCTCTCTCGGCGGGAGCGCAATTCTAGCCGGCTTCGTTTCATCCGACGCTCGCCCGCGGCCGGGTTTGGCGATAATCTTCTTTTTCCTTCTAGCCGGATTAGTATTCGCCGCGAGTTGGACGCTGAATTGGTGGCTTTCGCTTGCCGAAGTGTTCGCAGTTCATGATGGTGGAGATGCGGTAAGCGCGCTTTCTTCCGCCGTTTCATTTTCGCGGGAGCATGTCGGCTCAGTGCTGGCGGTCAGCATCTGGACCGGCCTTGCGCATCTCGTCGCCTTCAGCTTAAGCAGTTCGGTGGTTTCTCTCCCGTTGGCTTTCCTGCCAATTATTTCCCTCAGGCTGGTGATCGCATGCGCCATCCTCGTGACTCTAGTTTATTTCGCTCTGGCAGACTGGATTTACATGGCACGTCTCGCCGGTTATGTCTGTATCGCCGAAATGCCGGGTGCGCCGGCACTCGCATCCTCATCGGCTTCGCCTTTTTCCGGCAGACCGGCCAGTCCCATTGAGTCTTCGGTCGACCGCGACGAACTGATCCTGAGCGATCTCCCAGATCTCGCGCTAGAGACGTGAGCGCGAGGCTTTCAACTACTACTCGCAATTCCGCTGCTTTACACGCGCCATCCAATTTGAGAAACTCATCCGTGGAAAACCAATCCTCCCTCAGCGAATCCATCGTCATCCTCGATTTTGGCGCGCAGTATACCCAGCTCATCGCCCGCCGCATCCGAGAACAAAATGTCTTCTCTGTCGTGCTGCCCTGCACCGTGTCGCTCAATGAAGTAAAAAGCTACGCGCCTGCGGGCATCATTCTTTCTGGCGCGCCATGGTCGGTCTATGACAAAGATGCCCCTCCTGCCGATGCCGGCCTTTTTGAGCTAAGTTTGCCCGTCCTGGGCATCTGCTATGGCTTGCAGTTCATGGTGCATACTCTTGGCGGCAAGGTCCGACCGGCGGACAAACGTGAGTATGGCCACGCTGAGGTCGACATTGTCGCCGAGTCAGTCCTGTTCGCTGGCATGGCCAATCGCCAGCCTGTCTGGATGTCGCACGGAGACGAAGCCCTGGAGTTGCCTCCCGGCTTTGAACTCACGGCAAAGACCTCGCACGCGGTCGCCGGAATTCAAAATGTCAGGAAGAGGTGGTTTGCTGTCCAGTTCCATCCCGAGGTTCACCACACGCGGAATGGAACCGATATTTTGCGGAATTTTATTTTCAAGATTTGCGGCGCAAAGCCTTCCTGGACTGCGCAGCACTTCATCACCTCCACCATCGAACAGGTCAAGCAACAAGTCGGCAATGGACGGGCGATCTGCGCGCTCTCCGGCGGAGTGGATTCTTCAGTGGCCGCGGTTCTGGTGGATCGTGCGCTCCGGGATGCGGAGGGAAATTCACGGCTGACTTGCATCTTTGTGGACAATGGGGTGCTGCGGAAAAACGAGTTCGAGAAGGTGCAGCGGACGCTGCGGGACAATCTCGGCCTGCGACTTGATGCCGTCGATGCCACAAACCGATTTCTCGACAAGCTCAAAGGCGTGACCGATCCGGAAACCAAACGCAAAATCATCGGGAACGAATTCATTGCAGTCTTCGAAGATGAAGCACACCGCATCGCGAAAGAGGAGGGAAGCGTCGACTATCTGGTGCAAGGGACACTTTATCCAGATGTCATTGAATCTCGCTCGGTGCGCGGTCCTTCCCAGGTGATCAAGTCGCATCACAACGTCGGGGGCCTTCCGGAAAAAATGAGACTAAAGTTAATCGAACCGTTGAAAGACTTGTTCAAGGATGAAGTCCGCAAGATCGGCCGCGACCTCGGCATGCCCGAAGAAATCCTGCAACGTCAGCCGTTTCCGGGACCCGGCCTGGCTGTGCGGGTTCTCGGTGAGGTCACTCCCGAACGATTGGCGTTGTTGCGCGAGTGCGATGACATCGTCGTCGGCGAAATCAAGACCGCCGGGCTATACACAAGAATATGGCAGTCGTTCGCGGTCTTGCTGCCCGTGATGTCCGTCGGCGTAATGGGCGACATGCGGACTTATGCGTACACTTGCGCGGTGCGAGCCGTGAATTCGGAAGACGGCATGACGGCGGATTGGGTTCCGTTGCCGCATGAACTCTTAAAAAATATTTCCACTCGCATTGTGAACGAAGTCAAGGGCGTCAACCGCGTAGTGTATGACATAACCTCGAAGCCGCCGGGAACCATAGAGTGGGAGTGACGAAGAAGCAAACTCAAGAGCACAGCTAGAAATTGGTAGCCGATTGCTGCATGGAATCTGACGTTTCCGCCAATTCCTCACGCGGTTTGCTTCGCACCATGTGGCGCTTTCGCGCCGGCTTGGCGAAAGGCTTCGTGGCTGCAACCGTGCACACCACATAGAAGAGCGCGGCGTTTGCGGGGATTTGTAAGTTGAAGTCGACTGCGCTGTGCACCAGAATTCCGCTCAATCCAAGCATGCATGCCAGCGAGGCCGCTCCGCTCATATCTCCGGTCCAGTTTGCGATTTTCTTCAGAGCGCGCGCGTAAATCGTCACGATGAACCACAGCATGATCGCGAATCCCAGCCCGCCCGTTTCCACGAGAAGTTGAAGATAGTCGTTATGAGCTTCGTTCACGAACAGGTTTGTATAGAAGGTGCGGAACTGCGGATACACAACGGGGAAGGTGCCCAGCCCCCACCCCAGCAACGGCTTTTTCAGGAACATGCGAAAACCGTCGCGGTTGATGTAGGCGCGAACGTCAGCCGAAAGTTCAGAGCGCCCCGGGGCCACGGTGGCGATGCGATGCATAAGATCGCTGCCGCCCAGCCATAGGAGAAGCCCAAAAACAATCACGAGGAACACACCAATGCTCGCGGCGGTGCGAACACCGCGTTTCTGTTGCACCAACAACACCGCCGCAAGGATAAGAAGCTCAACCAGTATCGCAGCCATCCCGCCTCGCGACCCGGAAAGAAAAATCGTCCCCACCATGACCGCCGCTGCCGTACCTGTAAGGGCTCGGACTTTAGGCTGAACCGTGCGCATCAACGATACAATCAACGGGATCGGGACCAGCATTTCCATGAGTCCAGCGTAATGGTTGTGATTCACGTACGGGCCATAGATCCAGCCGCCCATACGCGGTTGTCGCAGCCAATAGAGTTTTCCGTTCGATGAGATCCCCTGCAGGAGCGCGAAACAAGCGACCGCGGCTCCATACACGCAAAGAACCAGCACCAGGCCGCGCGCCTGGGCCTCGCGAAGCAGTGTTTGCGTTGTAAGGAAGCACAACATCGCATAAGCGACGTAGAGCAGCATGAGCGCAATCGTGTCATGTGGATAAGCGGTTATCCGGAACACAAGCTGAATCGCAATCAGTGCGCCAAGGGTTCCTATCGGGAGAAATACTGGATTCCAAAGTACCCTCACTTCTCCGTCGACCAGTTGCTTCGCGATCCATGTCAAGAACAGAAGCACGGAGCCTGCTTCGATTACGAAAATAGACCATGGTTCGACCGCGCCGAAGGCCAGCGGACCAAACAGCAGAAGGCCGAATATTCCATAGAGCAACGCCTTCTCGAACTGAACCGAGCGTTTGCGGCGCTGCATGTCGGCAATGTTGGGCGCACTCATGGAAGTAAGAACATTCGTCCCGGGTGTTAAGGTTGCATAGGTATAAGCCGAAAATCATCTACCCAGATCTTGCCCCGGATGGGACTTCCTTCCGGCAGGCGCCGAATGTGCAGCACCAGCAGTTTTGTATCTGCTCCCGTGGTGAATTCTCCCGAGGTGGACTTCCAGAATCCCGCCTCTTTTAAATCGTCGCTATCGTAATAAACTGCTTTGCTGTAGAAGTCATCGATAGTGAAGTGCGGGCCGCCGGCGCCTTCCATTTCACCGTTCTTATAGTAGGCCGAGAACGCGTAACGGGTATTCGGCTGAACCGCGACGAACTGATGGATGCCGGCGTCGACGACTCCTGGCCCATCGAAGGCGATTAAAAGAGAGCGGTGTCCGCCGTAAAATTCGCTGGGATCGAGAGTGAGAGTAACGCTGGATTGTTTTTCGTATTGCCAGTCGAATCCACCGTTCAGAACGTCCAGACCGAAATCTCCATTCACAATTAGATTTCTGTCCGAAGGCAGATAACCCGAGAGGCCGAATCGGGGAGCAGCCTGTTGCCATACCAAACGCGCCTGATCTACATCCTTATGATTCAAGAGATATTGAAAATATTCGTAGACATGTCGCAGTTCGAATGGCTCGGGCGACGCAACCATCGCTGCCCACACCTTGGCCGTGCCCGCCGTCTCCTCCTTCTGCATGAGAAGACTTAAAAAAGCAACATAGGCTTGGGAGCGCGCCGGCACGACATCGCGCAACAACCCATCCACGTCGGGACGAATACGCCAGCAGAATCGAATCGCTGCATCTGCCAATGTGGATTCATTCTGAAGGACCACGCGAAACTCGCGCAACGCTTTGGCATCGTCGCCCTGCACCAGATAAAAATTGGCCGCTTCCCAAGCGACATCCGGGGTAGTGGGATCTGCCGTAATCGCCTGCCCCAGGGCCTTTGTCTGATTGGGAACGTCTCCCAAAACCTGGTAGGCGGAAGCCAGATCGAACCAATAGCGGGCGTTGTGCGGATTCAGGCGCAGAGCCGCACGATAAGGTTCAAGGGCAGCCAGTGGATCGCGCCCGGCCAGCGCGTAATAACGTCCCACGTCATCTTTGTACTCTGCGTTCCATGGGTCCAAGCTGGCGGCTCGTTGAAGACTTGCGAACTCAGGTGTTCCCCCGTACAGCGAAGCCATATACAATCGCACCGCCAGAAAGAGATAAACGCACACCGTCACCGCCGCGCCAGCAGCCAAGCCTTTCCGGGGAACAGAATTGAGCAATAACTCCATTTTGTTGCGTGACGCAATGCAGACTTATACATCTCTAATCGTGCGGCTTTGATCAAGCACTATGGGACGACGGTTCGGCAACTTCTTCGGAATCACCTTCGTCGGGGTCCTGCGAAAGATCGTCCCGGTAGTAACGCGCGTACTTACCCTGATATTCGTAGTAATAGTAGTAATCGGGCGAACTCAGATCGACCGCATTCAGCAGTACGCCTGAGACCTTCGCATTCACCTGAGCCAGAACATCGCGAGAGCGGCGCAAAGCTTGCTTGGTGGTTTGTCCCGAACGAATTACCAGCACAATAGAATCGGCGCGCGGCGAGAGAACTACGGCATCAGTTACCGAGAGCGTGGGAGGCGTGTCGACGACGATGTGATCGTAATGCGACCGAAGCTTTTCCAGCACCTCGCGCATGTTCGTTGAAGCGAGCAGTTCGGCGGGGTTCGGCGGCGGGGTTCCGGCCGGCAACACATCCAGGTTCGGCAGGATCGAAGATCTGGTTATGGCATTCTCCAGCGTGGAACTGCCGGTCAGCACATTGCTCAACCCGCTGCGCGGCGCCATGCCGAGAGTCTTATGGATGCTGGGCCGGCGAAGATCAGCGTCGACGAGCAGCACGCGCACGCCCTTCTGCGCCAGCACCACCGCACAATTGATGCTGGTGGTCGTCTTGCCTTCCTGCGGAAGCGCGCTGGTAACCATGATCACTTTTGGAGGAGCACCGAGGTTGGAGAGAAGCAGGGAAGTTCGGAGGGCTCGGTAGGACTCGGCCATTTGCGACTGTGGCCGCACCTGCGTGATCAATTCCACTGCCTCTTTT
>Ga0116135_1000622_pt1 | contig 19428 bp, 19 predicted proteins | sample June2015DPH_20_1_FD_89738 | JGI IMG/M metagenome (GOLD analysis project Ga0116135, IMG submission 89738) | Peatland microbial communities from SPRUCE experiment site at the Marcell Experimental Forest, Minnesota, USA - June2015DPH_20_10 | ecosystem: Environmental > Terrestrial > Soil > Wetlands... | reverse complement strand
GGGACCACGGACCAGTTGGGGGATTACACATCCCGCACTCTCGCTCCCGGCAAATATTATGCCGCGGCGAGCAGCGATTACTTCGATGCGACGCCGGAGAGCATCGGCAAGATCTGGCAGTCCCGGAGCCGGTTTAAGGAAGTGGATCTGGCACCCATGGGGAGCGCTCAGGTGAGTTTGGAGCCGATGAAGATCGAGTAGAAGAATCGGGGAATGAATACACTGTCCCCGAGAATTCGATCAGACTACTTTAGTCGTCCGATACTGCGGCGTAGTCGGTGTGCATCGCCAAGAGCGCCCGTTTCCTTGGTCAAACCACGCGCGACAACCTATAGCGAGAGGCAGCCGTTAGCGGGAGGCAGCCGTGAATCGGATTTGCGGCGCTCAGTTGCTTGCTGCGCCATGTAGGCGTTCTACCAAAGTAGAATAGACCCCGATCCGGAAGGCTGTTAGCATCCCAATATCGAGGGATCAACCCTCAGCGGGGACGGTAAGCCGGCTGGACGAGTGAAGAAAGAATTGAACGGCAACATCGTGATCATCGACGATGATGTGTTGGTGCGTCAAGCGCTAGGAGACTGTATGGAATCCGCGGGATATGCCGTTGAGAGCTTCGGTTCGGCCGAGGAGTTCTTGGCTTCGGGATCTGCACAGAACGCTGCTTGCTTGATTGTCGACGTGCAGTTGCCCGGCATTACAGGCTTTGAACTTCAGGACCAACTGGCCGGAGCGGATAATCGTGTGCCGGTCGTATTCGTCAGCGCGCAAGGAACTCAGGCGAATCGTGACAAGGCGATGAGCCAGGGCGCTGTTGGTTTTCTGTCCAAGCCGTTCCGGCGGGACGACCTGGTGAGACTTGTAGGAGAAGCGATCCAGCGTTAAATCGGTCCGAGCCCAACCCGCGGCCTGGCATGTATTCGGGCCGCGCCCAGCGGATGAGCTGCGAACGCCATCACGAAGACTTTTTCAAAGTCCATAGGATGCTGACGGTGTGTGTTACCGAGGCCCGTATGCTCGAGTGTTGCAGAACCAATCGCTCACACAGCAAAAACGGGTGGTTTTATCCAGGAGCTGAAGCTTGCTCTAAGTCAAGAGGACTATGATGATCCGGCGAGCGTATGCGTCCGTACCCGAGAGGCGTGCCGAGGACCGCATCTCATTCAACCGGCAGCACTACCACGTTGCTCTTAACGCCGTTCACGGTTATTGTCACCGGCAGGCCAGCTTGACCGGACGCGGCGCTGGGAACCTGGAACTTGGTGAGCGCCAGGCCAGTGTAGCCAGGCGCAGCACCGGACCACACGGTGCTGGGATTTTGATTTCCGGCCGAGATGCTGACGGAATCCGCCAGCGCCGGTGGGGGATCGGGCGGGAAGAAGCCGTCGATCATTGCACCGTTGAATGGACCAAGCCCCGTTCCCAAAATCCCTACGGTCTCGCCGGATTTAGCGGGACTGCCCGGAGTAATTAGAGAACCATCCTCGTGGAACGCGACCGCGTACGCCTGAGAGTTGACGGTCTGTGAGAACAACCCCGGCGCATTGCGCGCAATGCTAAAGGTGCCGGTTACGTCGGGCTGCCCGAGTGAATGAATAGCGATGGTGTAGTTACCATCGGCCAGCTCCCATGGAACCTGGGCATTGATTTGTCCCGGGGACACGAAGAGCAACGGCAGAATCATATCGTTCACGGTCACCGTGACATCTTCGATGGACTGGGAGAGTGGATTCACGGGCCCAACTTCGAGGCTGGGCGCGAGGCTTTGTCCGTAAATCGCGATAATGGACCCCGGCGCAACCTTGGAACTCGGCGTACTGGATGCCGCGTTCTGCACGCCGGCGGGTGCGATGTAAGGAATCTTGTTCGTGAGCGCGATTACGCTCTGCGGCGCTGCCATGGTGACCGATCCCGCCGGATAGCTTCCGCTCAAGGCCCCCTCCCAGCGGAGGAACGTAAAGCCCGGGTTAGCTGCAGCATTGATGGTAACTTGCGTATTCTGCGCAAAGAACATATCGGGCGAAGAGGGAGAGAAATGGAAAGTCACTCCGCCAGCTGGGTTAGCCGCGGCGCTCAATTGGTACTTGGCCTGGAAATTCGCAGTGAGTGTCGAGTAGTTCTGATTCACGGTAACGCTATGGTTAGCAGCTCCGCCATCGGACCAGGAGGTGAAATCCAAGCGCGCCCCGGTACCCATCGAAATCGTGGCGGGTGCCGTTACATTCACCTGCACTCCGTTGTTGCGATCGATATTACAGGGAGTCAGGCACGTTGCGCCATCTACCTGGAGAGTCAAACCGGGCGGCGTGCTCTGGACTACCACTCGGCTAAGTTCGCTGTAGACGGCGGTGAGGCGCAATCCATTGTTAACTGCATTCTGGTCGACCGTAACGGTTTGCGAGGCAGCTCCGGAATTTGACCAACTTTGGAACGTGTACTGCCGGCCGGTTGCATCCGATTGAGTGGCTGCGGCGGAAACCTGGTGCGTCGAGTTCTGCGCCCAAACGAAGTTGTAGTTGGGCCAGTTGACTCGCCCGTCGACGCTGAGGGCCAGCCCAGCTGGGGTGGTTTGGAAACCCACTTGTGCGCCTCGAACAAAGTACGCGGTCACCACATCAGGAGTGGACAAGTTGTTATCCGTCGTATACGTACCGTTTTGTGCAATTCCGTCGCTCCAGTGATCAAACACCCACCAATTTCCAAATTGATCCCGCTGTGGCGAGACGCCAGCAATGGTGTGCTGCGACCCAGCGGCAAAATCGAAGTCCCCGTAGCACAGTGGTGGAAACCCACTTAATGGGGGAACGGGCTGAGGATCGTCGCAAATGGACGCAATGCGGCGCGTCGGAACCGTGGTGTGGTCGATACTCACATCCAACTGCAAAGGCGAGGTAAGGAACGTCACCAGCTTGGCGGGCGAAAAATGAGGCGCCAGGATGACGGGGCCGTTCATAACAAGGCTGGTTAAATAGGCGTTTCCAGAAGAGTAGTTTGAAGTCCAATCGATGAAGACAAAGCCGGGATAGGGGTACGCATTTAACTGTACTGTGGTGCCGGCTGGAATGAAGATATTGGCGCTCGCCCAATAGCACTGGTTGGCGATAAAGACAATTCCAGGCCGGAACTGACCAGACGGAATTGCGCCGGGTGCGCCACAAGTTGGTGGCAGCGCCGACCCTGGTGCAGCGTAGAAATTCAACTGCAGGCGGTAGCCGACCTTTACTGTCGCCGTGAGGCTGGTAATGCTAGGGTCCGCAGTTACAGTTTGAATTGGATCGGTGGAGGGCTGAGTTAGCGCGAGGTTATCCTCCCAGGCTGTGAAAACATATACCGTATCGCCCTGCGGATCTGTTTGAACCGCTGTGTTCGCCGGCTGTCCGGGCGGTGTCGGGTCGGTCATGAACACCACCAGGTGCTGGCTCCCGGCCGGCCAAGCAAACGTCGCGGCTTGGTTGTAAACTGTGCCATCAACGGAGAATCTGGCGCCCGACGGGGACGTGGAAATAGTCATGGTGCTGAGGGTGGTTTGAGCTTGTAACCCTATTCCAGCAACCGAGAGAAGCGCAAAAAGAGAAAGGCGGTTCATAGACGACACCAACCAGTACATCGGCAATAGTACGAGGCAGCTTTAGGTTTTGTGGACAGGGCCAGCTCCGGGAGCGATTTTCTCATGCTCCCCTGGCCGTAACGTATCGGAATCATTGGCAATTGACCTCGCTAGCGCCGCCAGCCGGTGCTCTACATCGAAGGCCGGACGCCAGGGTGTACGGCTCCGTCTATGCAGGCCCAAGCGATACCCCAGCACCAGACCAATCATCCGGATTCCCAGGCGGAACGCCTTCCAAAGATCCCCGGTAACGGAAGACTCCCCCACACGAGTCCGGTAATTCACCGGAATCTCCACGAAAGGGATACCGTGAGCCACTACTTCCATCAGTAACTGCGGGCCGAAGTGTGAGCCTCCAATGGTGAGGTGCGGCCGGATAAGCCGCAAGGCGTCCTGGTGGAACAACCGGTAAGTACATCCCATGTCGGTGAGGATCGTGGTGTTGAAAAGCAACTCCGTCATCTTGGCGACGGCCCAGTTTCCCCAGCGCAGGAAGGGTCCCATATTAGCGCCGGTCCAAATGAAGTTCTGGCTGGTGCGGGTACCGAATACCACCGGGACGTCGTCGGAATAGGACAACAGCTTGATCAGGTCGTGACCGCTAAAGGTACCGTCTGGTTCCGAGAGCACGATCAGGTCTGCCTCGCACTCATCAATGCCACGGAGCAGCGCATATCCATAACCCTGCCGCGTTTCGAATATCTCGCGGGCGCCGGTGCCCCGTAGTTCCTCCGATGTCCCGGGCGCCGCATTGTTGTTGACGACGATCACTTCATCGGCGAGATCGCCGGCCAGGTACTCCAGCGTGGCGGCTCGAATGGAATCCTTCTCGTTATACGTCGGAAAGATAACTGCCACTCTTTTTCCGCGCCACATACTGTCAAGCAGTTATCGGCACGTCGGCGGGCAAACTTGAACGCGAGACCCCTCCACCGCCAACTCCAGGGGCTTGTAAACGTATACCCCCATGGAATTCCTTTCCACCAGCCGGTAGTGGCGCCGGATTTCGTCAATCTGCGCCTCCGGCAATGTGGATAATTCCACGTTGAGATTCGGATCCCGGTGATTCACATCCTCCCCCAAAAGAATGGTCGAAAATTTGGCGCTGGCGATGTCCCGCCTCACCGGCTCCGGATTCACCAGCTTGGCCTCTACCAGCCAGTTGTAGATGAGCATCTCCACGTCGATGCGCCCACGCAGGCGTACCATGGCGTTGTAGTCGGAGGAAAGGACACGTCCCCCGCCCGCTAGCAGCGGACGCATGTCAGCAATCTCGCCGCGAGTCAGTTGCTCTATTACGGCCCGCGTGAACACGTCCCGCAGGGTGATGGTGAAGTTGACTATCAAAAACACGGCCAGCGGAAGTTGCAGCAACGTCACCCAAGTCTGGGTGCGGTTGAAGGATAGACGGAAGAAATCCAAAGCGTGCAGAGCCAACGACGCCGCAAGAATCAGTAGGATCGTAAATTCGATCTGGTAGTTCAGGTCCGATCCGATCTTGGACGCGATTAGAACGAAAACAGTAAGCGCGAATCCGAGGTAAACAAACACGGCGCGGCCCGCGCCGCGTATTACCAGCCGCGCCCCAGCCGCAGCCACCAGCATCAGTGGCCCCGCCGATAGCGCTGCAAATCGAAAGTGCTGCAGCAGTTTGTCCCAGGTGTGCGGGTTCATGTTGGCGAATACCGTGCTTGCCAGGAACCGTCCGCTGGAAGCCGTGTTGAAGCACAGCACCAGAACCGCAGCCACGGCTGCCACGCCGGCCCCGAATTGAATCGCCGTCCTGCGGCCACGGAACCATAGCAGAACGAAGATGGCCGCTGGACAAGCCAGCATGGTCTGTTTCGTGAAGAACGCAAGCAGTGCAAACGCGCCGGCCCAGAGCAGCGTTCTCTCCCCGCCAATCTCATAACGCGAGTATTGGTAGAACGCAGCCAGCGCAAACATCGCCGCCAGAGTATCCACCTGCCCCACGGTCCCCCAAGAGAGCAGCAGACCCGAAGATGCCGCCAAAAGCACCGCCATCCAAGCGCAATATCGGTCACGAGTGTACAGCAGAACAATCTTCCAACTCAGGGCGAAAATTCCCAGCATCGCCGCGAAGTTGATCAATCGGCCGGTTGTATATGCGGGTACACCTAGCTTGTAGAATCCGCCTTCCAGCAGATAAAGCGTCGGCATGTAGGCGCACACGGTGTAGGGGTAGTGATTTAGGTCGTAATAGAGGGTTCCATCGCGGGCTAACATCATCGATTGTGCCGCGACTACAGCTTCGGGCCCAGTGAAGCTGTTTTCCGCCCAAAGCAGGATCCCGAGATGACAGAGCAGCCCCAGTCCCGCCACTATCGAGAACAGGATCAGGATGCGCCGGAACCATGTCTCTGTGTGCCCTGGTTTACCGCTTGGTCTACTTGAAGTCAGCTCCGCTCGAGCGTCTGCGATCATATTGCGCCTGTGCGTTCAATCGGCAGATACCGGAACGAGCTTCACGCGCCAATACGGCGATTTCCACGGGATCGCCGCCTGGAGCTAAACTTTCACTCACTTAGGTCGATTTAACGGGTTATATGGCTGCGCCCACACCGCCGAAGCGCTCGATCCTCATTGCCGCGCGACTAATCACCGCGGTGGTTTCACTCGCAGGCGCCGAGGCCGTTTTGTGGCTGGGTGGATATCCGCGCTGGTGGGCAATGGACCCGCAGTGGGGAACTACACCGCCCGAGTATGAAAGCAATTCCGTTCTCGGATGGCAAAACCGGGAGGGTCGATTCAATCTGGCTTGGCCGGGCCTCGCTGGCACAACGCTGGTCACCAACTGGAGCCATGGCCGGCGTGCGACCGCGGAGCGCGAACCGGCTGGCGACACAAACCGGCCCCGAGTGTTTTTCTTTGGGGACTCTTTCATGCAGGGTTACGAGCTTTCGGATTCTCAGACCATGCCGTGGATTGTGCAGCACCATCATCCGGAGTTGAATGTCTCTAATTTTGGCACCGGAGATTACGCCACCTACCAATCGTATCTGGCCATCAAGAAGTGGGTTCACGGGCCCGCCTCGGTGTATCATCTCTTCAACGATTTTCATGAAGGACGGAATGCCGCGGACCCGAACTGGTTGCGGGTCTACAAGAAAACTCGTGGCGGATTTTTCTTTCCCTACACCGAGTTGACTCGCGCCGGCGATCTTCCGGAGCGGAAATCCGAAGGCGATCTGGTTTGGCCTCTCAGCCGTCACTTGCGCACCGTGGCGATGATCCAGGATTATCGGGACATGTGGGAATCCCTCGGACGCGTTCGCAAAAAGCGGCAACTGACGGAAACACTGTTGGTCAAGATGAATGAAGCTGTTCGCGCCGAGGGCGGAATTTTCACCGTGATGCTCGTCGATATGACACCTGAAGAGCGAAACGATTACCGAAAGTTTCTTGGATCGCAGAACATTCGTTTCATTGACTGCGACCATCCTGAATTAAAAGACAGGAAACTGCGGCTTCCAGACGGACATCCCGATCAGGCGTTGAACGAGCTATTTGCCCAATGGATCGAGCCTCTTCAAGTGGTCACGAATCGCGGGGCCGAAGCCCGCTCCCTATCTGAACGGCAGTGAGTGGACCCTAGCCTCTGTTCGCCATGGCCCTTCGGGTAGTCCCCTAAAAGTCGGTTGATCAGGTTGACGGTGGTCTGGGCCATAGCGGGAAGGCTCCGATCAAGCTTTCCACTGGTGCTTTGAATCTTATCTCGAGAAACACTGCACGCCAGAATAGAACTTGCTATCGTTCCGTCGCTTCGTCCGTCTCCCTAATATGAAAACATTGCTGCTTTGTACCCTCCTCACAGCTTCCATCCCAGCGTTCGCACAAGAAGACCATCACGCCATGGTGAATGCCCACGGGGACCACGTAATGGGATTCTCACACGAGAAGACCACGCACCACTTTGAACTGAGTTACGAAGGCGGTGCTATTGACGTCTGTGCCAATGACGTCAAAGACACGGAAAGCCGCGACCAAATCCGGGGCCATTTCCACCACATCGTTCAAATGTTCGCGGCGGGAAATTTCAAGGTCCCGATGCTGGTTCACAGCGTGGACGTACCAGGTACGGCTACAATGACCCGGCTCAAGGACCAGCTTCACTGGGAGCTAGTCGAGACGCCGCGCGGCGCTCGAATCAACATCGTTGCCGACAACATAGAAGCGCTGGACGCCGTTCACGAGTTTCTCAGATTCCAGATTGAAGACCACCAGACGGGCGATTGCCCCATGGTCCGCTAAAAACCGATCAACCAACATTTAGCAGACTACCGCCCCTCGCGCCGCATTACCGATACCGTATAATTCCCATAGAGCTTCGCATGCATTATCCAGTCCGCTCGGCCGGTACTTTTTCTTTGGCGATTTTCTGGCTGCTTGCGCCCGCCGAAGCTGCCGACAAGAAACTGCCGATTGAGCTTAGCTCTAACGAGTTGGTAGAGATCTCGGCTACCGTCACGCTGGACAAAGATCAGATCAAGCAGGAGCTTGGTTCCGATTTTGGCGGCGACATTGTACTCGTGCGGGTTACGGTTCGTCCTGTCAGCGATAAGCCTATCAAAGTGAGCCTGGACGATTTCCTGCTGGTTTCCGGAAAGGATGGGCAGCGCGCTCAGCCATACACTCCTAGTCAAATCGCAGGCACGGATGTTCTGGTAGTGACGCGCACCGAACCCAAGCAAAAAGGTGGATTCGGCGTCGGCTTGGGAGGGATCATGAGCGGCGTGGGCCCCGGCGGCGCCGACAATACCAAGACTGAGACCAAGGCGGAAAAGGGTGATTCCGACAAGCCCAATCCGTTGCTTGCGACATTGAAAGAGAAAGTACTCCCAGAAAAAGACATCACCGAGCCAATCTCCGGCTTCCTGTACTTCCAGGTGGTCGGCAAAGTGAAACCCAAGGATCTGGAACTGCATTACAAAGGTCCCGGCGGCCGCTTGGCTCTTCGCTTCCATCCATGACTATTTCCGACCTAGAAACCCCAGCGCTGTTGATTGACCTGGACATTATGGAGAACAATCTCCGCAAGCTGGCGGATTACAGCCAGAAGCACCGGCTGCGCGTCCGGCCGCACACAAAGACACATAAGATTCCCGCACTCGCCCGTAAGCAACTGGATCTGGGCGCGGCCGGTCTAACGGTAGCGAAAGTGGGAGAGGCGGAAGTGATGCTGGCCGCTCAGCCACCGGAATTGCTGGTGGCATATCCGATTGTGGGCCCAAAGAAACTAGAGCGCTTGATGCAAGTGGCGGGAAAAACGTCCATCACGGTTTCGCTCGACAGTGCTGGGGTGGCGCGTCAACTCTCGGACGCCGCGACGGCAGCCGGAATTGAGATCGGCGTCTTAGCCGAGGTGGACGTTGGATTAGGACGCGTGGGCGTGCCACCGGGTGAGACATTGCTGCGGTTGATTCATGAGATCCGGCAAATGCCGGGGTTGCGGTTCGAGGGTATTGCGTTCTATCCCGGTCAGATCAAGAACATGGATGAAGAAGGCGAGCAGGCGCTCAAGAATCTGGCGCAAATGCTGGAGGGAATTTTGGATGCTCTGCGTAAGGCGGGCGTGGAAGCTCGCATCGTCAGCGGCGGATCCACACCCACTCTGTTCCACTCCCACCGCTTGCCGGGATTGAATGAGATTCGTCCAGGTACCTATATTTTCAACGATCGGAACACGGCGCTAGCGGGCGCTTGCACTTTTGAAGATTGCGCCGCGTCGGTAATGGTCACCGTGGTTTCCACCGCGAAGACGGGCCAGATGATCGTGGATGGCGGCTCCAAAACTTTCTCTTCGGACGGACCGCCAGCGGGCGTGCCGGTAAGTTTCGGGCGCGTGGTGGATGCGCCGGACGCAGTGTTCGCGAATATGAACGAAGAACACGGATACGTGGACCTGCGCCGCGCCGGGCAAAAGTTCAACGTCGGCGACCGCGTGCGCATCATTCCCAACCACGTGTGCGTGGCTATGAATCTGCACGAATGCGTCTACGGTATCCGCGGTAACACCGTGGAGCAGACGTGGAGGGTTGAAGGACGGGGGAAGCTGCAGTAAAACCGTTTCTGGTTTCTAGTTCCTGGTTTCTGGTTAACGTCCGCCGACCCGTGCGAACTAGAAACCAGAAACGGATTCTTATTTTGCGGCTTCCGCCGACTCGATGGTCACCGTATCGCCGTCCACTTTACCGTTGACAGTAACCTTTTCGCCCACCAGCGCGGCCACTTTCTCCCGCGAGTCAGCCGCGATCTTGTACACTTTGCCATCGGAGACGAAAACCGGCGCGGCTCCGCGCTTCACGCAGCTCTTCGCACAGGCCGCATCTTTCTCGGTGGCGGCTGCATGTTTGGCGCCGCAGTTGGCGTCCGAAATGGTGCCCGACATGGATTCCGCCAGCGCTGCCCCGGCAAATAACGAACCAATGGAAATAGCCATCCAAAGTTTGTTCATGGTGATGCTCCCTTTTGAGTCGAATTCTGGTCTCTGTATATGACGCTCCACCAACAGTAGCATTTCATGATTCTCGCTGCTCGCCGTGGTGTATAGTGTCGTGTTGTATAGTGTGGTGTATTCTGGATTGATTGAGGCTGGAGGGCTATTGGATAAGGCCAGATCGTTTAAGGCAAAGATCACTGCGTTGGGCTGCTACACACCGCCCGGGGTCCTGACCAACCAGGATCTCGAGAAAATGGTGGACACCAGCGACGAGTGGATCATGCAGCGCGTGGGAATTCGCGAGCGGCATATTGCCGACGCTGAAATCGCCACATCCGACCTAGCGGTGGAAGCCGCTAAGATCGCACTCGACCAACGAGGCATCGAAGCCAGCGAGCTGGACGCCATCATCGTCTGCACCGTCACGCCCGATATGCTGTTCCCCTCCACCGCCTGCCTGGTGCAGGATCGCCTGGGCGCGAAGGGCGCATGGGGTTTCGACCTGGTGGCCGCGTGCTCGGGTTTCGTCTACGGCTTGACCACCGCCGCGCACCTCATTTCCTGCGGCTCCCACAAAAAGGTGCTGGTGATTGGCGCCGACACCATGTCCCGCATTATCGATTACACAGACCGCGCCACTTGCGTCCTGTTCGGTGACGGAGCGGGCGCCATGCTGGTGGAACCCATCGAAGACGGCGAGATTGGCTTCATCGATTTTCTAAACGAGATTGACGGATCCGGCGGCGATGCGCTGAAGCAGCCCGCGGGAGGCAGCCGGATGCCCGCCAGTATCGAATCCGTCGAGAACCGGATGCACTACGTCAAGCAGGACGGCGCGCAGGTATTCAAATACGCCGTGCGAAAGATGTATGAGACCTCCCAAAACCTGCTGGAGCGAAACCAGCTCAGCACCGCTGACATTGCCGCGCTCATTCCCCATCAAGCCAATCGCCGCATCATCACCGGCGCGGCAGAACGGCTGGGAATTAGCTGCGATAAAGTGATGATCAATATCGACCGGTACGGCAACACAACCGGGGGCACCATCCCGCTCGCCACCCGGGATGCGATCCAATGCGGAATGATCAAAAAAGGCGATCTGGTGGTGTTCGCGGCGGTGGGCGCCGGCTACACCGTGGGGACGAATTTGTGGCGCTGGGAAGTTTAAAGACCGTTCTTCGGTTATTTGGGTGTTCGGTTCTAGCCGCCAACCTTCCCGCCGTAGCTGGATCGCTTACGCTGCTTGTTCTCGGATCCGGTGGGCCGCGTCCTTTCGGGCGGGCCTCATCCAGCTACATCGTCGAAGTGAATGGGACGCCGCGAATCCTGGTGGATGCAGGGCCAGGGATGTTCCTCCGGGTGGGGGAATTGAACCTCAATCTCGAGCAGGTGGATACCGTGCTGCTTACCCATCTGCACATCGATCACACTGGGGACTTGCCGGGATTTTTCCTGGCCAGGTCACTCACAGTCAGTGGTTCGTCAACACGGTTCAACGTCTTTGGACCAGCCGGTGGGGGCTTGTTTCCGAGCACCAGCCGATTTTTGAACCTTCTCTTTGAGAAGGGCGGCGCGTGGGAATACCAGAAAACCTTCGGAGCGGATGAAGCAATACATGCTGTGGATCTGCCGGCGGAGCTGAAGTCGCGCGAGAGCCAGATTCTCTACAAGGACGGCCTGCGTATAATAGCCATCGCGACCCATCATGACGATTGCCCCTCGATAGCGTATCGCGTGGACTATCAGAACGAAAGCATCGCATTCTCTGGAGACATGGATGCTTCCGCGCTACCGAATCTGATCCGCCTAGCCAAGGGCTGCAGCTTGCTGGTGTTCCATTGCGCGGTGCTGGACCCTCCGAATTCCCCTGCCCTGCTCTATACCTTGCATACCGCTCCCAAGAAGATCGGAGAGGCAGCGCGCGATGCGCAGGTGAAGCAGCTTCTGCTGAGCCATACTGCGCCCGACGTGGAAGCCGCCAGCGCGAGCGTGCTCGAATCCATCAAAGCTTCCTACAACGGGCCAGTCAGCTTCGCCCACGATAAAATGCGAATACCCGTGACGACGGCAATAAAGTAAATGTCATGGCGCGCGCCTCAGCGCGAGCAAACCATCTTCCCTGACTTCCTCGGCTTCTCGGATTCCCCGAATTTCGGTAATAATCGTTCCCTTTGTTGGCTGATTTCCGATCCCTGCTATGCTTGAGCAGGCCGTCGCGACCGTCGACACAATGAGGCACTGCGCTGTTGCATAACAAATGGACTTACACGCTGATCCTACTGGCGGCGCTGGTGGGCAAGCTGGAGGCCCAAAGTATCACGTTCCAAAAGGTAGATCTGTCTTTAGGAACAGGCTGCTCGCCGTATGCAATAGCCGTCGGCGATTTCGATGGCGACCACAAAGCCGATCTCGCGGTGCTTTGCCAGCAACAGATTCTGATCCTGCTGGGAAATGGAGACGGAATCTTTCACCCGGGCCCCGCCGCCCTCTCCCAGCCGACTGGGCCGTTTAACAGCGGTTCTCTGGTCGCCGCCGACTTCAACCACGATGGCCTCACGGATCTCGCTCTTCTCCAGACCACTGAATCCGGACAACCAAATCTCATCATAGTCTGGATGGCGTCCGGCAACGGCGCCTTTCAGCCGCCGACGACCGTCATGTCAACTATGGTCTTCGGTAGTCCTGGGTCCGCCCTGGCAGCGGATGTCAACGGTGACAGCTTCCCGGACTTGCTCTACTTCGGTGGCCCGTCGCCGCTTTACTCGGGCCCGACGCTTTTCGTGGGCCAGGGGGATGGAACGTTCGCTGATCCGAAGGCCTTGTACAGCGGCATTCTCCCCGGGGATGCTACCGTCGCAGACTTTAACGGAGATGGGAAGCTGGACATCGCGTTCTCAGGCATCCCAATCATAGGCGTTAGCGCAACGGAGCTCCTTCTCGGTAAGGGCGACGGGACCTTTTCGCCTAGTCTGGTGGCAAACTTGGGCACCATTGTAGTGGCCGGAGACTTTAACGGCGACGGTAAGCCTGATCTGGCCATCGGCGATTTTGCAAGCAGCTCTGTTTACGGGCTGCTCGGGAATGGCGATGGGACTTTTGAAGCGCCCGTGGGGACGCCAGGTTTCCTCGGGAACATGGTGGCCGCGGACTTGAATGGCGACGGCAAGAGCGATCTGGCGCTTCTAAGCGGGACTGCCCCGCTGGTGGTGTTGCTCATCTCCAAAGGTGACGGATCCTTTCAAGTCGCCAATAATCCGATTGCGCTGGACGATATTGCATCATTCATAGTGACCGCGGACATCAATGGCGACGGCAAGCCGGATCTCGCTGTCGTGGCCGGCAGCGGTGTTTCCATTCTGCTCAATACCACGCCATTCAATTCCGTGACTGCGGTGGATAATGGTGCGTCGTTTGCCCAAGGCCAGCCGGTCGCGCCCGGATCGTTGGTTTCCGTATTCGGGACCGGCTTCCTTTCGGACAACTCCATGTTCTATGCGGGCTCCATTCCGCTGCCCACCTCCCTCGGCGGCGGTGTCTCGGTCACCTTCAACGGCATTCCCGCTCCACTGCTTTTCGTTTCGGCCACGCAGATCAATGCACAAGTTCCCTGGGACGTTGTGCCGGGGGCTGCCGCTGGAACAGCGACTGCGATTGTGACGGCAAATGGAACGGCGTTCCCAGCGTTTCAATTCCAGGTTGGTCTCATTCAGCCGGCCATCTTCAGTCTGCCATCGGGTCAAGCCGTGGCCATCAATGCGGACGGTTCGCTGGCTGGATCGGCCGGGTCCATCCCGGGGGCTGCGCCGCACCCGGCCACGGTGGGCGATCCGCTAGTCATCCTGGGAACCGGGCTGGGGGCCGTAACGCCGTCCGACGGAAACGGCGTTGGGTCGTTGGATGCACTCCGCAAAGCCACCACCCGGCCGACAGTGTTGATTGGCGGTGTTCCGGCTGAGGTTTCGTTCGCTGGTTTATCACCGCAATTCGTTGGAGTGAATCAGATCAACGTAGTGGTTCCGAAAATCGCGACGCCCGGCGTGTTGCCGATCCAGATCAACTCTGGCGGCGTTCTCACGTCCGACAAGATCACCATTGCCGTCCAGAATCCGTAGCGGGCGGGCCCAGCTCTGCGACCAAATACAAAGCTGCGATAAACTGAGGCATGGGCCCACTTCAAAACCTCGAGCAATGGGACGATTTCGTCGGACAGCGCTATCAACCCGACAAGAAACAAGAAGAGTTCCGGCAGTATAACGACTCGACGCCTCCGGTTGTCCGCGAATTCTACCGGCTCAACCACGCACATCAAACGGTCGATTTCGTGCGCCAGAAAAAGCAGCAGTATCTGTCCAAGCAGCGCGGACCGATGAGCATCTGGGAGGCGCTGGACTATCTCAACACGCTGGTGGATGAAAGTGATCCGGATACCGATCTCTCGCAGATCGAGCACAACCTGCAAACCGCAGAAGCCATCCGGCGGGACGGCCATCCACGCTGGTTCGTGCTGGCGGGCTTCATACACGATCTCGGAAAGCTGCTGTGCCTCTATGGCGAACCGCAATGGGCCGTGGTGGGCGATACGTTTCCGGTGGGCTGCGCGTACTCGGACAAAATCGTTTTTCCCGAATTCTTTCGCGACAATCCGGACTCGCAGAACGCTCGTTACCAGACGCGGCTCGGAGTTTATTCGGAAGGTTGCGGCCTCGACAACGTCGATCTATCCTGGGGACACGACGAGTATCTTTATCATGTCGTGAAGGATTATCTCCCAGAGCCTGCGCTGTACATGATTCGTTACCACTCCTTCTATCCAGGCCATCGCGAGGGCGCCTACGATTATTTGTTGAACGATCATGACCGCGAGATGTTCCAGTGGGTGCGCAAGTTCAATCCTTACGATCTGTATTCGAAAGCCACCGAGCGGCCGAAGTTGGAGGAGCTGCGCCCGTATTACGCGGAGCTGATCGCGGAATATTTCCCGGACAAGGTCGCCTGGTGATTGCCTGCTATTCTAACGATCAGTGAACAGGCGGAAAGTTGTAGTATTTGGGAGCGGAGGGCAGCTCGGCGTAGAGTTAGTGCAGGTTCTCACCAAGCGTGGCTACACGGTGGTGGGCTTCGAGCGCTCGAACGTGGACATCAGCGATGCCCACAGCGTGGAGCGAACGCTCGCCACCGAAGATCCGGCCATCGTGGTGAACTCAGCCGCTTACAATCAGGTGGACGTCGCCGAAAACGAACCACTCCCTGCCTTTCTTGCGAATGCCCTCGCGGTCCGCAACGTGGCCATGACTTGCCGCCAACTGGATGCGCGGCTGGTTCACTTTTCAACCGACTACGTCTTTGACGGGACCGCGGGCCGTGCTTATACGGAAAACGACCGGCCGCATCCCCTGGGCGCTTATGGCGTTTCGAAACTGGCCGGCGAGTTGTACGCGCAAGCTTACCTCGATAAGCCGCTGATCATTCGAACCTCGGGTGTCTTCGGACCCGGAGGACTCAAAACGGCGCGCGGTAATTTCATCGAACTGATGCTGCGGCTGGCGGCCGGCAAACAGCCGATCCGCGTCGTGGAGGATCACGTCGCATCTCCCACTTACGCTCCGTTGCTGGCCGCGCGCACCGCCGATCTCATCGACGGCAAACAGCATGGCTTGTTTCACATTGGCGGCGGAACAGCCATTTCCTGGTTCGACTTCGCCTCGATGATTTTTCGCATAGCGGGCCTGCAGCCCGAGTTGCGGCGCACCAACGAGCGGGAATACCGGACTGCGGCGCGTCGTCCGAAATACTCCGCGCTATCGAACGCCAAGCTCGAAGCGAGCGGGGTTGAACCGATGCCGCCGCTCGAGTCGGCCGTCGAAATGTATTTGAAGGCGCGCGAAAACTACTTCAGCGCGAAGTAATTCGTGCGCAAGAACCGGATAGAGTTGAGGCCGGCCAGCGCGCGATACTTCGAACATGGAAAGCCTCTGGACCCGTGGGTACGCGCGGCTAGGAACCGTTCTCAATCAGGGCGAGTGTGAAGGACTGCGGGCGCTCTACGAGCAGCCAGAACTATTCCGCAGCCGGATCGACATGGCCAGGTACCGTTTTGGCTGTGGCGAGTATCAATACTTCAGTTACCCTCTGCCAGCTCTCGTTGAAAAACTGCGCCGCGAGTTATATGGCCAGCTAGTTGCCACCGCGAGAGAATGGACGACAGCTCTATCGCGGGAGCAAGAATATCCGGACGAACTCGCCCGCTTCCTGGAGCAATGCAAGAGCGCCGGCCAGAATCGTCCCACGCCCCTGCTGCTGCACTACCAAGCCGGCGACTTCAACTGTCTCCATCAAGATTTATACGGCGAGATCTTTTTTCCGTTCCAGGTAGTGGTGTGCCTGAGCCAGCGGGATCGGGAATTCACGGGCGGCGAATTGCTGTTAGTGGAGCAACAACCGCGCGCCCAGTCCGTGGGCCACTCCATTCGATTGGAACAAGGTGAAGCGGTGGTCATCACCACACGCTATCGCCCCGTGAAAGGATCGCGCGGCTACTACCGCACAAACTTCCGCCACGGCGTCAGTCCACTGCTGTCGGGCGAACGCTACACGCTCGGGATTATCTTTCACGACGCTAATTAGGCCGCGGCCAAAAAATCTAGCTCTCGGGCTTGATCGCGTAGTACCCCTTACGCGCTTGCACCTTCCACTCCTTGTTGCCGGTGCGGATTTCAAGGCGCCGGAACGTTCCATCCTTGACTGGATTGCTGGGGGTGTAGCCGAGGGCGTACTGGCTGCGCATCTCGGCGTTCAGCTCGTCGAACGCGTTTTGCAGCGTCAGCTTGCGGTCGATCTGGAAAACGTGGCCACCTGTGTCGTCCGACATCTGGCGCAGCGCGCCCGCGTTGCCACCGCCGAACATGATCCCGCCGCCTCGCCGGTAGAACTGACGATCCACGTAAAAGAAGCTGTAGATCAGCGCGTCCGCTTTCTGCGCGGCTTCGACGGCTTGCTTGATGCTGTAGCGGCTGCCCTGATCCTCACCGTCGGTGATCAGCACCAACACCTTGCGTCCCACTTGGCCTTTGAGCTGGTCGTGCGCGGCCAGAAACACCGCGTCGTAGAGAATTGTTCCCCGAGGTTGGCCGGCGGTCGGAACCGGGCCGGGCTGCAGTCCGCCGACACCCGAGTTCACTTGCAATCCCTCCAAGCCCTTGCGCAGCAATCTCGCGGAACTGGTGTAGTCCTGCAGCAGGTCGGCGTCGGCGCCGAAACTGATCAGAAAAGCCAGGTCCTTCGGCCGAATCACGTTGTTGAAGAATTGATCGGCCGCGTTTTTTTCGATGTCGATCAGGTTCATCTGGCTGGCGCTGACGTCGATCAGCAGACCAATCGTCAAGGGCAGATCGGTCTCGCGGTTGAAAAACTTGATGTCCTGCTGCTTGCCGTCCTCAAAGAGGGTGAAGTCGTCTTTGGTGAGGTTTCCAATCAAGCCGCTATGCTTGTCGCGGACATTGAAAAGAACGTTGACGACATCCACGTCCACCTTGATGGTGGGCGGGGCATCTTGCGCGCACAGCAGCGCGGTGAGAAGGATCAATCCGGACGCTCGCATAAGCATTATATTGGTAGATGCACTGCTTGGAATCCGCGTTGCAATGCGAAAAGCCATCCTCCATCTTAAAAAATCCGATCCCGTGCTAGCGTCGGTGATCGGCCGGGTGGGCGCGTACAAGATGCAGTATCGCGATCCCGGCTTCGAGACGCTCGTAAGATCCATTGTCTACCAACAACTGAGCGGAAGGGTAGCGAAGGTGATTTTCGATCGGCTGGCTGCGGCCGTGCCGGGCGGGAAACTGACGCCCGCGGCTATTCTCAAGCTCACTCCGTCCCGGATGCGGAAGTGCGGATTGTCCAAGCAAAAGACCGCCTACATTCGCGATCTGGCCCGGAAAACAGCGCGCGGAAAGGTGAATTTTGAAGCTCTGCGAGAACTGCCGGACGAAGCCGTGATCGAGTGTCTCACCGAAGTGAAGGGCATCGGTGTGTGGACGGCGCACATGTTCCTGATGTTCGCATTGGAGCGCCCGGATGTGCTGCCCACGGGCGATCTCGGAATTCGCTCCGCCATCCGCAAGGCCTACGGCTTGGCGGATCTGCCGCATCCCAAGCAGATTGAGGCGCTGGCTGTTTCGTGGCGCCCGTATTGCTCCGTGGCGAGTTGGTATTTGTGGCGAAGCTTGGAGAATCCAGCGGAGTTGTAGGAAGGTCCCCTTGCTCACGCGTGGGACACCCGCGGTTAAAGCAGGTTGGCCTTAGGATTGCTCCGGACAAAACAATGCCCGGCCAAACCCTGCGTCGTTCGGTCGCCTCGGTTTTCGATCGGCTTTACGCCGAAGATCGCCGGGCCTGGCTGGACCGGCTGGTGGTGAATGTCAGCATCGCGGGATTCCTGGTGCATTTGGCGCTGGTATTCCTCTCGCGCACGCTGCCACACCCACCGGCACTGATCGCTGCGGTTGGCCACAACTACTTGTCAGCCATCTATACGCCGTTCAGCTTCATCCTTTTCTTCGAAGTTCTACTGCTGATCGCGGCTTTGCCCCAATCCACCACCCAGTCCATTGGCAAGCAATACGAGATCGTATCGCTCATTTTCATCCGTCGGTTTTTCAAGGATATCGCCGAGCTGGACGATATCGGAAAGCTCACCCAATTCACTCCCGACATTCGAACGATATTCCTGGACGTTGGCGCCGGCCTGGTTATGTTCCTGCTGGTGACGGTGTTCCTACATGCCGGCCGACGGCGGTCAACACCGGATACGCTTCCGCACGAGTCAGGAGAGCTGGCGAAATTCATTTTCGCGTAAGAAGATGATCGCGCTTGCGCTCACGGTGTTGCTGGTTTCGCTCGCCGCCTACAGCCTGTTCGAATTCTGTTCCGAGGCTTGGAATGTGATCTACCACGGAGCGACGGCGAAGCTCGATCCGAACACGTTTTTCTACACCGAAGTCTTCACCGTCATGATCTTCACCGATGTCTTGATTGTGATTCTTTCGCTCGCGGTCTCAGACCGGTATGAGTTAGTGTTCCGCAACGGAGCTTTCGTCATTTCCACCATTCTGATTAGATTCTCGCTGACAGTGGGCCGGCCATCCGGCGCACTGCTGGCTTTATCGGGGATGGCGTTCGGCATCCTGACGCTGTTGGTTTACAACTACCACACTCGTATTTCGCAGCCGCGTATTTCGCAACCGCGCTAGGGCCCCGGCTCTAGCAGCGCGTTAACGATTCTCTTCGCCAGCCCGGCGTGGTCGCGGCCAAGCTCATGGCCAGCACCCTCCAGCTGAATTAACCGAGTCTCAGCGGGGATCAAAGC
>Ga0116135_1000619_pt1 | contig 19475 bp, 16 predicted proteins | sample June2015DPH_20_1_FD_89738 | JGI IMG/M metagenome (GOLD analysis project Ga0116135, IMG submission 89738) | Peatland microbial communities from SPRUCE experiment site at the Marcell Experimental Forest, Minnesota, USA - June2015DPH_20_10 | ecosystem: Environmental > Terrestrial > Soil > Wetlands... | reverse complement strand
CCCGACCCCGACCGCGACCCCAACCCCGACCCCGGTCGCTCCGTCCACGGTCAGCTACGATCAATTCTCCACGATCGACATCCGCGTCGGGCAGATCACCCACTGCGTGCGCGTGCCCAAGAAGGACAGGCTGCTGCAGCTCACGGTCGATCTCGGCGAACCGTCGTCGCGTACGATCATCGCGGGTCTGGCCCTGTCGTTTCAGCCCGCCCAACTCGTCGGTCGCAAAGTGCTGGTCGTTGCAAATCTGGCGCCTCGCGATTTTGGCAAAGGACTGGTCTCCTACGGGATGGTGCTCGCGACCGGACCGAGCGAGCATCTGGTGCTCGCCGGCGTCGACGGCGAAGCGGCGCCTGGCGCCCGATTGACCTGATTGGGCGGCTTGCCCCGCCGGTTGGCCGAAACTCGGGCTTGCCGGCCCGACACGCTCCCGCGGCGGGCGCGCGAAAAGCACGGGCAGGGTGTGCGTCCGTGCCCGAGGCTCGCGGTAGCATCGGCTCGGGACTCGGGGTAGATTCTTCGAGCGTTCATGTCTGACGACGAGGACATCCTCGGTAGGGCGGAACTGCGGAGGGGGACCGTCCTGCGCGGCAAGTACCGGCTCGACCGCGTTCTGGGCATCGGAGGGATGGCGGCGGTCTACGAGGCCACGCACCGCAACCAGAAGCGGTTTGCCGTCAAGATGCTGCACCCGGAATGGACGATTCGGAGCGATGTCCGAGCCCGATTCTTGAGAGAGGGCTATCTGGCCAATACCGTGAATCACCCGGGCGTGGTCGCGGTGCTGGACGACGACGTCGCCGACGACGGTTCGGCATTCCTCGTGATGGAACTGCTCGAGGGCAAAAGCCTCGAGACGCTGGGTTCGCCTCCGGCTACGCGGCTTCCGATCGGCGAAGCACTCGACATCACGGATCAACTGCTTGATGTCCTGGGGGCGGCGCACGCCAAAGCCATAGTTCACCGTGACATCAAGCCGGCGAACCTGTTTCTGCGGACCGATGGCACCCTCAAAGTCCTCGATTTCGGCATCGCGCGTCTGCGCGAAGCGACCGCCGGTGTCCAAACGACCCGGACGGGAGCCACCCTCGGGACCCCCGCGTTCATGGCTCCCGAGCAGGCCCTTGCAGAAGGGGGCGAAATCGATGCGCGCACCGATCTATGGGCAGCGGGGGCCACGCTCTTTTGGATGCTTTCCGGCCAGTTCGTGCACGAGGGCGGAAACGCGCGACAGATCCTGATCCGAGCGGCCACCGCGCCGGCTCGTTCGTTGGCGAGCGCGATACCCGATGCGCCGGCGGCGGTCGTTGAATGGCTCGCCAAGACGCTCCAGTTCGACAAAGCGTGTCGATGGGATTCGGCCGTCGCGATGCGCCAGGCGCTCGTTCGCGTTCGTCGAGACGTGCTCGGCCTCGGTCCGCCCCCGATCTTCGCGTCGGTCATCCAAGGCCTGTCTCCAGGCGGCGTGGGTGGGCCGGTCGAATCCGTGCCGCGTGGGCCGTCGGTTCTCGTTTCGAAGCCACTCGTTCATGCGCCCGGATCCGCGCAGGCCTCGCACGCAGCGACTCACCACGACGTCGCGATGACCCCGTTGAATCCGCGGTCGCCTCGAAGGGGGCCGCGGTTATCGGCCAGGCGGGCGCTCGCGCCCGGCCGTGGGTCGGCGTGGGTGTTCGCCGCAGTGGCCGTGGTCGCCGCTTCGGGCGCCTTTGGGGCGGTCTCCGCGAACGGTCCGGTTCGCGACCCCGGGTGGGTGTCCGCGGGGCTGGTTGCGGGGCGAACCGCCGTCGCCGTTCCGCAACCGCTTGCACCCGCGCCTTCGGCGGCGAGCGCCCTGCCCCTGCGGGACGCACCCGCTTCGCCGGCCAGGCCGTTGTCGGTCGTCGCCGACGTCGCCACCGCGCGGGCCGATGGCTCGTGGACCCCGCGATCCGCGAGCGGTCCGTCCTCTGCGGGCACGACCGCAGCACCGGTGACGGCGCTTGTCGCGGCGCGGCGGCAAGCGAAGGCCGTGCCTTCCTCCAAGTCTCTGCCTTCGCCGGCAACGACGGCGGGACCCGCTGCCGCCGTCCGGGCGGCTCCACCGGCTACCACGGCGCCTCCGCGCAATCCGCTTCTGATCGAGCTTCAATAAAAAGGCGATTGTGCGAGGCGTGCGGCGGTGGATCCTTGGGATGGCCATGCTGATCGGAGCGTCGTCGCCGACCCCTCCGCTCGCATCGGCGCAGACGTCGGGCAGTCCGCTGGCTGCGACGGCCCCGTCGACGAATGGCTCGCCGTCGGTCGTTCCGTCGTCCGCTTTGCCGGCTGCGATGTCGTCGTCGATCGCGGCCCCCGTTACCCCCGTCGCATCCCCGATCGCGGCGCCCCCTCCGATCTCCGAGATCCTTTTTGGCGACGCGAAGCGCGACTACGACGCAGGGCGGCTGCTTTACGACAGCGGCGACTTTCTGGGCGCGCGATTGAAATTTGACAGCGCCTTCGAGAAGGCGCACGACCCGCGGCTGTTGTGGAACGCCGCGGCATGCGAGAGGCGATTGAGGCATTACGCGAAAGCCGTCGTTCTCGTGCATCGCTATCTCGATTCGCATTCTCCGCTCATCACCCCCGAGGCGGCCCGCACGGCACGATCCTTTCTCGACGCGGCGGAGCCGCTGACCGCGCGGCTCGACGTGCGGGCCAACGAGCCGGACGCAACGGTGGTCGTCGACGACGAGCCCGTCGGCACCGTCCCGCTTGCGCCGCAGGTTCGCGTCGATCTCGGCACCCACCGCGTCGTCGTGAAGAAGCACGATTTTCACGATTACGAGCAAACGGTGACCGTCCTCGGTTCTGCGGACGTCCGTGTGACGGCCGTCCTCCAGCCCATGGAGCACGAGGGGCGAGTCGTCATCCGTGCGGGAGCCCGTAACGCGATTGCCGTCGACGGGGTGGTCGTCGGCGGGGGAACCTGGCAGGGCCTGTTGCCGAGTGGCCCTCACTCGCTGCGCGTGACCCCCACGGGCCTGTCGACCAACTATTGGCGTCCGTTCGAGTCGCAGTTCACGGTCGTCGACGACCAGACGCGCGTCGTTGACGTCAATATCATCGACGTTCTCTCCCAGCCGAGCAAAGTCGAGGTTGCGCCGCGCAAAAAGGGGATCCCGGCGTGGGCATGGATCGTCGGGAGCATCGTCGTCGCCGCGGGCGCGAGCGTAGTGGGCTATTTCATCTACAAATCGACCGAGCCCCAGCCCGTTGGCGCGATCCCGGGGACGATCGCCACCTTCCCGGCGCAATGATGCGAGATCCGCCGCGAAGCGACCGCGACGTGGCGTGGCTCGTCGCTGGATTCACGTGCGCGATGGCCTCTGCGGGCTGCACGACGCGCAAAGATCCCCCGCCCGCGGAAGTCGTCGTGGTGGTCACGACCGACATGGCCGTGCCGGCCGACATCGACCGGATCTACCTGAGGATCACGGGCGCCGTCGACGCGAGCGAGCCCCTGGAACAGACGTACTGCCTGGAGGGCGAAAGCGCGGGCCTACCGACTGCGGACGTCGACGTCGGGCCGGCGCGGGACACAATGGCCGACGCCGGTGGTTGCGCCGCGGACTCCGGGGACGCGGGCATGAAGCGGGTGCATTTGCCGGCCACGGTGGCGCTCCTGGAGGCCGCTGCGATTCACATCGAAGGACGGCTCGGATCCAACGTGCGGGTTACGCGCGATCAACGGGTCACGCTGCCGGTCGATGGAGGGCCGACCCTGTTGGCGATGCCCCTGGACTACCTGTGCACAGTCGCCGCCGGCGGCTCGATGACGTGCCCCGACTCGACGTATACGTGCCAGGCGGGCGACTGCAGTTCGTTTCTGGTCTCGGTCGCCGGTTCGGACTTGCCCCCGTACCAAGGCCTCCCCGCCGGCGCCTGCTTCGACGTGATTTCTTGCTTCGAGCCGGGCAACATGGCGATCTATTCGCCCCAGCCGGCGCTCAACTCCGCTGCACAGTGCCAAGTCTCGCCAAACGACACGTTGTCCCTGACGGCGTTTGGAGAACCGATTGTCAACGTCGCGCTGGTCGTAAATCGTACGCTCGTCGGCAACGATTACGGTTTTTGCGCCATGGATTCGAACTGGTGTCTGATCCCGATCGATCGCGCCACCACGCAGACCAACTCGGCCGTGCTCTCCGAGCGGACCTGGTATTCGTTGGCCAACGGGGCCACGACCGATATCATTTTACCAAACCATGTCTGCGCGGATATCGGCGATGGGGGAGACGGCAAGCCGCTCCTCGGCGTCGCGATCGTGGGGGCGCAGTGCCCGTCCAAGATGGCGAGCACGTGCGCCGAGTAGAGGCGCCGCATTCCGGCCGCTTTACGGCTCTCCCCGCTTGGCCGATCGCAATCCGAGCGCTTCGATCCGGCTCGCGAGTGTGGTCCTCGCGATCCCGAGCGCGCGGGCCGCCTGGGCCACCACTCCGCCGGACTCCTGCAAGGCACGCCGGATGACCTCCTGCTCGCGCTCGTCGATTCTTGCCCTCTCGCCCTGCAGCTTCTGCCACGAGCTGCCGAGCGGGTCCTCCGGCCCTCGAAGTTCGTTTCCTTCGAGCGAGGTCGCGCCGAGGTCGCGCGCTTCGAAGTGCTCCGGGGTGAGCACGCAGGCTTCCGGATCGCGGGCGACGGCTCGCTCTCTTGCGCGCTCGACGGCGCGTTCGAGCTGGCGGATGTTGCCGGACCACTCGAAGCTCGGCGAAACCAGCAATCGGCGCAATGCCAGAGACAGTCCCCACGTTCGCTTCGGATCCACGCGGCATAGGGTGCTCTCGGCAAGCCCCGGAGCCTCCTCGCGCCGCTGCCGGAGCGGGGGGATCTCGAGAGTCACGCCCGCCAGTCGGTAGTAGAGATCCTGGCGAAAGCGTCCCTCGCGGACGGCGGCGAGCAGGTTGCCGTTGGTCGAAGCGACGATGCGCACGTTGGCTCGTTTGGGATCCGGCCGATCGTAGCCCAGAGGTCGATACGTCCCGAATTGGGTAAAGTCCAAAAGCAGCTGCTGCGCGTGCGACGTCAGGTTGAGGATCTCGTCGAGCAGCAGCGTGCCACCGTGGGCGTATTCGACGAGGCCGATCCGCCGGAAAGCGGCACCGGAATAGGCACCGCGTTCGTGGCCGAAGAGTTCGGACGTGATGGTGTTCAGGTCGTCGCTCGACCCGAGCACGGCACGCACGATGGGGCGTCGCTCGCTCGCTTCGGCGATGGCTTGAGCCAAGAGCGTCTTGCCGGTCCCCGATTCGCCGACGATGAGAATCGGCGTGTTGCTGGCGAGCGCCGATTCGAGCTCTCGGCGGATCGCCTGCATGCTGGCGGGAGCCAACAGATCCGACAGCGGCGTCGCGGGCCGCACGTCGACGCAGTGCTGCCGAGCTTCGCGCAGATGATCCCGAGCCAGGAGTCCCCGCTCGTTCTGCTCGAGGACGGCTCCGAGCACGGTCGCCGCCGATCGGAAGAACGCCGAATGCTGCGTTCCCACGAATTTGCGGATATCGCGAAAGTCCACGTAAAGCACGCCACGCGGTCCGCCGCGGGAAAAGTGCCCGAGGGGCGCAGCGAGCGCGATATGGATGCCCAGCAAGGCCGCGCTGGCCGAGCCGCGAGTCGCCAGGGGATCCCACGTGACGCAACGCCCCGATTCGAGGGCCTCGCGGACGACGGTTCGACTGACCTCTTCCCATTCGTCCGGCGACAGCGTCTTCTTTTGAGCGCGGGCATGGATGACCCGTGAGCTGCCGTCCGAGGCCGTTTGCAGAATCAGTCCCCGATCGGCGCCCAGCAGCTCGACCAGGATGTCGAGGCAGTCGTCGATGAGCGAGTCACTGTCGGCCACGCCGTAAACGCGATCCAGCAGACGTTGCAGGTACTGCCACATCGCTTCGGCATCGAGGCTCTCGCGGGTGCACAGCGGCGCGGGATTCAAAGGCGGATCAAGACGATACCATTTGGAAATGGCCGGATGACCTCCCGGCCCGTGCGACCCCGGGCCGTGCGGCCAGTCCCCAATCCGGCCCACCTTGGTCTCCATGCGTCGCACGACACCGCGGCCGGGTCCCGGGGCCTTGCCCCACCGCGCGCCGGCACGGCGACCCTTCGGAGATGACGAAGCGTCGTCGTCGCACGACGGGAGCTCGTCGTTCATTCCGCCTGGCCGGATGGGCCCAATCAGGGCGATGGGCGCCGATCCAGGGGCCGAGACGGGGCGGCGCGCGCGCCCGAGCCACGGCCTGCGGCTTGCTCTCGTGCTCATCGCAGGCCGATCGAGCCGGCCGGCCCACGTCGTGGCCCGAAGGGAGCAAAGTGTCATGAACGATCCAGGGCGGCACTCCGGTCTTCCGGACGTGCAGCCGAAGCCGGGGGCCAACCGCGCGATAGCCGCCCGCGCGTCCGATGCGCCGGCACGGCGCGCGCCCATCGCGCCCGCACCCCCCTCGGGCGTGCGCCTGTCGACGTCGAACCGGGACCGACACCGAGGCTCCGATCGCGTGGGAGACGGGGCTCTGGTCCGGGCGGCGCTGCTCGGAGATCGACGGGCGGCTCACGCCATCGTGACGCGATACGTGCCGCTCGTGCGCCGCTGCCTGGGCGCGTCGTTCAGCGGGGCCGATTTGGACGATCACGTCCAAGAGGTCTTCGCCCGCTGTTTCACGAGTCTGTCGCGACTTCGCGATCCGGATGCACTCCGAAGCTATCTCATCGGAATTGCGCTACGGTGGGCGGCATCCGAGAGGCGCCGCTGCCGGCTCCGGTGGTGGGAGAAGGTCACGGCGACCGGGGAGCTTCCCGATCTGGGCGGTGCGCCCGATGGTCCCCCCATCGAGGTGCGGCAAGTCGTGTGGCGGACGCGAGCGCTCCTCGCACGACTGCGACCCGAGAGCTGTCGCGCGCTCGAGTTGCGCTTCATGGAGGAACAGGAGCTCACCGATGTCGCGAAGATGCTGGGTGTCTCGCTCGCGACCGCAAAAAGGCAGCTGGCGACGTCCATCGTACGAGTGCGGGCCCTGGCGCAAGCCGAGCCCGTCGTCGCGGAGTACGTTCGCGGGCAGGGCGGATCCCCTCGGACCGTCCTGCGGCATCGGACGTCGAGCGGCCTGCACCGACTCCCCAGACGGTCGCACTCGGGCGGCGAGCACCGCTCAAGAGCTCAGAAGTAGCCTATGAGGCCGACGTTCGCGTCGACGAAAAGGACCGACGACGACGCAGAAACCTCTCGGCTCGACCCGTCCGCGTTGAAGGTCGTCTGAGAGTGCTCGCCCGCGATGGGGAGGTCCGCGGTGATCCCCGCGGTGATGCCGAAGTGCGGCACGAACGAGACGACGAGTTGGGGATCGAGGTCGAGCGCGAACTGATTCAGACCGAAGTGGGTTCCGTCGGCTGCCTTCGCATCGCTCGTGTAAAACGACAGGCCGCCACGAAGCCACAGCGAAAGCACGCTCGTCAGGTGCAAGACGTAGCCGGCGCGCGGTGCCACCCCAAAAACGAACATCCCGCCGTTGCCGGCGCTCGTGGTGATGGAACCTCCCCCCGCGAGGTTCGTCTTGGTCGATGTGCCGCTCCCGAGAGTCGTGTAAACGAGCGCGTCGCCTCCGACGGTGAGGTTCGGAATCAAGACGTAGTCGAGCCCCACTCGCGGCACGGTAAAGAACAGTTCCTGCGGCGCGGTCGATCCCCACATGAACGACAGGGCGGTCTGCGCGGTGGTGACCGAACCGTTGCCCGGTGGCAGATCGCTCTCCGCCGTTCGGGTGTACGACAGTAGGGGCAGCAGCCGATCGGCGCTCAGGATGAATTCTCCGCGACCCCCAAACGGCTCGCTCTGCGCGTGCGCGAGCGAAGGGATCAAAAGCAGCATGGCTCCGACGGCCGTCGGTGTTCGCATCATGAGCGGGACCTCCAAATGTTCGGGAATCTAGTCGGAAGCCCGCGCAGCCGTCGAGTTCGCGTCGATGCGATCCAGCACCAACGGACCGATCTCGAATCGCGCGTCGCCGACGACGAACGCGTCGCGGATCCGCTCGACGATGGGCTGCGCGCGCGATCGATCACGAACGCGCAAGCGCGCGAGCGGCTCGCCCCGCTCCACCCGATCGCCGGGCTTCTTGTCGACGAAAATGCCGACGCCGTGATCGACCGCTTGATCCGCGCGGGTACGACCTGCCCCCATGGCCACGGCGGCAAGTCCGATCGACAGTGCGTCGGCGCGAGTCACGTAACCGTCACGGGGCGAATCGATCGCGATTTCCTCGGGGGCTATGCCGAGTCGTAGGCGATCGCTGATCACCCTCGCGTCGCCGCCCTGCGCTTCGATCATGCGCTCGGCCACCCGCGCGGCGCGCCCGCTCGTCACCGCCTCCGATAGGCGGATCCGCGCACGCGTGTCGTCCTCGGCCACGCCCGCGAGCCGCAGCATCTCCGATCCGAGACTCATCGTGCATTCGACGACATCGGCGGGTCCCTCGCCGACCAACACGTCGAACGCTTCGCTCGTTTCGACGGCATTGCCGACCGCCGCGCCGAGCGGGGCCTCCATGTCCGTGAGAAGCGCGAGGACCCGTTTGCCGGCCCGGGTCCCGACCCGGACGAGCGCGCGGGCGAGGTCGCGTGCCGATCGCGCGTCCTTCATGAAAGCTCCACGGCCGACCTTGACGTCGAGCACGAGCGCGTCGATTCCTTCCGCGAGCTTCTTGGAGAGAATCGAAGCCACGATGAGCGGGATGCTCTCGACGGTCGCCGTGACGTCGCGGAGCGCATACATCCGCTGATCCGCCGGGGCGATCTCGGCCGTCTGACCCATCATGCAACAGCCTACCGTTCGTACGATGGTGAGGAACTCGTCGGCGGACAGCCGGGTGCGCAAGCCCGGAATGGCCTCGAGCTTGTCGAGCGTTCCACCTGTGTGACCGAGACCCCGACCGCTCACCATGGGGACCGGTACCCCGCATGCGGCCACGATCGGCGCGAGCGCGATGGAGACCTTGTCGCCGACGCCGCCGGTCGAGTGCTTGTCGACCTTGACGCCGTCGATACCGGACAGGTCCAACGTCCGGCCGCTCCGGAGCATCGCCTCGGTGAGCGCGACCGTTTCGCCGTCATCGAGACCGCGGAAGAACACCGCCATCAGCCAGGCCGACATCTGATAATCGGCGAGCTGCCCGCTCGCGAACGAGGCGACGATCGTGTCGATCTCGGCCTCCTCGAGGCGCGCGCCGTCGCGCTTCGCGGCAATCAACTCCACGAGTGTGCGCGGCCGCATTTCGGGCTAAGCCTTAGCATTGTCGGCCGCCGCGTTGCTATCGTGCGCCCGATGACGCGGCTCGTGGTGTCCCTCTTCGGCGTCGCCTTGGCAGTCGGCGGATCGTGCTCCAAAAACGATCGGTCATCGCCCCCAACCGGGATCGCGGCAACGACCGAGACCGCGGCCGCCACCCCGACCCCGGCCGCCCCCGCGACCGCGCCAACGACCGAGACTGCGGCCGCCACGCCGACCGATGCCGAAGCCGAACCCGAACCCGACACGCCTCCCGAGCCTCCCTGTGGCGACAAGCCGCTGCCTCGGTGCACGTTGCGTACGTGGATGAAGGCGCACAGCACGCCGGCCATGAATGACCACGACTTCGACGCGCTCGCGACGGTGCTCGACAAAATCGCGACGTTGGCTCCCCCCGGCTACCCCAACTGGGCGTCCATCTCGCGCGACGGCGCAAGCGCCGCGCGTGCGCTCGATCTCGAAGCGGTGCGGGCGAGCTGCCGATCGTGTCACCGCCAGTACAAGGATCGTTACAAGAAAGAGCTGCACGACCGACCCATTTGACCCGGAGGCTCGGCGCCCCATGCCCGTGCGATCGATCCCTCGACCGAAAGTGCCGCGCGTCGGCCGTCCATCCGGCCGATTCACTCAGCATCGTCGTATCGATCTGCTCCGGGAGAAGCTCGAGGTGCATACCGCCGGTCTGAGGCTCGAGGAGATTGCCGGGATGCTGCGGATGACCCCTCGCTCGGTGCGTCGTTACCTTCGAGAGCTCGCGCTGGTGACGGATCTCGAGTCCATTGCCGTGACTCCCGGCGGAGCCCACCTCTGGCGCATCAAGCCGAGCGAGCGAGGACGCACCGTGGCCCTGCGGCGAACGCAGGCCTACGCGCTGCTCGCGGCCCGTCGCGTCTTCGACGTGCTCAAGGGGTCCGCGCTGTTCGACGAGGTCGACGTGGTGTTCCGCGAGATCGAGCAGGTCGCCCATCGGCCCACGGCCCGATCGCCCATTCGAGGTGGGCGCGCCGATCCACCGGCCGATGCGCGCATTGAAGACCGGTTTGCCTACGTTCCACTCGGGGCTCACGCGTACGCCAACCGTTCCGAGGACGTCGACGAAGTGTTCCGGGCGGTCGCCGAATTGCGCGTCCTCCATTTCCGATATCGCGACCGCGTGGACGACAAAGTGTCCCAGTGGCCGCGCATGAAGACCCACCCCTACGCCCTCGTGCTCCATGGTGGCAGCGCGGCTTGCGTCGCACACGATCTCGACCGCGCGGTGACGCGCGCATTTCGGTTCGAACGGATGAGCGAGATCTCGGCCAGCGAAGACGAGCGCTTCGACTTACCGGCCGAATTCGCTCTCGCCGACTGGGTGCAGGGCGATTTCGGGATCGCGGGGGCCTCGCGAAAGCTGACGGTGCTGGTGGAGTTCGAGGCGCGCGCGGCCGAGGCGGTGCGGGCGCGCCGTGTCCATCCATCGCAGAAGCTTGCCGTCGCGGCCGACGGGCGCGTCCGGGCCTCGATCCAGGTGCCCGATTCCCCGGAAGTGCTGGAGCGCGTTCGGACATGGCTTCTCGGCTTCGGAGCCGCGGCCCGAGTCCTCGAACCGCGCGAGCTGGCCGAGGACCTCGCTCTTGAGCTGCGTAAGGCCGTCGAGAGGTACCGGGCCTAGAGCACCGAACCTGTTGGCTCCCGTGGGCTTTCTTCGGCTTCCGCGCCTCTCGCGGCGTGGCTCCTTCTCGCCCGGCTGCAGCATTCCTCGTCGCCCGCGCCTTGTGAGAGGCCAAAAGCCTGAAATCCTCGGTCCGCCAACCGGTCGGCGCTCTAGAGCACCCAACCCCGATCGGCCGCGGGCCCAGGGAGAGCTCTGCAAGTCCGGCGGTCGCCGGAGCGGAGCGCAAGGCGCCGCAAAACGCGGTACACAAAGGAGACATGTCGACGCCGTTCCCGGTCGTGCGCAAGCTGCCGCCGTTGTCGGCGAAGAAGCCTCCAGTCGATCCTTCGACGCTCGTCCATCGAGAGCTTCGGCAGGGGACGTGGTGGCACGCGATCCCCGCGTACCGTCGCGTCGACGAAGCGAGTTTTCTCGATCACGGCTGGCAAGCGAAAAACTCGATCACCAAAGTCTCCAAGCTCGTCGAAACGATCCAGGAGCTCGTTCCTTCAGGCTTCGTCTCCGACCTCGAGGACGGAATGAAGCGAGCGCCGATGAGCGTCCGCGTCAGCCCGTACATCGTCTCACTCATTGATTGGGAACATCCGTACGAGGATCCGCTCCGGATCCAATTCTTCCCGCTCGCGTCGCGGCTTTTGCCCGACCACCCCAAGCTCGGGCTCGATTCGCTTGCCGAGCAGGCGGACGCGCCGGTCGCTGGGTTGACGCATCGGTACGCCGACAAGGCTCTTTTTCTGCCGCTCGACACGTGTCCGGTCTATTGCCGCTTCTGCACCCGATCGTACGCCATCGGGCTCGACACCGATGAAGTCGAGAAAGTTCGTCTGCGGCCGAACGAAGAACGCTGGCTGCTCGCGTACCAGTACATTGCGTCTCGTCCGGAGCTCGAGGACGTCGTCATCAGCGGCGGCGACGCCTACCAGCTTCGAGCGCAGCATCTCGTCGAGATTGGCGACGCGCTTCTTGCCATCCCACACGTTCGCCGGATGCGTTTCGCGACGAAGGGACCCGCCGTGATGCCGATGAAGATCTTGACCGACGACGCGTGGGTCGACGCCCTCACGCACGTCGTCGAAAAGGGTCGACGGCTCCACAAGGACGTCGCACTGCATACGCACTTCAACAGTCCGAACGAAATGACCGGCATCACGCAGCAGGCGATGGGTCGCCTCTTCGAGCGAGGCATCGTCGTGCGCAACCAGAGCGTCCTCATTCGGGGCGTCAACGACAGCGTCGAGACGATGACCCTGCTCGTGAAGCGGCTGGGTCATCTGAACGTGCACGCCTACTACGTCTATCTGCACGACATGGTCCAAGGGGTCGAGGATCTGAGGACGAGCGTCGATACGGCGATCCACATCGAGAAGCACGTTCGCGGGGTGACGGCAGGATTCAATACGCCGACGTTTGTCGTCGATGCTCCCGGCGGTGGCGGCAAGCGCGACGCGCATTCCTACGACTACTACGATCGCGACACGGGGATCAGCGTCTACAGCGCGCCGAGCGTCAAACCCGGGCAGAGCTTCACCTACTTCGATCCGCTCCACCAGCTGGCGACGCACCAGCAACGGCGCTGGAGCGACGCCGGCGAACGGCGGGCGATGATCGAGGACGCGCTGAACAAGGCGCGCGGCCGTCTGCGCTGACGACAGGTGCGATCCATCGACGGCGTCGAGGCGGCGCGTGGGTGCGGCACGGAGAGACCCGAAGCCCCGCCGACGGGCGTCGTTGGCCTTCGGGTCGTCAGCGTGCGAGCGCCGATTCCGGAAACCCCGATCGGAGCTCGGAGTCGAGGTGGTCGGCATCTCTCGTTCGGCCGAGCAATCGCAGCGCTTTGCTTTCGATCGAAAGCTCCTCCGGGATGAGTTGGCGGCCGGGAACGGACATCGCTGCCTGCACCTCGGCCATCGCGGTGGCCCCATCGCCCCGAGTGACCGCTGCGCGGGCACGGGTGAGCAGCAAGGCCTCGCGCTCAAGCGCATCGCCGGGCCGCTCGGGTTTCATGATCGTCCGACGATCCAACGGCTTGGCGCCGGTGCCGGGCGTTTGAACCGGCGGGGCCGCACGCGCAGGGTCCGAGGTGCCCCGCAAGCTTCGACCCGGCCGAGTCACTTCGCCGGTGGGCGCGCTCGCGATGGGCGGTTCGACGAGGCGGTCGTGGTCGGCACTCGCGCACCCGGATAGCGCCGTCTCGGCGCACGTCTCCGGATGGGCACGTGCCGTGTCCCTCGCGTGATGCTCGGTCGCGGATGGCCGCAGACAGAGAAGCGTCACCGCAAACCCCACGCCGACCGCCCCTCCGATCCCCGCTCCCAAGAACAGCCATGGGGCCGAAGCCCCTGCTCCACCGCCGCCTACGCCCCCCGCGCCACTTCCGCCATTGCCGCCGCCCCCTCCGCCCGCCGTCGTCGCGGCCAACGCCTCCGAGACGGCCGACCAGACATGAGTCCGTGCCGCCGCGCTGGGCCCGTCGGCTCTCGCGGCTTCGACGAGGGATCGGTACGCCGATGCCGTGAGCTCGTTCATCGCTCGCCCCCTCGACGCGCGAGACCCTGCTCGAACTCGGCACGCGCGACGCGCAACCTCGAGTAAACCGTATTCAGTGGAATCCCGACGATCTCGGCGATCTCGGGGGCCGTCATCTCCTCGATCTCGTGGAGCACGAAAACGGCGCGGCGCCCCATGTCGATCATGGCGAGCGCTCGGTCGAGCTCGCGGAGCGCCTCGCGTCGAGCCAGGGCGTCGGCCTGCCCCGGTTCGACCGCCTCTTGATCCACGGCCGTGCCGCCATCGGGGATCTCGGGGTGCCGACGCCGGTGGCGGCGCGCCCCACTCGCGACACGGAGCACGATTTGAAATAGCCAGGCACGCGGCCCGTGACCTCGGTCTGCGAACTCTTCGAACCGACGGTGGGCCACGACGAACACATCTTGGGTGGCGTCGTCGGCCTCGGCCTCGTGCACGCCGAGTCGACGCAGGTTGCGCCACACGAAGTCGACGTGCAGGTCGTAGAGGGTGCGAAAGCTGCGCGCGCGCTCGTCGGTCGACGTCGAGATGGCGATGCCCCTCAACGTCGGCCGCGACTCGCGCACGGCGGGGATGCACGGCCCCAAGGCCATGCGTTCAGCGCCGGCGTTCGCCTCGGTGACCGTCACCGCACCCTCCACGACAGGGCGACTTCGATCCGTGCCGCGAACCACGGCACGTTCACCCGCGACGACGCCGGTTGCTCGAAACCACTGCGGATGGCATTGATTTCCGCGACGCCGCGCAGCAGCACGGAAAGCCGGTTTCCGAGTTCGCCTCGCAGGTCAATGCTCGGACCGATCGCGAGCTGCGGCAGGGTCGTCGGGCTTGCTGGGACGGCGGAGCCGGTGGAACCGCTCGGTGGCCCGGCGAAGTGGGTGAATCCCGCTTCGGCTCCGCCGCACAGATCGAGTTGGAGTCCGCGATCGCGGTCGTAGAGCCCGGGTAGCCTCGAACAGCCGTCGACGCGCGCCGCCGCCCACGTCGCGTTGCCGGATCCGCCGAGAGGGGTGAGCGACTCCCCGACGACGAGCGCAGGCCGGACCACGAACGCCGCCGTCGTCTCGATGACCAGAGACGGCGTGATGCCAAGCATCGCGTTGGCCCCGGTGCCGGTCATCAGCAGCGTGCCGAGACCGATCTCCAAAGCCTGCGCCTCCTCGCGCAGCCCGCCAACGCCGTCGGGCGGTGCCGCGTCAGGGTGGGGGGCCTTCGATCCGGCAGAAGGTCGTGCGATCGTGGGCGACGGTGCCGTCTCCGTGAGGAGGGCATTCGACGTCTCGGACGTCGAGATGGGCCAAGGCCCGGGACGTGGATGCTCGCGCTCGAGATCGAGGACGAGAGACGCCCATACGCCCATCGCTTGGACGAGGCCGTCGCAGTCGCCTGCCGCGCCAGCCAGCGTCCGGTGAGCGATCGGGCGCCCGGTCTCGTCGGATATGTCGCCCTGCGCGTCGAGGGCTTGCGGCGCGGGTTCCTCGACGCGAATGGTCACAACCCACCCGCGTGAAGGAGCGCGCGTGCCGGCGAGGGCCCGGTCGAGCCGTGCATGGGTGCGCTCGGCGCTCGGGCACGACTCCCGACCTTCGAAGACGATCCGGGGCATTTCGGCGGCTTCGTTCACGGGTGGTTCCCTGGTCATGGCCGGCTCCGCCGGGAACCGTCACGTCAAAATTCATCGCCGGCCGGCATGCCGGTTTAACTCGATCGGCTGTGCACGGTCGTCGACCCCCACAGCTTGTCTCCGTCTCGGCGCATGTGCTACGCGCCTCCGATTCAATGGAAGGCCTCCTCGCCCGACTCGAGCGGCGCTTCGGCCGTTTTGCCGTTCCCCACCTCATCCGGTTCGTTGTGGGCGGGATGGCGATGGTCTGGGTGTTGTCCCAGCTGCGCGCCGATTTTCAGCTTCACCTGACGCTCGACCTCGACGCGGTTCGGCACGGCGAGGTGTGGCGGCTGATCACGTTCGTATTTCTCCCGCCGCCGTCCTCTTCCCTCTGGATTCTCGTCAACCTTTACTTTACCTGGTGGGTCGGCTCGAGCCTCGAGCAGAACTGGGGCGCATTCAAGTTCAACGTGTATTACGCGCTCGGGGTGGTCGCGACGATCGGCGCCGCGGCTCTCGCCGGGCCGATGACCAACGTCTGGCTCGATGGCTCCCTCTTTCTCGCCTTCGCCACTGTATTCCCGGACGTCCAGATTCTTCTGCTTTTCGTCATTCCCGTTCGGGTTAAGTGGCTGGGCATCGCGGCCGCCGCGGCGTTTGCCTACTTCTTTGCCGTGGGCGACTGGAACACGCGCGCTGCGATCGTCGCATCGCTGGCGGCGTATGCCGTTTATTTCAGCGATCACTGGTCGAACTTGGCCCGGCAGCGACGGGTCGTGGTCCGGCAGCAGGTTCGCCGCGCGCAAGTCGAATCATCGAGCGCGCCGGTGTTCGGCCAGCGGATGTGCGCGATTTGCGGTGCGCGCGAGGCGGACGGGGTCGACGTTCGCGTGTGCTCGTGCGAGAAGTGCGGAGGCAAGCCGCGCTCGCTTTGCTTGACGCACGCGCGAAGCCACTGATCGGGCCCCTCAGCTTGCGGGTGAACGCGTCGCCCGTCACCACCCTGACCGCGTTCTTCGCGGAGCCGACCGTATTCGGACGCCGGCCCATGCGTGGGATTCGTCCGGTCGTCCGGGACCCGGTCCCCCGAACTCGCGAATGACGATGGTGTGCATGGGTCTGGGCACTCCGAAGGAGTATGATTCGGACGCCGCCCGATGCGAGTGACTCGTCCGGTCGTCCGAAACTACACGTGGCCTTACCGACGGCAAGCGGCCGCATGGGTGCATGCGGGCGGGCACGCGCTCGTATGGAGGGAGCCCCGGCGAGCACGGCTCGTCTTTCAGAGACCGAACGATCGCGATGAGTTCGACCTGGGCTGGTGGTCGGTGCTGGATTTGGGACGCTCCGACTACCGCGTCGCGCGAAGTGGCGCTTTCGCGGGCATGGGGTACGTGCGCGTTCCTCACGACTGCTATTCGATCGTTCGCGATCGGGTCGTCCGGGACTCCGTCCACGAAGAGCCGACGCGCCAGATCGATCTCGACTGCCTGGCCTGTGGCGCTTGCTGCAGGGACAACCGAGTCGAGCTTGCCGATGAGGACATCGCGCGGTTCGAGGATGCGGGACGAGGCGAACTCGCAAAGCCTCCCTACGCTCGCCGGGACGACGGTCGGATGGTCCTCGTTCTCCGAAAAGACAAGAATTGTTCACACCTCGGAAGCGACAACCGGTGTGGGGTGTATGCCTTTCGTCCGGACGCCTGCCGCACGTTTCCACCGGGCAGCGAATGTTGTCTCTCGTCGCGCGAAGAAGAGATGGGCCTGGTCGACGGCGTCCGGTCGTGACCCGTGCCCCTTTGTAACGACCCCCTTCGATCGGTACGGGCCGGACGCGCCATCCGCCCCGCTGACGCCACGCGATCCGAGGTCGGGGTCGGGGTCTGGGTCGGGGGGTTATCGAGGTCGGGATAGTCGGGGTCGAGGTAGTCGGGGTCGAGGTCGGGGTCGAGGTCGGGATCGGGGTAGTAGGGGTCGAGGTCGAGGTCGGGGTAGTCGGGATCGAGGTCGAGGTCGGGGTTGTATCGAGGTCGAGGTCGGGGTAGTCGAGGTCCGGATCGGGGTCGGGGTTAGGGCTAAGGTCGCGATTTGCGCGGGGGGCCGAACGCGCCCGCCGTGCGATCCGGGCCGTGTTCGCTGGCTAGGGATCCGGCTTTCGACTCGCGCCAGGCGCCGACGGCTCGGCCGACAAAAAAGCCTGCAGACCCTCCTTCGCGTAGGGCACCGTCATCGGATCCTCGACGGCCGCCGCGACAGCGGCGCGCGCGGCCGGGTCCGTGAGCCCGAGCAGTGCTTTTCCGATGCTCACGACGGCGGCCGATACGTCGTCGTCTTCCGCACTGGCGCGATACATCGCGAAAAACTGCCTCATTGCCGGCAGCTCCTTGGCCCCGCCGATGACGGCGAGTGCGGCAGCGGCTCTACGGACATCGTCCTCCGAATCGGCCGGGTCGAGCAAGTGCGACGCGAGGAGCGAGGCCGCGGGCGTCTCGTGCATCGCGGCCAGGGCATCGGCGATGGGTCCCACCGGGGGGGCTCGCAGGACGTCCTTCAAGAAGTCGTAGTGACGTTCGAGCGCAGCCTCCATGAAGCTCGCCCCGTTGCGGCGCTTGGCGAGATCGGCCCGTCCCTCGGCGAGCAGGTCGGGGCCCGTGCGTGGGTCGCTCGCGAGGTCGACGAGCGTCTGGGTCACCGAGGGGTCGCTGGATTTCACGAGTTCGCGGAGCAAGAACCGTTGCGCACTGGCGATCATGGGATCATCGAGCCGCACGGCGGCCTCGATCTGAGCGATGAGCGACTGCCCGCCGGGCGCTGCCCGGACGTGGAGTGCGTCGACGTTGACCACGCACGCGCGGATCGGCTGTCCCAAAGCCGCTTCCGTCTCGAGGGTGCCCGCCGTCGCGTCCAACGCGACGACGTTTCCGCCTTCGTCGCAGAGGACGATGCCGCCGGGCGCGGCGGCGCCCCCCAGAAAATCGGCGCTGTGGACATGGACCCACGCGAGCTTCGCGCCTCTCGCGTCGAACCCCATCGCGACGCGGAAGTACGTGGCGTAGTAGCGGCCGTCCTCGATCGTGGCGCCGCCGTCGGTCGGGCTCGGCCGCGCATACAGACGGACCTTGTCGGTGGCGTTTGCCGCTGCGGGCAGGGGGGTCGCCCCGGGTGGCATCAGCTTCGGCGTTCCCGGCAGGTCACGATAGGGCACGGTGACGGTCGACGCCTTGTCTTCCGACGCGTGCGCGATCCGCTCGTCGAACCGCGTGAATGCGAGCTCACCGAACCAGAGTGAGCCCGCGGCGGTCCAAGCGCGGCTGGTCTCCTCGCGGAGGGTTACGCGTGCGGTCTCGTCGCCGCTCCACAGATCGATCGCCGACACGTATTCCCCCGCCCACGGAACGAACGCGACGCGATGGACCAACGCAGGGCCGCCGAGGGCCTTTTCCGTCTCGATCTCGCGGATGAGCTCTCCGTCGCGCTTGACTCCGAGAAGGACGCTTCCGAGGCCGCCGAACTTCTGGAAGGTGAGGACCGTGACGTCGCCATCGTCCCCGGCACCGACGAGCGCGAGACCGGTCGTCTTTCGACGCCACATCACCTCCCCGGTCGACGCGACGAGCGCGAACGCTTCGCCGCCACCGGACCCCACCACGACGTTGCCCGTGGCCACCGGCCGCGCGTCGAGTGGATGCGCAAACGCCCAACGGACTCCGCTCCGGTCGCCGGACAGGGGAACGCCGATGAGCGTGTCGCCCTGCGCGCTGACGCCGACGACGACGTCCGCCGCTGCGGGGATCGGCGAGCCGCCGATTTGCCGAAAGACCCGCTCGATCGAGTTGCCGTGGTCGTCTTCCCATTGCGTCGAAAACAGGTGCAGTTGCCCTTGCGCGCCGCCGCACGCACCGACAGCGAGCAGCGCCCATGCGAACGTCGCTCGCCTCACGGCGCTGTCCCCGGGCCGCCGGCTCCCGGCGAGCCCGTCGTGGCGAGGACGGCCTGATCGATCGCCTTTTTGACGCGGCGCGATCCGGCCTTCGGCCACACCGATTGAATCCCCTGCAAGAACTGATTGGCTTCGCCGGTCCCGAGTTCGCGGACGCGTCCGACGATTTTGATCTTCAAGTCGTCGCTCACTTCGGCGGGCGGACGGATCAGGACTTCGTTCAGGCCGCGGGTCACGACGCTGAACGGCAAACTACCGAGTTTGCCCGCGAGTCGCTCGCAGTCGGCCCCGGCGCACACGGCGCCGATGGACGACGACGCCTCGAACACCTTGTGGTCGAGCGCCGTGAACAGTTGTGCGACCGCGTCGCGCACCCTCATGTTTCCGAGCCCCGTCGCCGCGAGCCCGCGAACCGCCTCGTCCGAATCCGAGAGCGCCGTTTCGAGCGT
>Ga0116135_1000618_pt1 | contig 19479 bp, 11 predicted proteins | sample June2015DPH_20_1_FD_89738 | JGI IMG/M metagenome (GOLD analysis project Ga0116135, IMG submission 89738) | Peatland microbial communities from SPRUCE experiment site at the Marcell Experimental Forest, Minnesota, USA - June2015DPH_20_10 | ecosystem: Environmental > Terrestrial > Soil > Wetlands... | reverse complement strand
CTTTACGCTCTTGAAACTCGCCAGTGCCTGCTGGATCGCGTGGACGCCGATCCCCTGACCCGCAGCCAGCGCAGCCGCGGCTGTGGCGTTTAGCGCGTTGTGTTCGCCGGCCAGATGCATTTCCAATTCAGCCCACATTGTGCCGTTGTGCCAGACATCCCAGCGCGTCAGCCCGTCCTCATGACGCAAATTATGGATGCGCCAGTCCGCGCCTTCAGTAAATCCGTAGCGCTCCACACGGCTGAATGCACGCGAAACGCACTCCGTCACATTTTCGCTGCCATCGTAGGCAACAATGACGCCTCGCCTCGGCACCAGGTTCACCAGGCGTTTGAATGCAGTCTTCACCGCTTCAAGATCTGCATAGATATCTGCATGATCGTATTCAACGTGAGTCAGAATCAGTGCATCGGGGAAGTAGTGCAGGAACTTCGGGCCTTTGTCGAAGAAAGCAGTGTCGTACTCGTCGCCTTCAACGATGAAAGTGCGCGTAGGCCGAAGCTGAAAGCTGGTCTCAAAATTCTCGGCTACTCCGCCGATCAGAAACGAAGGCTCACGTGCGGCATCGTCTTCCGCCGCAACCTGGTAAATCCACGCCAACATGCTCGTGGTCGTGGTTTTTCCATGCGTGCCGGCAACCACAAGCGATTCGCGCCCTGTCAGGAATTCTTCGCGCAGCAGTGCAGCCATCGACGCAAACGGTATGCGCTGATCGAGCACTCGCTCCACTTCCGGATTGCCGCGCGAGAGCGCGTTGCCAATCACCACAAGCTCCGGTGCAGGGTCCAGGTTCGCCTCAGCGTATGGCTCAAGAATGGGAATGCCGAGCGAGTGCAGAAGGTCGCTCATAGGTGGATAGGCGGCCTTGTCGGAACCGGTGATGCGATGTCCCTGCAACTGCAAAAGACCGGCCAGCGAGGCCATCGCCGTGCCGCAGATCCCGCTCAAATGAATGTGCCGCGGCGTCGTTGTCATCGCACGACCGCAGGCTGCATCAAATGCAGCGTCGCTTCATCGGTATGGATCAATTCCGCTTCCACGCCGAGGGTCAGCGTCACGTTTCCATGCGAGACATGGCCGCTGCGCAGCCCGATCGCGATGGGGCCTTCGAAGTCCTCAAACACGCGAAGGAGCACCTCGTCGAGCAGTCGCGGCGACGCGCCAGGCGAAACGCAATCCAGCATCTCGCCAAACACAATGCCGCGCACTCCCTTCAATTTTCCCGCGTGGCGCAACTGCCACAGCATACGATCTACCTGGTAGGGCTTGGCGCCGGTGTCTTCAAGAAACAGCAGCTTGCCCTCCGTTTGCGGTTCCCACGGCGTGCCCAGAAGTGAAACCAGAATGCTGAGGCAGCCGCCGTAAAGCATTCCGCGCACCTCGCTGAACAACCTGCCTGACTTCAGAATCCGCAAGCCCTCTGCCGTTCCCAACTTGTACGGGACGCCGCTCAATGCAGCCTGCAAGCTGGGCAAATGCACGCCTTTACTGCTGGAAAAATCTGCGGCGACCATTGGCCCGTGAAACGCGGGCAGGCCAAGCTGATCGAGCAGGTGTAATTGAATTCCGGTGAGATCGCTGTAAGCAAAGAAGGGCTTAGGGTTTTGACGAATCAGTTCGAGATCAAGATGGCCGAGCAGATAGTTTGATCCGTAGCCGCCACGCAGGCATGCCACAGCGCTCGTGTCCTTGTCGGAGAATGCTTTGTGCAGATCTTCCAGCCGCTGCGCCGGGGTTCCGGCAAAATACAGCGGGCCTTTCTGGAATGCGTGGTGGCCGAGCTTTGGCAAATAGCCGAGCGCGCGCATGTTCTTCATGCCTTGCTCCGCGCGATCGAGTTGCGGGGAAGCCGCAGGCGCCACAATGCTCACCCCAGCACCCGCTTCCACGGGAGAGAGATTCAGAAGCGGCCGAGGCTGCAGAACGGACTTGGAATCAATCGTGCTCATGGCTTATACCAAGCCTCGCCGCGTGCAATCAAGGTTGCCGGTCCGGTCAGGTACAGCTCTGATCCTGCGCCATTCCACTCAACAGTCTGCGCGCCGCCCGGAGCTACCACCGTAAGCGGCGAGGTGCAACCATGAAGCGCAATCGCCGCTGCAGCCGATGCGGAACTGCCAGTGCCCGATGACGTTGTCGGACCAACGCCGCGCTCGAAGATGCAAATCTCAATCTCCGATGGGCTCACGATTCGTACAAACTCAACATTGGTCTGGTGCGGAAAGTCAGTGTGAAAACAAATCTGTTCTCCAATCGCCTGCCACGTCTGTCCAGCCACTTTGAACTCCGCGTTGTCCACAAACGAAACGAACTGCGGATTGCCCATGGCAATCTCCGCGCCTGCGATCTGCGCTCCGTTCGCCAAAACCACCGTGCGCGCCGTAACTTCGGGCATACCCATGCCAGTCGTCGTTTGTACTGAGAATCCATTTTCTTTATCAACCGAATTGATTCGGCACACGCGCAGTCCTGCGTCCGTGAGAATCTCAAGTTCATCCCCGGGTTTTGCGCCAATCACCTCAGCCATCCACGCCGCCACGCAGCGCGTGCCGTTGCCGCTGATCTCGGCCAAAGAACCGTCGGCGTTATGAAGACGAATACGTCCCGACTTTGCGCCTGTCCAGGCGAAGAATTCAACCCCGTCCGCGCCAACACCCGTATTGCGTTGGCATAGTTGGCGCGTGAGTTTCGACCAGTCGTGGCCTCTTGCCGATTCTTCCGTCACGATCATAAAATCGTTGCCGCACGCGTGGGCCTTGGTGAAGGGAATCAATCGTCCTCCGGATCGCGGAAGGTATATAGTTTGTCGACGCCGGGACTGGCAATGAGCTTTGCCTCCAACCGTTCATGCTGGCGCCTGGTGGTCGCCAGTGAAAAGCTGATGCGCCGCACTTCACCGATTGCGTCGCTTTTCACATCGGTGAGACGCTCACCCGCGTGGTCCATTGCCGCAAGAATGGATTGCATCATGATCAGCTGATTGTTGCCTCTCGCCTCATAAGTCAATGGGTACGCCTTGAGGCTGGCGCGCTGTTCCAGAAAGCCAACCACTTCCATGGCGCCCACCACAATGATGGCTGCAACCGTGGCCGCGCCGTAGAGTCCCGCGCCGCAGGCCATTCCGATGGATGCGACTGCCCAGATGCTGTCCGCGCTGGCCAGCCCGCTCACCCGGTTGCGGTTGTGAATGATCAAACCGGCGCCCAGGAATCCGATTCCCTGCACGATGTTCGAAGCAACCTGCCCCTTATTCGGACTGCCATCGCCGGCCAGCACCGCGGAGAGCAGCGTGAAAAACGCGGCGCCCATGCAGATCAGCAGGTTGGTGCGCACCCCGGCCGACTTGCGATGCAGCTCCCGCTCCAGCCCAATCAGGCCGCCCAGCGTGCACGCCAGCAGAAGGCGCCCGACAGCGCCGTTCAACACGTCCATCTGCTGCAGCTGGTTGAAGCTGAGGGGCAGCGCGAAATATGCCAGGGCCATGCTCATTGGATTGCCTTGAGCGATGCTAACACCGCGTGGGCCGGCTTGTTGAGCGCAGACGAATTGGGAGTATCGGAGACGTAAATCGTGGCCGACGGCTGGCCTGGACAACTGAAGCGACCGACTGCCCTGAGACCGGCCGGATGAGCATGGACAGCCTGATCGATTTCGTCGCCGTCGAAGGCAACCACGATGGCCGCATGAGCCGCGGGCTCGGCCAATGCCGCATCATAAAATTCCTTGTCGCTCTCATTGATCGTTTGCCGCAGCGGAATTCCGGTAAACGCCACCAACTGCGGATAGACCGACGTTTCCATGAGAACGATGCCGCCGGGCCGCGTGGCGAGCAGCGCGCGCAATGCTGGAGGGATCTCCAGTTCAAATGGCCTGCGCGACTCAATGTTCTTGATGCCTTCCACGTAAGTAAGAGGCCGCTCGCGTATCAGTTCAACAGCATTGAGAACGACAACCGCAAACAACACAATCGCTGTACAGAATGTCCATTTGGCATTTGAATCACGCGGTTTGAATTCGCCCACCGCAGCGAGCACGACGTGCGCAGTAAACCCCAATCCCAACGCAAAGGCAGGCAGCATCTCCATTCCGTAGCGCGTGTTGTACCACGAATGCGGCCACCACGGCGGCAGAAAGATTGGCACCGATCCGTACGACACCGAGTAGATGTAGAAGGGAATCGGCAGCCAGAGAAACAGCGCCCATGCGAATGCGCGCCGCCGGGCAATCAGCCATCCCCATAGCGTCCCGAAGACGCTCAGAACCAACAGCGCGTTTCCCCACGCGGAAGCCACGGCATCCATCTCCGCGGCCTTCACGTAAAACAGCAGCGAAACCCAGGGATCGTGCCAGCCGGGATGCGGCGGCCATCCCGGAGTTGCGGTGCGGATCTCGATCGCTTTGGCAGAGTACGGTCCACGCGCAAAACCCAGCCAGTCGCCGAAGGCCGCGGCGTTGTAGATAAACCACGCCACTGGCGCTGCTACCACCAGCACGCTTGCCAGCCAGAAAGTGCGCGAGCGTAACTTGCCTCGCCGCATAAGGACCAATCCAATACCAGTCCATGCCAGCAGCGCCAGTATCCAACCGTCATAGCGCGTGTAAATTGCCGCTATCAACGCCGCCGCAATCCACCAAAGCATGCGCGCGGCACGGCTCGGCTCTGTTTCCAGTAATCCGCGCCATTCCACCAGCCAGACCGCAACCCAGATCATTTCGCATAAAAACAGCGGCTCGGTCATCGCCGTGGTCTGAAGGTAAAGAAGGTTTGGATTGGCGGCAAAGAACACCAGTGCCAAAGCTGCGGCCGTCGGCTCTAACCAGTTCCGTGCAAGCCGGTAGATGCCCGAACAAGCGGCCAAATAGGCTATCGCCGATGGAATCGCTCCTGCAATTCCGTCGGCCCACCACGCATACACAGCGACAAACGGAATCATCATCAAATGAGGCAGCGGCAACCAGACCGATCCAAGCTGAGTCAGTCCCGGACGGTGCGAATCAATTACGCGCCGCGCAATGTGCAGGTGGGCAACTGCGTCGCCGTAATTCAACAGCGCGCCGTGCCGCCAGCTCCAAAGAATCGCCAGAAGCGAGCCGAAGGCGCAGCAGCCGATCACTGCAAGAGACTCCTTGCGCGAAAGGCCTGCGCGCGCAATGGAACTCTCAGTCAAGGTGCGTCAGCTCGCGGAATACAGTGAAGCGGTCGTCGATTTCCTTGCGTGTGAGCGCCTGGATGCGCTCGGTTCCAAAGCGCTCCACGGCGAACGAGCCCATCACGCTTCCGTAGAACATTGCGCGGCGAAAAGTAGCGGGCGAGAGCTCGGTCTGCGAGGCGAGGTAGCCGAAGAAGCCGCCGGCAAAACTGTCTCCCGCGCCGGTCGGGTCCACCACTTCTTCCAGCGGCAGTGCCGGAGCTCTGAAGATGTGCTCCGCGTATTCGCCATCCGTCGAAAAGCTGTGGCTGCTGAAAAATGCCGTCGCGCCGTACTCACCATGCTTCACAATCAGCGTGCGCGGCCCCAGCGCCAGCACGGCGCGCGCAGCTTGTACCAGGTTGTTGGCGCCGGCCAGCATGCGCGCCTCGGTGTCGTTGATCAGCAGCACATCCAGACCCTTGAGCACCTCAAGCAGCGCTGCGCGATGATCCTTGATCCAGTAATTCATGGTGTCGCCGGCCACCAGTTTTACATCGGGCATGGCCTCGCGCACGCGTTTCTGCAGCACCGGATCAATGTTGGCTAGAAACAGAAACTCCGAGTCGTGATAGGCGTCGGGGATCTTGGGCTCAAAGCTCGCAAACACGTTCAGTTCAGTGTTGTGCGTCCTGGCCTCGTTCAGGTTATCGAGATAGGAACCTTCCCAGAAGAAGCTCTTGCCCGGCGCACGCTCAATGCCGCGAATATCGATCTTCCTTTTGTGAAAGACGGCCTCCTGTTCAGGGCCGAAGTCCTCGCCCACTACGGCAATCACGCGCACGTCGGTAAAGAAACTGGCCGCAAGTGCAAAATGTGTCGCAGCGCCTCCAAGGCAGCGCTCCTGGCGTCCTGCCGGGGTTTCAATGGAATCAAACGCAACGCTGCCCACAACGGTAATTGCCATGCTTGTTCCTCTCCTGCCTCTTTTTGAGTTATGTAACTTGTTCCCCCGCGGTTTCTTGCAGATAATCGCGAGTCGGATCCGTCGCTGTGCGGCAAACGCCTAAGCCAGGTACTTCCCAAACAGCAGTCTTAGTTTTTCCTTTGTCGCTTCAGGAATCACATCCTTTTGCGTGATCACCGCGTACTGTGCGGCAGTGGCGCAGGCGCATGTGCGTTCCACCGGCAAAGCTGCCACGGCGGCCTTCACCACTTTAGCGGCGTTCTCAGCGTTCTGGTGCAATACTTCGACAATCTCTTCAATGGTGACCGAGTCATGGCCTTCCCGCCAGCAGTCGTAGTCGGTGACCATCGCAACCGTGGCGTAGCAGATCTCGGCTTCGCGCGCCAGTTTCGCTTCCTGCAGGTTGGTCATGCCGATCACGTCCGCGCCCCAGCTGCGGTAAAGATTCGACTCCGCGCGCGTCGAGAACTGCGGGCCCTCCATGCAAACATAGGTGCCGTTCAGCTTGCCCACCACTCCCACTTGACCGCAAGCCTCGGCCGCCGCTTTGGCAACCGTTGCGCATACCGGATCGCCGAATGCCACGTGGCCTACAATGCCCTCGCCAAAAAAGGTGGAAATGCGGCCGGCGGTGCGGTCGATGAACTGGTCCGGAATCACAAAATCAGTGGGTTTGTGCTCTTCTTTGAGAGAGCCCACGGCCGAAACCGAGAGGATGCGCTCCACGCCCAGCTTCTTGAATCCGAAAATATTTGCCCGAAAATTCAATTCCGAAGGCAGAAGGCGGTGTCCGCGTCCATGCCGCGCCAGAAAGGCCACTTTCCGGTCCCCCATCTCCCCCACGACATAAAAGTTCGAAGGATCGCCGAACGGCGTTTCCATGTGCACTTCGCGCAAATTGGTTAATCCGGGCATCGCGTAGAGCCCGCTTCCCCCAATGATTCCTATCTCCGCCTGGGCCAAAGTCTGCTCCTTTCAATCCGGCGACGAGGCCCGGTTTCAGGCCTCATTCGCAAGTTCGCCGCAAACATCTCAGTATAACGGTACAGCGCGGAGGACAGCGTGCCATTAGGTGGGCCGTGGGACACCCTCTCCGGCATTCTCACCTACCATGTCTGGGCAGTCGGCCAGGAGTGCAAGTTTGCTACAGCAAATCCTGAGATGCTGTAACCCGAAACCACAATACTGAAGCTGACGCGACCATCAGGGAGAGGCAACCTTGCACAGCGCCCCCAAGGACACACCTTCTCAGGATTTGCTCTAAGCGCATCCTCTGATTCGAGAAGACTTTGCTTCCGAACAATCTCGTCATGTTTTCTGTATCCTGATCCAGCGTCTCCTCCTGCGTCCTGAACGGCAGGTCGAGCCCAGCCTGAGGAGACGAATTGCATGACCGGCAACTTCCTGAAACGCAAATTCCTTATCCCGATTCTCGACCTGCTGCGCCAGGGCATTACGCCGGAGAAGATCGCCCTCAGCATCGCGCTTGGCATCACGCTTGGCGTCACGCCGGTTCTGGGTTCAACCTCAATTCTCTGCTTTCTCGCGGCCATCGCATTTCGCCTCAACGTCCCCGCGATTCAGCTGGTCAACTACGCTGTCTATCCCTTGCAATTCGCGCTGCTGATCCCGTTCATCCGCCTGGGTACCTGGATGTTCGGCGCTTCGCCAATGGACCTCACACTCCAACAAATCGTCAGCCTGGTGAGCACTCATCCCTGGACAGCCCTTCAAACTCTGTGGCTCGCCACTCTCCACGCCCTCGCCGCATGGCTCGTGATCGGATTTCTCGCGTCGACAATCATCTATTTGCTGCTGACGCCAATTCTCAAAAAGCTCAGCCGGACGATCCCCGCGGGTGTGCGATGATTCATCGTGCTATGCGGTCCGCGATGCGTAACCCCATCGACTATCCTAATCATGGCTGGAATTCGAGGCGGGAGAAAGGCGCCTCCCAACCCCCATTTCGCGGCTGTCCCTGACAGACGCTACAGATAGAATGAACGAGGCGACGTAAGCGAAGACAAAAATCACCGGAGGCGGATTGATGAAGGCGCTAGTCAAGAGCAGGTCCGAAAAGGGGCTCTGGCTCGAAGAAATCCCCGAACCCAAGGTCGGCATCAACGATGTGCTGATCCGCGTTCGTTACACCGGGATCTGCGGAACCGACGTGCATATCTACAACTGGGACGAGTGGGCGCAGCGAACGATTCCGGTTCCAATGGCGATTGGGCACGAGTTTGTCGGCCAGATTGTGCAGGTTGGTTCGAATGTCAGTGATTTTAAACCTGGCGACATCGTCAGCGGAGAAGGGCACGTCGTTTGCGGCCGCTGCCGTAACTGCCTTGCTGGACGGCGCCACCTGTGCGCGCAGACGCAGGGTGTGGGTGTGAATCGCCCCGGCGCGTTCGCTGAATTTATTTCTTTGCCGATGGCCAACATCTGGCGCCACGATCCGAAGATCAACCAGGAGGTTGCGGCAATCTTTGATCCCTTCGGCAATGCGGTGCATACAGCTCTTTCATTTCCCGTGCTTGGAGAAGATGTGCTCATCACAGGCGCCGGACCAATCGGCATCATGGCTATTCCAGTTGTGCGCCATGCCGGCGCAAGACATGTGGTTGTCACCGACGTAAACGAGCATCGTCTTGAGCTGGCAAGAAAGATGGGCGCCACGGTGGCCGCTAATCCTACGCAAACCTCCATTGCGGAAGTCCAAAAGCAGCTGAACATGCAGGAGGGATTCGATGTAGGCTTGGAGATGTCAGGCAATCCGAGCGCTTTCCGTGACATGGTAGCCAACATGAGCCACGGCGGCAAGATCGCCATGCTCGGCATTCCGGCGCAGGAGATGCCGATCGATTGGCGGCAGGTGATCTTCAACATGCTCACGATCAAAGGAATCTACGGCCGGGAGATGTATGAGACATGGTACAAGATGTCGGTGCTCCTCGATTCGGGCGTGGATATCTCGCCAGTCATCACGCACCGCTTCAGCTATGCCGATTTCCAAAAGGGATTTGACGCCATGATCTCCGGACAGGCCGGGAAAGTCGTCCTCGATTGGACAAGTCTGGCTTAGACCATTCGTACACAAGCCTATCGAAGCCTGATTTGGTACCGCGTTCGACGCTGGAGCTACGATGCTTAGCCTGGTATGCAAACCTGTCTCCAGCTCCAATTGAGTACTTGTCAAGCATCGGACCCCGACGATAACCGGACTCATAAATGCCGAAGTATTTATCGAGCTGACTGTTAGACCCGCAACAAGGTGGGTCGAATGATCTCCGCGAGCCGATACGCCTATTTATGAGATCGGCTCTTCTTATATCCATTCTTTGCATTTGGTTCGCCGCTGCGACAAGATCGTTCCAAACAGCGATTGACGGCGATGACGCACTCGTGAACGCGCAGTTTAGCATGGGTCAAGCACCGACCTTAACATGGTAGTGATCGCGATCGATGTCCTCAAATGGTTAGACCAGATGGGATGGATTTGTTGAAACACGCGACGGTTGTATGAAATGAATCCGGAGTTTGAATGAAAACAGTGTCTTTGCTGGCAGGACTGATCCTGCTTTTTGCGGTTTCTGACAGCGCATCCGCACAAGCGGAACAGCAGCCGTTGTCGGAGCGTGCGGCCGGCGCTGCGATCGACCGCTGGCCGCAGGGACGCCTGCTCTCCGCAGACGCACACGCGGCCTGGAGCTACGAGTTGGGAACGCTGCTGGTCGGCATGGACGAGGTGTGGATGAACACAGCAGATCCACGCTATTACAACTACATGAAACGTTCGGTCGATCAGCTTGTGAGCCCGGACGGATCCATCCTGGCATGGAAGCCTGAAGAACATCAGCTCGACGACATTCTGCTCGGTCGCCAGCTGCTCCTGCTCTACGGCGTGACGCAGGATCCGCACTATGCCAAGGCTGCCGAACTCCTCTATCAGCAGCTTGTTCACCAGCCCCGCAACGCCTCCGGCGGATTCTGGCACAAGCAAAAATATCCAAATCAAATGTGGCTTGACGGCCTCTATATGGCGGAGCCTTTCTACGCTGAATATGCGGCCACGTTTCATCAGCCGGACGCATTCAGTGACATCACCCGTCAGTTTGCTCTGATCGATGAGCACCTTCGCGATCCGAAAACCGGGCTGCTTTACCACGGATGGGATGAGTCGAAACAGGAGCGTTGGGCCAACAAACAAACTGGCCGCTCATCCCAGTTCTGGGCCAGGGGCATGGGCTGGCACATGATGGCGCTGGTCGACACTCTGCAATACTTTCCGAGAGAAGATTCGAGCAGGAAGCAACTGATTTCCCAGCTCGAACGGGACGCTGACGCGGTGGCCCGGTACCAGGATCAAGGATCGGGTCTTTGGTACCAGGTGCTCGATAGGCCGGGGGCAAAAGGGAACTACTTCGAATCTTCTGCCTCCTGCATGTTTGTCTACGCGCTGGCGCGAGGAGTCCGCCAGGGCTACCTTCCCCAGCGATTCCTCGTGAATGCGGAGCGTGGATACAAGGGCATTCTCAGTCACTTTATCCAGACGGATTCTGACGGCAACGTGTCTCTCACTGGAACGGTGAAGGCCGCTGGCCTGGGTGGCGACCCGTACAGGGACGGAAGCTATGCGTACTACGTCGGCGAGAAGACAATCACAAACGATCCAAAAGGAGTAGGAGCGTTGCTCCTCGCCAGCGTCGAGATCGAAAATGCGCCCAATGCAAAACTGGGTCGTGGCGATACGGTCCTCATGGACGCCTGGTTTAACAGCCAGACCCGCGTCAATGCGTTCGGTCAGCGCGTCTCCTTTCACTACAAGTGGTACGACGAGAGCAACGACGGCTATTCGCTGCTGGGGCAAGTCTTTCGTAGTTTCGGCGCGAAGACTGAAACCCTTTTTACGCCCCCCACGGTCTCTGCGCTTCGCGACGCCCAGGTTTACATCATCGCTTCTCCTGACACACTCGCGAAAAATCCAAACCCGCATTACGTGCAGGCGGAAGACGGTTCGCAAATCGCCGAATGGGTCAAAGCCGGAGGCGTGCTGGTTCTTTTAGCGAATGATCCCGCGAATACCGACCTTGATCACTTCAATCTCATCGCCGATCGATTCGGCATTCACTTCAACAGCGTTCTCCGTAAACACGTGATTGGAGACGCTCATGAGAGTGGAAAGCTCGTAGTACGTGGCAGCGGTCCCATCTTCCATGATTCCCATCTGCTGTTCATGAAAGATGTCTGCAACATTTCGGTGCAGTCTCCGGCCGTTGTCGCATTTCAGGATGATGCAGGCATCCTCATGGCGACAGCGAAGTATGGCAAGGGAACGGTCTTCGCCACAGTCGATCCATGGCTTTACAACGAATACACCGATGGCCGAAAGCTCGGTGCTGAATACGACAACTTCGCTGCCGGCAAAGAGCTCGTGCGGTGGATTTTCACGCAGATCCCGCCCCGGCCTTAGCGCCACACGCGAATCGCCATAGCTCTTACGCTCCCACGCCGCGAAGTCTGCGATACAAAAGGAGCTTGATGTGCGATATAAACCTCCATTCGAAATCAGCGAATTTGGGCTTTGCGGTAAATATGGCTGCTGGAAATAAAATATGGCTCCGGAACAGCAACGCTTGGTACTGCGCGCTGTTCCGGAACCATTGTTCATAAGCACCAACGATCCATCTGTGATCGCTGGTGAAGCTACTGCAATGTTGCCGGGATGCTGACTGATTGGTTCAGCGTGCCGGAGACGGCATTGACGGTGATGGTGAAGTTGCCGGTGATGGTCTGTTCGATCGTGTCGGAACTCGTACTCGCCGAGTTTTCTTTATCGCCGGAGTACTTCGCGGTGATGGTGTGTGTTCCAACGGCGAGCGAGGACGTGGTGAGCACGGCAACTCCACTAGCCGGCGTTACCCCGTTTCCGATGGCGTTGGTTCCATCGTAGAAAGTTACCGTTCCAGTGAGCCGGTTGGTGGCCTGAACAGTTGCTTCAAAGGTAACAGTTGTACCAGATGCGACTTTTGTGCCGGACGATGTGAGGACGAGCGTGGTGGGTTCCATTGAGGCGCTTCCACCGCACCCTGCGAGTACGCCTGCGAAGCTCAACGCGATGAGCATCACGGAGAGTCCAAGGAACCTGCGTCTCCGCGGAATGAAGATGAGGAAAAGCCCTGCAACAGTAATGCCGCCAGACAATGCCCACAGCGAGTTGGAGTGGGAGGCAGACGCCGTTGTAGCAGCGTTAGAAACTCCCGGTGCGGTGGTGGCGAGGTCAAGCGTTCCGGAACCGCCCGCCGGTACCGACGTGGGCATGCAGGTAACTCCGACGGGCAATGTGCCTCCGCAACTCAGCGCGATAGAGCCGCTGAAGCCGAGGATGGATTGAGTGTTGATGGTGATCGGCGCCGTTTCGCCAGCTGTTACCGCGAGCGCAGATGTAGTGGCCGTTGCGGTAAAGCTGGGAGTGGTTACGACGATCGGCGCGGATGGCGCCGAGGTTGTGGTCTTCCAGTTGGCATCGCCCGAGTAGACGGCGGTGATGACGTTCGAGCCAGCCGGGAGGCTGGGTGCAAGGGTAGCGAGCAACGAGTTTCCGTTGCCGGTGGCAATGCCTTGCGCGGTGCCAATGGCTTGTGCGGCCGCGCCATTCAGCGAATCGAAGAACTGAATCGATCCGGTGGGCGCCGGGACATTGGACGAGGACAGCGGGCTGGTGAGCAGTGCCGTCACGCTGGCCTGGCCGCCAACCGCAACATAGCCGGCCAGTGGCTGCACCGTTATGGTGGGTTGGGCTTGCGCAACGTTCACGGTGGAGGCGGGACTATTGCTTGCGGCAAAGTGCAGGTCTCCGGAGTAAGTGGCGTATACCTGCTGCGCACCGGCGAGCGTCCATTGTACAAAGCCTGTGGCTTGGCCGCCGGACAACGTCACGGGCCCGCTGATGGCGCCGTTCCCGGAGTAGATGGTCACCGTGCCCGTGGGGGTATTGGTGTTGGTCGAAGTGGGCGAAACACCTACGGTGAACTGCGTCTGCTGACCGAGGGCCGGAGATGTGGTTGTGGGGCGGAACAGCAAAGTTGTCGGCGCCGTTCCCGCGTTCGTGGTGATGATCTCCTGCGAGATCGATTGACCGCCGGAGACGTAATTATTGCTGTTCGGCGTATAGGCGCCAAGGACGTTATAAGTGCCGGCAGTCGCGATGAAGGGGATGGTTGCAACTCCCGACTTCGCAATCGTGCCGGATCCCAGTGTCGCTCCAGTGTCGCTCCGCGTAAGCGTGACGGTTCCGGTGGGAACTGCGACTGGGTCATTATTGAAGTAGACACTGGCGATTACCTCCCCGCCGGCCGGAGGTGTCTGGTTGTTGACAAAGACCTCCCAGTAGAGAACGCCCGGGGTGATGGTGAAGGGAATGGTAGTCGTGGCGGGATTGAAGCTGGCATCTCCAGAGTACTTGGCCGTGAAGTTGTAGGTGCCGACGCCCAGATCGCACGGTGTGCCGGGGCCGCACTGCACATAGATCTGGCCTGACTTGCTGACCGGGTAGGTGCCGAGAGAAGCAGCTCCATTGAACAGCTGCACCGTGCCGGTGGCTCCGGTCGATCCCGACACACCGTTGATCTGAACCTGAATCCAGAAGGGATTTCCGAGTTGGCCTTCAGTATATTGCCCAAGCGGCTGCTGGCCGAGTACGTAGAAAATGCTGTACCGCCAGGTTGTTCCGGTAGCGACACTGTTCTCAGGGGTGATGGTGACAGATACCGGTGCCGAGCTGCTGCTGCTGTAGGTCGCATCGCCGGAGTAATTCGCAGCGATGTTATAGGTACCGCCGGGCAGATTCTGCGTGGTTGCGGAATAGGCGCCGCTGGTGAGCGGCTGCGTGGCCAGGTTGCCGCTCGAACTGGAAGTGAGGAGAATGTCGCCGGTGGGCGTGCCAGTGCCCGAGGCTGGAGTAACCTGGCCGTTGAAGGTAATCGGAGTTCCATGCTGGAAGGTAGTCTGCGAAAGCTGCAGAGTGGTGGCGGATGGCAGTGTAGTGGATGTACCCCAACCGCTGACCAGGTTGGCCGCATTCACAGAGCCCAGGCCGCTCGCCTGGTCGAATCCCGGCGCGGCGCTGTAGCCATCGAGATCGAGATAGGAAGGACCAAGGATTCTTATGTCCGGCCTGGCTCCCTGGCTCGACGATGGGGGAGTGGTGTCGCAGTTCGGGCTTCCACTGGCGCAGGCAACGGCATTCGAACCCGTCGTGATGTCGTTGAAGATGCAGGAGCTCGATGTGCCGGGCGTGGTCTCGGTGGAGGAGTTGCACGCTGTGGCGCTCTGCGCTGCGGCGAGTTTGTAGAACTGATAGTTGGCTACGCCCTGGAACTGGCCATGCTCCTGCTCCACCAGCGCCATGATGCCGGCCATGGACGGAGTCGAGGCTGAAGTGCCGCCAATGACGGTGGCCGACTCAAGATTGATGGAGCCATTGGTATTGGATGTCCATTGGCAGGAGCCCTGGAAGCAAATGAGGTATCCGTCGTGGTAAGCGGCTGCGGCGAGCGCCACGTCAGGAAGGTCGCGGACGCCGTCGGCCGGCACGGCAGAACCCGTTTGCCAGCTTGGTTTGGCATAACCGGCGGTACAGGTCACATTGCCTGAACTGTCGGTGGACTGATAGGCGCAGGAACTGGCGCCGCCGCCGCCCGCGTAGGTGTCAATCACATAGGGAGCGAAGTTGCAGTTGCTGAAGCTGATGGTCAAATTGGCATTGCAGCTTTCGTTCCACGCGGCTTCGGGAATGTAGCCAATTGCCGATGCAAAGCCGGTTCCGTTGCTGGTATTCCAGTAGGTCGCTGGATTGGATTCGTTGAACTCTGTGCCGCCCACTGCGACATCATAGGCTGACGATGCCAACCCGTTCACGCCAAATCCAAGGGTGGTGTAGGGATTGGTGGGAGGGTTGCATCCGCTCGATCCAGCATCCCCGGCGGCCACGAAAACGGTGATGCCTTCCGCTGCGGCTTGCTGCCAAAGCTGCTGGTAGAAACCCAACTCCGCGGCAGACTCGTTTGCCTCGCAGGCGCCGAAGCTGACGGAAAGAATCGGCGCGGTTACATTGTCTACCGCGTAGGAGGTGGCAATATCCACGCCGTCGGTGGTGCTGGTGGTGGCGCCGAGCACGAGGTTGATTTTGGCCTGGGGCGCAACCGCACCCGACCACTCCACATCCAGTGTGGCTTCCACATCGTCCCCGGAAACATCGCCCGGATCGGTGTTTGCGTAGACGATGTTCGGGTCGTTGAAGGGCAGTCCAAATATGGTGCGGAAGGCCTCGACATCGGACATTGCGATATCCGAACGGCCTACGACGGCGATGGAGACTCCAGCGCCGTTGTTGCCAGTGGCGAGCAGCGGCTGGGTGTTGTAGATGGTTGCGAAATCGCCGGGTCCGAGATAGTTCTCTTCCTGCGAGCCAGTGGTGGTGACGGCCGGCGCCGGGGATGGCATAGCGGTGGTGCCACTGGCCGGCGCTAAGCGGACCAGCTTGCCGCTCTGGTTGCGCGCGACCGGCGCGGGCGTCACGTGCTGCGGTGTTGAAATAAAGTTGTTCATGCTGACAACACCGGCAACCGCGGGCGCCAGCGCCGCGGGAATTGAAAGCGTGGTGGCGTTGGCGTAGTGAGAGCCTCCATTCACCGAGTAAGCATGGATCTCGGTCTGGAATGCATTCTCAACCTGGCCCGCGGTGCCGGAGAAGCGAATCCAGTTCTTGCCCCTGGCGACCTGATCCACAGTAAAACCGCTGGAAGAGAGCCATCCGCTCACAGTCTGCACATCCTCGTCGGCGGCGCCGAATTGCGCGGCATACTGCTCCGGCGTGAGCCACTTGTGGAAGCTCGGCGATGAGGCATTGTGCAGGTTGTCAATCAGCTGCTTCAGCGAGGCGCTCTGACCCTTGCTTGGCTGCAGCAGCAGGATCATGCTCTTCATGGGAAGGTTGGAATCTGCGCGTCCGCGGTCATTGGCGCTATTGGCAAGCGGATGAACCGTGTTCACCAGCATCGTGCGTTGCGAGGGATCGATGCTTTGCGTGATCTGTGGCTTGATCTGCGCGTGAGTAACACTCGCGAACAAAAGAACGGCAAACAACGCCGCCATAAGCCTGCAGGGCGTCTTGAAACAGAGTCCAATCGTCATTGAAAAGTCTCTCCGAATCCTTGCTGAATTAGGTGACTCTACTGAGCCAACCGGGGTGTTTAGACAACAAAGCGCCTGCGAAGACGTGCTTCGCAGCACACTGCTGGTTTGTTTGCGGTGCGGGACTTTCACCAGCCTGCCTAAAAGGAGTCTGCAGGCTGAATTACGTGCGGAGTGCGTATGTAAAGACTCGATGAACCGATTGACAAGAGACTAGCAACAGGAGTCTCTTAACGCTCGCGATCTTAGGGATAGTTTTCAACCTACCCAAAAGGGTAGGTTGGGTGTGCGTCGTCAAGCATCGAGCAATCCAAGCTGAATCGCGATGACAACAGCCTGGGTCCGATCATTCGCTTCGAGTTTGGAAAGAATATTCTTTACGTGCATTTTGACGGTATTGTCGGTGACAAAAAGAAGCTTGGCTATCTCCTTGTTGCTCTTTCCATTGGAGATCAGCCCAAGTACCTCAAGTTCGCGGTCACTCAGTTTTTTCGCTGAAATGTAGCGAGCAAGTTTCTCGGCCGACTCATGGGAGAGCGATTGGCCGCCGTGCGCGACGTGCCTCACCTGCTGGGCCAGAGTGGCCCCGTCAATGCCTTTGAGCAGGTAACCGCGAACGCCGAGGCTCATCGCGGTGTAAACGGAAGCCTCGCCCTGCGCCGAACTGAGGATGACGATGCGGCCCGAAGGGTCGGCCTTCAGAACAGCGCGGACAACATCAAAGCCGCTCTGATCTGGCAGGCGCAGATCGAGCAGCATGACGTCGGGCCGATGCGCTAAATACATCTCCAACGCCTGACGTCCATTGGCCGCAAGGCCGACGATCTTCATATTGTGGCGCGCCAGCACACCAGCCAATCCTTCGCGGACCATCGGGTGATCGTCCACAATCAGCACACCGATGGGCTCTTCTTCATTTTTTGTAAGTGTCATTGTCGCTTATTGTCTCACCGGTGAAACGCCGGCCTAATCTCCACCATAACCGACGTGATACTCGGGTGGCGACGCGCAAGACTATCTTAGTACCAACATCCCTGCTGCTCTCAATAGTGACATCGGCGCCAATGCGATACGCGTGCGCCTTCATGCCGGGCAGTCCGAAGTGTCCAGGCCGTCCGTGCACCAAGGTTTCGTCGTCCATGCCGTCTCCGTTGTCTCTTATTTCCACTTCAAGAGCCTTCGGCAGGAAACGCACTTCGACTTGCACCTTGCTCGCGTTCGAATGACGAAATGCATTGGCCAGCGCCTCGCGGCAGATCCTGTACACTTCATCGCGAACCAGCGGATTCACCGAGCGTGCTTCTCCAACACTGGTCAATTCAAACGCAGGCAACTCTGCAAGACGGAACTCAGCTTCGGCGTGACGCAGCATCTCCACCAGGCTGTACTGCATCACAGCGGTTGAGTGCAGGTTCCTGACCATGTTGCGGCTGCGCGCGACAGTTTCGCGCATGCGCTTTGCGAGCGACTCCTGCAGTTGCGTCGCTTTATCCGGTTGATCGGCAATGTGGAACCCAAGTAGTTCCAGTTGCAAGGTCGCCCCGGTCATGTCCTGGATGACGGTATCGTGGATCTCGTAGGCAATGCGTTCGCGCTCGGCCATTCGCTCCTGCAGGCGAAGGCTCAATCGCTCGGCATTGAGACGCGTGCGGCGGCGCGTGATCTCGATAAGCAGCGATGCCGCCGCGCAGATGGCGAGGACCAGAAACCACGTGGTCTGCCAGAAGAATGGGCGCAGCCGCACCACAACTGCGGCGGGACTGGTGCTGGGCGTGCCCTCACGATTTACAGCCATCACTTCGAAGGTGTAACTGCCGGGGCGCAGAGCTGTGTATGAGACCTCGCGCGCACCGCCTGCGTCGGTCCAGTCACGGTCCCATCCCACCAATCGGTAGCGGAAGGTGATCTGCTCCGGTGCCGGGACAGGAGGTGCTGTATAGATGAAAGTGACCCGGTGCCGCCCCGGTGCAACGGCAATGTTGGCTGCCGGCTGCTCCTGATCATCGACCACAATGGAATCGAGGATGGCAGGCACGAGTGGCGCGGGGTCAATGTTGGGATCGACAACGGAAAGACCGCCGGCGGTTGCGAACCAGATACGTCCATCTTGCGCATGCATCGCGGTCACCTGATTCAACGGCAAGACCGCGCCGCTTTTGAGGCCATCCGCCGAAGTAAAAACCACGGGATGGATGCGATTCACCTTTCCTTCAGCAAAAGCTCGCCATTGCTGCTGTGGCAACCTTGCGATGGCCAAGGTGGTCGCGATCCACAGGTTGCCGCTGCCATCATCGAGGACATCAAGCACCGTGTTGCCGGGCAAACCTTCTTGCTGCGTAAGCATTCGTGCGGTTTGCCCGGTACGCAGAAAGAGCCCATTCAGCGTGCCGAGAACCACATCTCCGGATCGTGGCCAGGCGAGGGTGAGAACAGGGCTTGGCGACGTGAGCACGGTGTTGAAACGAGTTTGATTCCAACGCAACAACTGGTCGCCCGCACCGACCCAGAGAGCACCCGCCGTGTCGACCGTGAGCGACCAAATATCATCGCTGGAAAGACCATCCGCAGCTCCGGGATGAAATAGTTGCGTACCGTTCAGGCGAAACAGTCCTTGATGGCTCACGCCAAACCACAAACTTCCATCCGGCGTGCGGACTGGACTATTGATGTATCCGCGCGGGATCGATGGAATCTTGAAAAACTTATCTCCCCGGCTCGCAAAGATTCCATAGTCGGAGATGGCGATTGCGGGGCTCGTCGCATCTCGAACCAGACCACGCACCTGGCCGGGAGGCAATCCCGCCGAAGCCCCGAAGCTTTCCCATCGCCCCTGCCGCAGCGCGGCGACACCGCCTTCCAGAGTTCCAGCCCAGATTGAGCCGTCCTTCTGCTGAAAGACCGAGTCTACCTGGCTGTGACTGTTCGATAACCCATCAGGCGCACCATAGGTGACAAAGACTCCATGGTGCAGCCGCTGCAATCCGGAGATTGTCCCAAGCCAGATATCGTGATTGCGGTCTTCAAAGATCGAACGCACATCATTGCTGGCCAGTCCGTCGGCGGTGGTGAGAATTTCGGTCTCGCCTTCCGATTTCCTGCTCAAGCCATGAAGTCCACCGCTCGCCATCCACAGCCGTTTCTCATGGTCTACGAGAATGCTCACGAAGTTTCCCAGACCTGGATTCGGAATTT
>Ga0116135_1000616_pt1 | contig 19558 bp, 15 predicted proteins | sample June2015DPH_20_1_FD_89738 | JGI IMG/M metagenome (GOLD analysis project Ga0116135, IMG submission 89738) | Peatland microbial communities from SPRUCE experiment site at the Marcell Experimental Forest, Minnesota, USA - June2015DPH_20_10 | ecosystem: Environmental > Terrestrial > Soil > Wetlands... | reverse complement strand
TGCCTCCTCTCTCGCTTTACCTGATCAGTTTCATTCTGGTGTTCAGCCAGCGCACGTTTATCCGGCAAGCGACCTGGATCAAGCTTCAGCCGTTCTTGCTGGCGTTGATCGTCCTGACGCTGGCGCTCGATATCCGTACCTGGCTGACCGTCGATGTTGCGCTCCATTTGCTGACATTCTTCGTGACGGCGATGATATGCCACGGCCTGATGGCCGCCACGCGTCCGCAGGCAGCCTATCTGACGCGGTTCTATTTCTGCATGTCGCTTGGCGGCGTGCTCGGTGGCATTTTTTCAGGCTTGATCGCTCCCCGGATCTTTTCGTGGATCGCGGAATACCCGCTGCTGGTGGTTGCGGCGGCGTTGGCGCGGCCGGGGCTGGTCTGGCCGACGGCAAAGGAAGCCAGGCTCATTGTGGCGTTTGTCGCCATCGTTGGTGTCGTCACGCTGCCCGGGTTGCACGAAAGTATTTCGGTTGTTCCACCCTATAGCTGGATTGTTTGGGGCGCCGTGGTGATTTTGGTCGCGTGCGCCGTCGCATTCCGCGAGTGGCCGTTGCGGCTGGCCGTATTGTTTGCCGCTGTCTTCGCCATCACCCGGGTCTATCCGCCGAATGTCAGGCACCTCGAAACCGTGCGCAGTTTTTTTGGCGTCCACAAGATCGAGGTGACGGCGGACGGCCGCTTCCGCGTGTTGCGCCATGGCATGGAATTGCATGGCGCGCAGCGACTGACCACGGATGACGGCAAGCCGGTCACCGGGCGTCCGGAATTGTCCACCTATTACCACCCGGATTCACCGATCGCCGAAGCGATCGACGCCGTGCAGGACAAGAAGAACGGGCCCATTCGCGCCGCCGTCATTGGTCTTGGTGCCGGCTCGATTGCCTGCCTCATGAAGCCCGACGACCATCTCGATTATTATGAAATCGACGCTGACGTGATCCGCATCGCCCGCGATGCCAACCGCTTCAGCTTTCTGCGGGATTGCAAACCGGACGCGAAAATCGTGCTGGGAGACGCACGTCTGACGATCGCCGACGCCAAGGACGCCCGCTATGATGTGATCGTCGTGGATGCCTTTTCATCGGATTCGATACCGGTGCACTTGCTGACGCGGGAGGCCTTGCGAATTTATCTGTCGCGTCTCAATCCCGGCGGGATCATCATCACTCACATTTCCAACAATCATCTCGATCTGACCGGTGTGGTGACCGAGACGGCCGCAAGTGAAAAGCTGATCGCCAGGCTCTATGACGAAGACGAAACCGAGGGTGGCGATCCCATGATCAAGTTTTCGACCGTCATGGTCCTGGCGCGGAACGACGATGATTTTGGTCTCTTGAAGGACTGGGAATTACAGAAACCGGAGCCGGGTGAATCTCCCTGGAGTGACGATTTCTCCAACCTGCTGGGGCCACTCGTTGCCAAGTTTCGGGAAGACGACTGAGGTTGCAGGCGCGGGCGTCTGACCGAAGGGCAGGCCGCGCGGTCAGCGCAAGCCTTCATAGACCATGAAGCCGCGCGCGATCGCCAGTTTCCGCAAGGCGCGCGGAACCAGGCGCTGCGGCGGGTGGGCGAGATAGCGCCACGATGTCAGCCTGAAGTCGCGCAGCAGGCTGGCTTCGCTTTCGAACGGGGCGAGCAGTCCGGTCAGGCTCAACGGCGTATGCGCGCGGGTGTTGAACGGCAGCAGCAGCAGTTCCAGATGCGCCAGCGAGCCATCCTGCGCGGTTGCGGTGATGCCGGCGACGGCGGCCAGCATTTCTTCGGCGACCACGCCGACGATCTCCTCGATCTCGCGGCGGCACTCCGGTACAAACAGCGCCGAAAAGCTCCGATCCTTCTGATCGCAGCCGAGCAGGGCGCAGACCCTGGTGCCGGCGACCCGAAACGGATAGCCGGCGGCGCTGTCATAGGACAGCACGAAGATATCGCCGAGCAGTTCGCGCACCGCGCCGGGCTCGATCTCGCTGCGGTCGGGGGCGCGCGCATCGCCGCGCTTCTGGTCCCAATAAGCGAAAAATTCGCGGCTTGACGGGTGTTTCATATCTGAGCCTTGCCCCAGCGCCGGGCGGGGCAGGACACATCTGTCCCGCTTTCGCGCACGCGCATTCCCTGGAATGTTTTGCAAGACTGGCTTTGCAGCGTCTATGCCGCAGGCGTGTTTGCGGGCCGCCGGCGGCGTCTTTGCGTCGTTAACGTTAAGTTAACTATGCGGTTTCCGCTTCCCGCGGGGCTGCTATGGTCCGCGCATTCGATCTCTCGCGGGGTTTTCTCCAGGATCCGGCGAGATTGGTACACAGGTGGCGTCAGACAGATTTGGTCATCGCGCGGGGAGGGGTGGGGATGTCACCCCGGGGCTCTTTGCGCGAAAGGTCAGCACAGACAAGGGAGGGTTCCTCAGAGCCCTCCCTTTTTCTTATGGATTTGACAGCTTGCGGCCATGCCGTCCTTGCGCCGCGGCGCCAAGCCGCCTAATTGGGCCCAATCGCTCGCGTGAGCCGTCGCTTGAGGTCTTCGACCCCCTTGGAATCGCCACCGGAATCCGCACCTGAACTGCTGCCGGCTCCGCCGCGCGAACCGATCCTGACGCTGCCCGGCGCCCTGACCGCCTATGTCGCGCTGCTGGCGGTGATTCACCTGCGCGTGCTGCTGCCGCCGGATCTGGAAAACTGGACCATCGATGTCTTCGGCTTCATTCCAAAGCGCTACGATTCGACGCTGTTGGCGATCGACTTTCCCGGCGGCGAGGGCGCCAAGGTCTGGAGCTTTGTGACTTATTCGCTGCTGCACGCCAATCTCAGCCATATCGGGTTCAATGTGCTGTGGCTGTTGCCGTTCGGCAGCGCGCTGGCGCGCCGCTTTGGCGCGATCCGGTTCTTCCTGTTCATGGCGGTGACGGCGGCCGCCGGCGCGCTGGCGCATCTTGTCACCCATGAGCATGCGGTGGCGCCGATGATCGGCGCCTCGGCGTCGGTGTCGGGCGCGATGGCGGCCGCGATCCGTTTTGCCTTCGTGCAGGGCAGCTTCCTCTCGTTCAGCCGCGGCGATGCCGTTGCCGCCGCGCGAGTGCCGGCGCTGTCGCTGATGCGCGCCCTGCGCAACGGCCGCGTGCTGGCCTTTCTCGGCATCTGGTTCGCCGTCAATATCATCTTCGGCGTCGGATCGATTGCCATCGGCGCCGACGGCGCCAGCGTCGCCTGGCAGGCGCATATTGGCGGCTTTCTTGCCGGCCTTTTGCTGTTTTCGCTGTTCGATCCGGTGCCGCGCGCCGTCCATGCTGCAGATGCGTCGTCCCGCGACGTATCGAACCGCGGCTGATCCTTAGCTTGCGGCGCATCGCGATTTCATCCATCATCTCGCCATGATGCGACACGGCGTGAGCCCGCGAATGTGCTCAGAAAGCCGTGCTCGCCGAATGCGCCCGCAACGAAACCGGCGCTGAACTGTTGATTGCAGACTCAAGTGAACAAGACTGCGCTCGTTCAAGGGCGCGATCGGCTTCAAGGAGGCGACAATGACGGTACGTGCAATTCTCGATTCCAAAGGTCATCAGATCCAGAGCGTCGAGCCGGACGCGAAGCTTTCCGACGCCATCAGGATTTTGTCGGAACGCAAGATCGGCGCGGTGCTGGCGATGAGCAAGGGCCGCATCGAAGGCATCCTGTCGGAGCGCGATATCGTGCGCGTGCTCGGCGAACGCGGCGCGGCGGTGCTCGATGAGCCCGTCAGCGCGGTCATGACCCGCAAGGTCATCAGCTGCAAGCAGTCCGACACGGTCGCCGCGATCATGGAAATGATGACGCTCGGAAAGTTCAGGCATCTGCCGGTGCTCGACGGCGAGCGGGTGGTTGGCCTGATTTCGATCGGCGACATCGTCAAATGGCGGGTGCGGGAATACGAGCAGGAACAGGAAGCGCTGCGCGACTATATCAAGACCGCTTAATTCACGGCGCCTTGTCGATCGTCGGCGGCTTCTCGATCGACCCCGGTGCCAGAATGTGGATGGCTTCCTGGATCGAGACGATGGCGCGCTCGGCGGCGCGCGCGCCATGCGCGATCAGATCGTCGGCGCGGTGGAAATCAAACCAGCCGATTTGACCGACCCGGGGCGAGATCAACAGATCGGGCGGATCGCCGGCGAGGCGCGCGCGGGTGATGCGATCCTGCATGATGTTGAAGGCATCGACCATTACGGTCGAGATGCCCGGCCGTCCGCCGCCGCCGAAGAATTCGCGCTTCACGGTGCGTTCGGCGGAAAACAACCGGCCGAGGCCGCGTTTCGGCGGCGCGGGTTCGATCGGGGTCTCCACCACGGCGGCCGACGCGCCGTGGGAATAGATCGTGGTGCTATGCGTAAACACGTCGCTTGAAAGGTTGGCGGCGATCACGATTTCCGCGCCAAGCGCGCGCGCCGCCGACACCGGCACTGGATTGACCAGCGCGCCATCGACCAGCCAGCGGTCGCCCGCCAGCACCGGCGCGAATATCCCGGGCAGCGCATAGGAGGCGCGCATGGCGTCGACCATCCGGCCATGGGTCAGCCAGATCTCGTGGCCGGTGCGGATTTCTGTCGCCACGGTCGCAAATTTCAGCGGCAGGTCCTCGATCAGGGTCTGGCCGAGTGCGGCCTCCAGCTGCGTGGCAAGCTTGTCGCCGCCGATCAGGCCCGAGCCGTTGAGGCGGATATCCAGATAGCCCAGGATATTGCGCGGCTGCAGGCTGCGCGCCCATTCCTCCAGCGTGTCGAGTTGCCCCGCGGCATAGGCGCCCCCGACCACCGCGCCGATCGAGGTGCCGACCACGACATTGGGAACGATGCCATGGGCGATCAGCGTCCTGATGATACCGATATGGGCAAATCCGCGGGCGGCGCCGCCGCCCAGCGCCAGTCCGATCACCGGTCGCCTGACGCTGCCGAGCCCCACTCTGTCGCCGCCATTGGGGCCGTTTTGGCCGCGCCCGATCAGATTTTCCAGCACCGTAGCAATCTCCTGGGAGTCCGAGACTCTAACCCAAGGACTCTAAACCAAAGGCTATCTGCTGCGGTTTGAACCCGCCAGAATCTACCATAAGCATGGTTTATGCCGCGGATGAGGGAGGGATTGTGGCGGGGGACGCAATTCCCAAAAGTAACGTCCGGGTTCCCTGCCGGTTCCCCGGACCGCCATCCCCTGGTCATTGAGGCTTGAATTTGCCGCGTTTTCAGTGAAAAGCATCGGTCATGACGATCGGAAGTAACGGTACCAGCAGTGCCAACGGGTTTTGGCGGAGCAGACGCCGGCTCGCGGCGATTGCGCTCGCTGCAACGCTGGTCCTTTCCTTTCCGGCCGCCGTTTCGGCACAGATGTTCACCGACCGGCCGCCGCCGGTGCCGCCGGCATCGGTCCCGGAAGTCCCGGCAGGGCCGGCGATGAATCTCGCCCCGCCGTCCGGCCCGGCATCGATGCCCAATCTGCCCGCACCTGTGACGCAACCTTCCATCGCCCCGCCGCCGTCGATCGCCACCGTGCCGCCGGTGGTCGCACCGCTCGGCGCCGCGGCGCCCGGCCAGGCGGTGCTGGCGCTGACGGCGCGTTACGGCAAGGACCTGCCGGTCATCAACAACGGGCTGGTGTGGCGGGTGTTTTCAGACCGTCCGGACGAGACCACCGGCACGTTCAAACTCATTCGCGAGGACCGCGGCGCGACGCCGAATATCGTGCTGCCGCCCGGCGGCTATGTGATCCATGTCGCGCTTGGACTGGTCAGCGCGGTGCGGCCGGTGACCTTGAAGGCCGAGACCGACCGCGAATCGTTCCTGCTTCCGGCGGGCGGCCTGCGCATCGAAGGCCGCGTCGGCACGTCAAGGATTCCGCAGAACCAGATTTCGTTCGCGATCTACAAGGGCAGCCAGTTCGAAGTCGGCGAGCGCGCCTCGCTGGTGCCGAACGTCGCGGCCGGCGACGTCGCGTTGGTGCCGGAGGGGACCTACTACATCATCTCCAACTACGGCGACGCCAATTCCGTGGTGCGCTCGGATATCCGGGTCCAGGCCGGCAAGCTGACCGATGTGATCATCACCCATCGCGCGGCGGTCATCACCCTGAAGCTGGTCAGCGACAAGGGCGGCGAAGCGCTCGCGAACACGGCATGGTCGGTGATCACGCCGGGCGGCGACGTCATCAAGGAATCGATCGGCGCATTCCCCCGCGTCGTGCTGTCCGAAGGCGAATATCGCGCTATCGCCAAGAACGAGGGCAAGGTGTACGAGCGGCCCTTCAACGTCGTCAACGGCGTCGACGGCGAAGTCGAGGTCGTCGCCCGCTAGTTTTTGTCCCGTGGAATGCGCGTGTCATAAATCCCGGCACGACTGTCATAGTCGCTAATGCGCACTAACCATCGCGTGACTTAAAACCGTCATAATCGCCGGCTCGCCGCACCGCTCCCGCAATTTTTACACCGCATTAAAGTACCGCTGCGCTGGATGGCGCCGGACTGTCTGCGTGGTGTGGGGTTTGTCATGGTTGCCGCCAAGAGATCATCGGGGAAACTCAATGCCGAAATGTTCGATGATGTCCCGGTTCTCCAGCGCAAGTGGCAAGCCGCGCTGCGGCCCGGCGAAAAGCTGCCCCGCTATGAAGATGTGATGCTGGGAAGCCTCGGCCGGCTCGCCGACCATATCGTCCTGATCAAGGATAATAATCAAACCCTCGAAATATCGCGCACCGGAAGATACGTCCAGAAATGGCTGGGCGACGACCGTTGGGACATTCCGCTGAGCGCGCTGTCGCCCGATTGCGCCACCGCGCTCGGCGAAGCCGCGGCCAATGCGCTTGCGAACGGCCGTCCGCATCTTGCCGTTGCCCATTCGGTGCGCGATGGCCTGGTCCAGACCTATGATGTGCTGGCGCTGCCGACGTCGTCACGCTGGGGCGGCACGCTGATCGGCGCCTATGTCAACGAGCGCGCTCCGCAATATAATCTGCTGGATGCGATTTTCTCTACCACCGACGAGGGGGTGCTGTCGCTGGCGGCGCTTCGCGATTCCGGCGGGCAGCCGTTCGATTTCCACATCGTCCACCACAATCAGGGCGCGTCGCGGCTGCTCAAGGTGCCGTCGACCGGCCTGCTATGGCGCCGGCTCAGCGCGGGGGGCAATCTGTTGTGCTCGCCGGAGGTGCTCGAACGCCTGTTTGCTGTCATCAAGACCGGCAACCGCGATCAGTTCGAGATCGACAGCGACGATCGCAACCTGAAACTGGGGGCCACGGCGTTCGGCGACATTCTCGCGTTGACGGTTTCGGATGTCACCACGCTGCGGAGGCGTGAGGCGTCGTTTCGACTGCTGTTCGACAACAACCCGATGCCGATGTGGGTGTTCGATGCCGAGACCACGGGGTTCCTCAGCGTCAATGACGCCGCCGTGCAGCATTACGGATACAGCCGCGCGACGTTCCTGCGCATGAAGCTTCAGGAAATCTGGCCCAGGGACGAATGGGTACCCCACGCCGAGGCGCTGCAGCAGATCGGCGATACCTATCATTCCGACCGCAACTGGCGGCACCTCAAGGCCGACGGCAGCGAGATTCATGTGCTGACCTTTGGACGGCGCGTGATGTTCGAGGGACGTGACGGCTATCTCGTCGCCGTCGTCGACATCACCGAGCGGCACAAGGCCGAGGCCCGGATCGCCCATATGGCGCACCATGACGGCCTGACCAATCTGCCGAACCGCGAGCTCTACCAGGACCGCCTCAGGCAGGCGCTGGAGCAGGGCCAGCCCGGCCACAAGCGCGTGGCGGTGCTGTGCGTCGATCTCGATTTGTTCAAGAACGTCAACGATTCATTCGGTCATCCGATGGGGGATCGCCTGCTGAAGGCGGTGGCTGACCGGTTGAGGTCGGAGATTCGCGGCAACAATCTCGCTGCCCGGCTCGGCGGTGACGAGTTTGCTGTCATTCTGGCCTCCGATGTTTCGCCGAACGAGGCCAGCGACCATGCGGCCAGGCTGATCCAGATCTTGAGCGCCAGCTATGACATCGACGGCATCGAGGTGGTGATCGGCGCCAGCGTCGGCATCGCGCTTTCGCCCGGCGACGGCGCGACCTCCGAGGAATTGATGCGCAACGCCGACATGGCGCTGTACCGGGCGAAGTCGGACGGCGGCGGCGTGCATCGCTTTTTCGAACCGGAAATGGACCGGCTGGCGCAAAAACGCCGCGACATGGAACTGGACCTGCGCCGCGCTTTCGCCAACGGCGAGTTTGAACTTCATTATCAGCCGCTGGTGGACATCGCCGCAGACCGCATCAGCGGCTTTGAATCGCTGCTGCGCTGGCGTCACCCCGAAAAGGGCATGATCTCGCCGGCGGATTTCATTCCGGTCGCCGAGGATATCGGGCTGATCGTAGCATTGGGCGAGTGGGTGTTGCGGGAGGCCTGCACCGAAGCCGCGAAATGGCCCGCGGACGTCAAGGTTGCGGTCAATCTGTCGCCGGTGCAGTTTCGCAGCCGCAATCTGGTCCAGGCCGTGATCTCGGCGCTGGCGCATTCCGGATTGTCGCCGTTGCGGCTCGAACTCGAGATTACCGAATCGCTGTTCTTGGCGGAAACCGAGGCCAATCTCGCGATCCTGCATCAGTTGCGCGGGCTTGGCATCAGCATCTCGATGGACGATTTCGGCACCGGCTATTCCAGCCTGAGCTATCTCAGGAGCTTTCCGTTCGACAAGATCAAGATCGATCGCTCCTTCATCAAGGACATCGCGGAGCGTTCCGATTGCGTTGCGATCGTGCGGGCGATCTCCGGTCTTGGTCGCAGCCTGAATATCACTACGACAGCGGAAGGCGTGGAAACCGTCGACCAGCTCGACTGGTTGCGCGCCGAAGGCTGCAACGAGGTGCAGGGTTTCCTGTTCAGCGCGGCGAAACCGGCGGCCGAGGTTCAAGCGCTGCTGGCGAGGTTTGGCCGGCGCGCCTCGCAGGCGGCGTGATACGATCGTCATTGCCGGGCTTGACCCGGCAATCCATCTTGAAAAAGGCTTTTGCGAAGTGAGATGGATGCCCGGATCAAGTCCGGGCATGACGATACTACATCAACCTCGGCAGCTCATGCGCGTCTTTCAGAACCGCGTCACGATATCGGCCAGTGCCGGGCGCGGGCGGTCTTCGCTCGGCTTCGATGGCGTGCCGATATGGATGAAGCCGGCGAGTTTCTCGTCCGCCTTCACGCCGAGTCCGGTGAGCACGTCGCGATCGAACGCGAACCAGCCGGTCAGCCAGTTCGCGCCGTAACCGAGCGCGGTCGCGGCGGTGACGATATTCATCGCGCTGGCGCCGGCGGACAGTTCCTGTTCCCACGGCGGCACTTTGGGATGCGGCCTGGTAAAACTAACCACCGCGATCACCAGCGGCGCATCCATCAGCCGGCGCTTTTCGATCTCGATCTCGGCCTGGGGGGCGGCAGGATTCTTGCCGGCGAAGACCTGCGCGATCACTTCGCCGGCGCGCGCGCGCGCATCGCCTTCGAATACGATGAAGCGCCACGGCGTCAGCTTGCCATGATCGGGCACCCGGGCGCCGATGGTCAGGATGGTGTCGAGCTCGGCCGGTGAGGGGCCGGGACCGCTCATCTCGCGCGGTTTCACCGAGCGGCGGATTTTCAAGAGGTCGATAGCGTCGGGCATAGGTATTCCATGATCTGTGTCGCTTCGCAGCCAAGCGGCATATCGGGTGATCCCAAGGCGTTGGCAAGCGTCGCTATTTAGTAGGTCTCTAATCTATGCCGCGTTCGCCCGTTTCACATCGGGCGGGGTGGCTTCGTCGACCAGCGCGGCCAGCGCTTCACCGGTCGGCAATACCTTTTGCCCGTCGCTGCCCAATCGCCGGATCGAAACCGAATGGCTCTCGGCTTCCTTCTTGCCGACCACCAGCAATGCCGGAATTTTCGCCAGCGAGTGCTCGCGGACCTTGTAGTTGATCTTCTCGTTGCGCAGATCGATCTCGACACGCAGGCCGGCGCGCCGCGCCGCCGCCGCGACCACCTTGGCGTATTCATCGCCTTCCGACGTGATGGTGGTGACGACGACCTGGATCGGCGCCAGCCAGAGCGGGAAATTACCCGCGAAATGCTCGATCAGGATGCCGATGAAGCGTTCCATCGAGCCGCAGATCGCGCGATGCACCATGACCGGGGTTTTCTTCGAGCCGTCGGCATCGATGTAGAACGCGCCGAATCGCTCCGGCAGGTTGAAGTCCACCTGGGTGGTGCCGCATTGCCAGTCGCGGCCGATGGCGTCGCGCAGCACATATTCGAATTTCGGGCCGTAGAACGCGCCTTCGCCGGGATTGATCGCGGTCTTGATGCGGTGGTTGTGGCCTTGCGCCTCGATCTGCGAGAGCACCGTCGCCATCACGCGCTCGGCATGATCCCACATCTCGTCGGTGCCGACGCGCTTCTCCGGCCGGGTCGAAAGCTTCACCGTGAGTTCGCCTTCGAAGCCGAAATCCGCATAGGTCGACAGGATCAGGTCGTTGATCTTGAGGCATTCGTCGGCGAGTTGCGCTTCGGTGCAGAACACATGGGCGTCGTCCTGGGTGAAGCCGCGCACCCGCATCAGCCCGTGCATCGCGCCCGACGGTTCATAGCGATGCACGACGCCGAATTCGGCCAGCCGCAGCGGCAGGTCGCGGTAGCTTTTCAGGCCATGCTTGAAGATCTGCACATGGCCGGGGCAGTTCATCGGCTTGAGCGCGAACCAGCGCTTGTCCTCGGCCTCGTCGCCGGCGGATTGCGCGGCGAACATGTTCTCGCGATACCAGTCCCAGTGGCCGGAGGTTTCCCACAGCACCTTGTCGAGAATCTGCGGCGCGTTGACCTCGCTGTAGTCGCCGGTTAGACGCCGGCGCATATAGGCGACCAGCGCCTGGAAGATGGTCCAGCCCTTGGCGTGCCAGAACACCACGCCGGGACCTTCCTCCTGGAAGTGAAACAAATCGAGCTCGCGGCCGAGCTTGCGGTGGTCGCGCTTCTCGGCTTCCTCGATCTGCTTCAAATAAGCGTCGAGCTCTTCCTGCTTGGCAAACGCCGTGCCGTAGATGCGGGTCAGCATCGGATTGTTGCTGTCGCCGCGCCAATAGGCGCCCGCGACCTTCATCAGTTTGAAGGCGCCTCCGACCTTGCCGGTCGAGGTCATATGCGGCCCGCGGCACAGATCGAACCAGTCGCCCTGATAGTAGATCTTGATCGGCTCGTCGCCGGGAATGGCATCGACCAGCTCGACCTTGAAACTCTCGCCCTTGTCGCGAAACACCTGCTTGGTCTTTTCGCGATCCCACACGTCCCGGGTGAAGGGTTTGTCGCGCGCGATGATCTCGCGCATCTTCTTTTCGATCGCGGCAAAATCTTCCGGCGTGAACGGCTCGTTGCGGAAGAAGTCGTAATAGAAGCCGTTCTCGATCACCGGGCCGATGGTGACCTGGGTCCCCGGCCACAGCGCCTGCACGGCTTCGGCGAGCACATGGGCGGCGTCGTGGCGGATCAGCTCCAGCGCGCGGGCATCGTCGCGGGCGATGAATTCGATTTTGGCGTCATGGTCGATGGCGTCGGCGAGATCGACCACCACGCCGTCGAGCGCCATCGCCACCGTGCGCTTGGCCAGCGACGGCGAAATGCCCTTGGCGATATCGAGGCCGGTGATGTTCTTTGCGAATTCGCGCCTGGCGCCATCGGGGAAGGTGACGGCGATCGTGCTGGATTCGACGGGCTTCAGATTGCTCAGGCCGAAAACGAATCCGGGCGCGGGTTTCTTGTCGTCAGACATTTTGGTCTCCTGTGGCTCACTCCTGCGAACGAGCGCAGGTAAGCGGGAAGCAGCGGTATAGCAGGGGATTCGCGCGGTGCAATCCGGCCCTCGCGAGAAAATTGGCGGCGCAATGCAGCCCCACACGTCTTTCGAAATAGTCGGCTCCGGCTCTTTCATTCCGCGCCGGCCTGCCCTACATGCATTTGCATGAAAAACCTGCCCGAGGGTTCCCACGCCGGACGCCGTTTCGCTCCCACCGCGCTGATGTTGGGGAATCTTATCACCGGCTGCTCGGTGCTGGCGCCGGCGGGTATGTTGATCGAACTGTCATCGGACCTCGGCATCACGGTCCGCACCGCGGGATTGCTGGTCACCTTCGGCGCCGCGATGATGTGCGTCGGCTCGCCGTTGACGGCCTGGCTGACCAGCGGGGTCGAGCGCCGCACGCTACTGACGGCGACGCTTGCGGTGCTGGCCCTCACCAACGCCGCGTCGGCGCTGGCGCCGGACTATACGACCCTCCTGGTCATCCGCATCCTCATGCTGGCGGTCGGCGCTCTCTACACGCCGCAGGCGGCCGGGACCGCCGCGCTGATCGTGTCACCGGAAAAGCGCGGCAGCACCATGGCCTATGTGTTTCTCGGATGGTCGCTGGCGGCGGCGATCGGCCTGCCGCTGATGACGGTTGTCGCCAGCGGTTACGGCTGGCGTGCGGTCTATGGCGGCATTGGCGCGATCGGCGCTGTCAGTTTTTGCCTGCTGGCATGGCGGCTGCCCAAAGGATTGCTCGGGGCGCGGGTGGATCTCAAGACCTGGGCCGATGTCGGACGCAACCGGATGATACTCGTGCTGCTGTTGATCACGACGCTGCAGATGTCGGGGCAGTTCGTGGTGTTCACCTTCATGGGTCCATTGTTGACGAAATTGACCCATGTCGGTTCGGGCGGGGTGGGACTGGTATTTGGGCTCTACGGCGTGTCCGGCCTGGTCGGAATTACGATTGCCACCCGCATCGTCGATTCCTGGGGCGCCTACAAAACCTCATTGTTGTTCACGGTCTTGATGCTGACCGGCATGACTGTGTGGGCGCTGGGCGCCGGCATCTATCCGCTGATGGCCTGCGCCGTCGTGATCTGGGGGTTGGGGTTCGCCTCGACCAATTCGATGCAGCAGGTTCGCCTCGTCAGCGCGGCACCGACGCTGGCGTCGGCCTCGGTGTCGCTCAACACCTCGGTCCTCTATATCGGGCAGGCCGTGGGTTCGGCGATCGGCGGCGTGCTGTATGCGCGCGATCTGTTGTACGATGCGGGATATGTCGGGATGGCCTTTATCACGCTGGCGCTGGTGACATTGATCACGACGCGCGGCTTCTCCAGAATGTAAAACTGAAATTCGAGAAATCGAATCTTCGCGTCAGCCGGGCCGGGTTATTGGCTGGGTGAAGAACCTGTGCCGGCAGCAACCCGGGTCAGCGCCGGTGTCGACGCCATCTTGACCAGCACCTCCCTGACCGGATCGTGGGTCCATGCCTGGGTGACGTAATTGCGATGCGTCACCCCTTCCGGGGTCTCGACGAACACCACGCTGCCGGGCCGCAGCGGTGCATCCATATCCTCGGAGACCGCGATGCCTTTTTCCCTGATCATATGCATCAGTTCGTGGTCGTGCCGCGCGGTGTAATGCGTATAGGAACTGACGAAGAAGCCGGTCCGGTTGTGCTCGACCCAGGACGCGAACTTGTCCAATTCGCCATAGACCGCATCGAGCAGGAACACGCCGCGCACGCGATTGCCGAGGCCGCCGACTTCCAGGCTCCAGGCCGTCGGCACAAAGCCGCCACTGTAGCCAACGATGATGACCGGCATATTCGCGAACGCCCTGGCGGCATTGGGATCGCCGTAGAGGTCGGCGAGGTGATCGGCTGACTCGTTGATGAAGCGCTTGAGCCCGCCCGGCTGCCAGAATTTGCCGGCGCTGGAATCGGCGGCATCGACCGCAAGCTGCGGCGCCAGCAGCACGGCGTTGACACCGGAATCCGTAATCTGTTGCGGCACCAGCTGCCGGTCGCGCACGTCGCGCTCCAGCGTCGCGCCGTTGCCGTGGAAGAACACGACGATGACGCCGGGTTTGCGGATGTCGAAATTCTCCGGGACATGCATCAGGACGCGGTTGTCGTTGAACGTCTCGTCCTGCCACAGCACCCGGCCGCTGTAGCTGCGGTGGCCGCGGCGCTCGCCATTCGAAACGTTCAGGAACGGCTGGTCGGTGTGTGGATTGTTGCCGAAATACGGAAACGCCGAGGATTTCAGGCTGACCAGCGTGGTCTGGTCTTCGCGCGGCGGCCGCTGATAGGGGACCGTCGGCGCCAATGACGCAACCCGGTAGGGTGCGGAAGCAGGAGCGGCCTGCGCGGTGCGTTTCAGGGACACGTCGTTGTTGAGCTGACGCTGCTCCAGGCTCTCACTCGCGGTCGGGAAGCGATCCCTGAACTGGGGCTTCGGGAAGCGATCGTCGAAATTGTCGCCCGCGCCCTGCGCGTTGGCCGCCAGGGTGCCGGCGCTGGGCGCCTGGCCACATTGAACGAGAATGAAGGAGAGGGGGACGAAAACGGATAGAATGGCGATCCAGCGCCAAGCAGCCTGAGGTCTAGCCTGGGGCCGCCTATGCCGCGTCAAGCCCGGCGAAATCACCAGGCCCGCACGATCAGATGTCCCCAGTTTCGGAGTAGCTCCGACCATCCACCCACTGCCCCAATATCGCCGTCGACCGGCGTATGTCAGCTCGCTAGTGTTGCGGCGACGTTAACCTTCCGGGAATACTCCCCACTCCCGGAACGGTCCAAAGAACACAAAATCGTGTCCTGATTGTGGGCTGCGCCCCTTCTTTTCGCAACGACACAGATAGCGCGAGGGTGTTCGGCCCGCCGCAAAGGTATCAGGACACCAAATTGATGTCGGTTTTAAATCATTGTTAACATTGCTTGAATTGGCAGGGGTCAACCTGCACGATGAAAAAATCAGGGGCATGGCGCCCCGAAGCGTGGACTGACATGGCGGCACTGGAAACGGGAAGCGCGGCATGGCCCAGCCGGCTGCCCGGCGGCGGATCCACCGTCTCGGTGGTGGTGGCGACCGCCATCGTCGTCGCCGACATGGTTGGCGTCGGCGTCTTCACCAGCCTCGGCTTTCAGGTCAAGGACATCCCCTCGGGCTTTGCGATCCTGCTGCTATGGACCGTCGGCGGCGTGGTCGCGCTGTGCGGGGTGTTTTCCTACGGCGAACTCGGCGCGATGTTTCCGCGTTCCAGCGGCGAGTACAATTTCCTGAGCCGCGCCTTTCATCCGGCCTTTGGATTTCTGGCGGGCTGGGTGTCGGCGACGGTCGGCTTCGCCGCGCCGGTGGCGCTGGCGGCGATGGCCTTCGGCGAATACGGCAAATCGGTGCTGCCGGGTGCCCCGCCGCTGGCGCTCGCGGTCGGTGCGGTCTGGCTGGTGTCGATCGTGCAACTGACCGGGGTCAAGCACTCCAGCACCTTTCAACTGGTCGCGACCATTTTAAAGGTGGTGCTGATCGTGGCCTTCCTGATCGCGGGGGTTGTGGTCGGCACGCCGCAACCGATCTCGTTTGCGCCCGGCGTTTCCGAATTCGGCTACATCACCACCGCGCCATTCGCGATCGGGCTCGTTTTCGTGATGTATTCGTTTTCGGGGTGGAATGCCGCGACCTACATCATCGGCGAGATGCACATGCCGCAGCAAAACCTGCCGCGGGCGATGCTGGCGGGGACGCTGATCGTGCTGTTGCTGTATGTCGCGCTGAACGCGGTATTCCTGCACACCACGCCGATCGACAAACTGTCCGGGCAACTCGATGTCGCCCGCATTGCCGGCGCTTACATCTTCGGTGAAATCGGCGGCCGCATCGTCGGCGCGATGATCTGCATCGGGCTGGTGTCTTCGATCAGCGCGATGATGTGGATCGGCCCGCGCGTCATGATGACGATGGGGGAAGACATTCCGGCCCTGGCGCTGTTTGCCCGTAAATCCGGTCAGGGAGCGCCGGTTTACGCGATCCTTTTTCAGCTCGCGGTCGCCAGCCTGATGCTGTTCACCCGCAGTTTCGAGGCGGTGCTGGATTTCATCCAGTTCGCGCTGTTGTTCTGCTCGTTTTTCACCGTGCTTGGCGTCATCAAGCTGCGGATCACGAAGCCCGATTTGCCGCGGCCCTATCGCGCCTGGGGATACCCGGTCACCCCGGTGGTTTTCCTGCTCGTGACCCTGTTCATGATGTACTATCTTGTGACGGACCGGCCGTTGCAGTCGTTTCTGGGTATTTTGATCATGATTTCAGGCCTTTTGATTTATGCCGTTTTCCGCAAGCGGACCGACGCTGGCTCCGTTATTGCATCCCCGGGCCAGCAGCCAGGTCGCGAATAGAGATGCTTCAGCCCGTGAAAATTGCGGCGCTCGCCGCCGCCATGCTCCTCGCGGCCGTGCTGCCCGGGCGTGCCGCCGATACCGTCACCGCCAACGACACCGCGCGATACCTCGCGGGAATGGCGCCGTCGGCGGAATCGCCGCTGACGCCGCTGACCAAAGACCCGGCATGGCAGCACCACGCCAGATTCCTCGATAGCGCGTTCGCGCAGCTTGAACAGCGCCAGCTTTCGAAAATCCGGACCTGGGCGGACACCAATCTGTCGGCGCCGCGGCCCACCATGTTCTACATGTTCAGCGGTCCGGACTTTCTCTACGCCAACGCGTTCTATTCCAAGGCCTCGACCTATGTGCTGAGCGCGCTCGAGCCGCCGGGCTCGGTGCCCGATCTCATGAAATTGCCGCGCGGGGGCCTCGGCTCAGCGCTCAATAATGTCGAACATTCGATGGGTTCGATCCTGAACTTCAGTTTCTTCATCACCAAGCTAATGAAGGTCGATCTGCGGGCCGGGCAGCTCAACGGCACCTTGCCGATCCTGTATGTGTTCCTGGCGCGCTCGGGAAAGACCATTCGCGACGTCAGTCCGGTCGCGCTCGACGACAAGGGGACGGCGTATTTCGCCAACGAAAATCCCGGCCCGAACGCCACGCACGGGGTGCGGATCGTGTTCGCCGGCAGCGATGGCGAGCAAAAGACGCTGTATTACTTTTCGACCGATCTTTCCAACAGCGGCGTCAAGAGCTCAGGCTTCCTGAAATTCTGCGAAACGCTGGCGCCCGGCAACAGCCTGATCAAGAGCGCATCCTATCTGCTGCACGCCGGCAATTTCTCGACCGTGCGCGATTTCATTCTCGTCAACAGCGCCACCATCATCCAGGACGATTCCGGCATTCCGCTCAACGACTACAATCCGAAGAAATGGCGGTTCTTCCCGTTCGGTCGCTACGCCGGTCCGATCGGCGAATTTCCCGGACGATACCAGCAGTCCTATGCAGATCTGTTCCGGCGCAGCCAGCCGATGGATTTCGGCATAGGTTATCGATGGCGGTCGTATGAATCGAACCTGCTGCTGTCGGTCAAGCTGCCCACCGATGGTTCGGGCAGCGTCGACGCCACGCCAGCGGCCGAGCCGGCACCACCCGCGCGCCCCAAGCGGCCGCGTCAGCCGGCAGCGGCGGATCCCAGACGTTCTCCTTAGACAGTTCAGGGCGCGGCCGTGGCGTCGGCTCCAGCCGATAGCCGTGGTCTCACCAGCGAACGCTTTGGCTTGGCACGATGAAGCTTGCGGTGCCGGGTGCGGGGGATCTTTCGCTGAAATATCGGCAGGCCGCGACGATGACAAGGACGAGGGCCAGCGCGGCCAACAGATCGATCTGGCGGGGATCGTGCCCCCTGTGGCTGATTTTCCAGCGCATCGTGGATGTCCTCCCTGGAAGACATCAAACCAATACCGCGGCGAAGCTTCGGTTCCGGGTGGCAGCAATGCGCAGTTCGTCTGAAAGCGCTGCAGCAGAGCCGGCTGGAGCCGCGCAAAATCCTAGGGCGCGTTGACGCCGCGCCAGCGCCCGAACCGCCACGGCAAATACCAGCGTGCGCCCGGCGGCTTTGTCAGCGGCACATTGTCGATCCCCGAGGTGCCCCAGGGCTGGCAACGCAACAGTCGCGCCAGCGTCATCCAGCCGCCGCCCCACAATCCGAACCGCTCCAGCGCCTCGTCGCCATAGACCGAGCAGGTCGGCAGATGCCGGCAGTTGTAACCGACCAGCGGCGACAGCGTGTGCCGGTAAATCCAGATCATCGCGCGCCCGGCATTGCGCGGCAGGCGTTGCACCGTGCCGGTGCAGTCTGGGCAATGCGAATATTTCATAGGCGCGATGCTCGTTGTTAGGCCATCATTTGCACGGTTCCAATGCACGGAACCGGTTCCGCGAAGTCACACCGCCAAAATATCGCATCGATGGGAGCGCGGTGCAGCAAATGTTAATAGACGCTTTGGTCAGCCGGAGTTACCTTTTCCATAACGCCTGTGTGACAGAATCATGTGGCGTTGAAGTGGGGCCATTGCCACTGCTCGTATCCGGGGCTTGGGGAAGGGACCGAATTGAGGCTCATGAGGTCGCTTGATTTGCGCGGCTGGGCGCTGCGCGGCGCCGCCGCTTTATGTCTCGCTTTGCCTGGCGCCGTGGCTTTGCTCGGCGGTTCGGCGCATGCCGCCGTCACCCTCGAAGAGCGCAAACTGCCGATGCATTTCAACTGGGTCGCGTGTCAGCCGAATTGTCGCGGCTGGGTCAGCGCGGTCGGCATCGTGACCGCCGATAGCCCAAAGGAGTTCGACGAATTCGCGCGCGGGCGCGAGCTCATCGGCACGACCATCGTGCTGGATTCCAGTGGCGGCTCGGTAAACGATTCCATCGCGCTCGGACGGCGCTGGCGTGCCCTGGGAGCGCTGACCACCGTCGGCATCAGCGTCCAGGATCACACTGCCCAAGGGGACCATCAAGGCGATCGGGCCCGTGTCGTGCCCGACGCCTATTGCGAGTCGATGTGCGTGTTCCTGCTGTTGTCGGGCAAGACCCGTTACGTGCCCGCGACGGCGCATGTCCGGGTGCATCAGATCTGGATGGGCGACCGCGCCGATGATCCCAGGGCCGCTAGCTACACCGCGCAGGATATGATGATCGTGGAACGCGATATCGGCCGGTTGGCCAAATACACGTTCGACATGGGCGGGGCGGGGGACTTGCTGTTGCTGGCGCTGAACGTGCCGCCCTGGGAGGATCTGCACGAACTGACGCCGGCCGAATTGCGGCTGACCAATCTCGTGACCACCGACGCCGTCGCCGAAGTGCTGCCGCGCAGTGACAGCGTTGCCAGCTCTACGCCGGTCGCCGCGCTGCAACCGAAGCCGGTGCAGGATCGCTTTGGAAGCAGCGCCACCGACGGCGAACCGGTCGCGCCAGCCGTGAAAGCGACCAAGACCGCCGAGGCCGTGGTTCCCACCGGCGGCGTCGCGGTGGCGATGCCGGCGAAGTAGCAACCTCGGTGGATGTCATCATCCGCGAAGGCGGATGATCCAGTACGCTGCGGCGGTTTTGATTATCCGAGAATTCACGGCGTACTGGATGCCCTGAGTTCGCGGGCATGACGGCCGGAGGTTGTTACCCCTGCGCCGAAGCCGGCTGCTTGGTCTTGGCTTCAATCTGGCCGATCGCGTCGACCACGGCATCGAAGGTCAGCATCGTCGAGGCATGCCGCGCTTTGTAATCGCGCACCGGCTCGAGCAGGCCGATATCGGCCCATTTGCCTTGCGGCGGACTGCCGTTTTCCTTCAGCATC
>Ga0116135_1000614_pt1 | contig 19598 bp, 7 predicted proteins | sample June2015DPH_20_1_FD_89738 | JGI IMG/M metagenome (GOLD analysis project Ga0116135, IMG submission 89738) | Peatland microbial communities from SPRUCE experiment site at the Marcell Experimental Forest, Minnesota, USA - June2015DPH_20_10 | ecosystem: Environmental > Terrestrial > Soil > Wetlands >... | reverse complement strand
TACTCCGAACTGCCGATTCTCATGTCCACCACGCAGCAGCGCGACCCCACGGCATTTGCGACGCTTGTTCCCGGCGCCCAAGCTGGCTCTCGCACGCCGCTCATCGCCGGCCTATCGAACTACCAGGGCTATCTCTATCTGGACGGCGTGCCGTCGGAAACCATCAATCAGCAGGGTGACAACCGCACCGTTGCCTTAAACGTTAGCCTTGAGGCCGTCGATCAGTTTCAGGTCCTCACCGGCGTGCCTCCGGTGGAGTACATGGGTGCCGGCGCGTCCAATTACACCATGAAGTCCGGCGGCCAGCAGTACCATGGTCAGGTCTCCGATTTCATACGCAACACGGTTTTGGATGCGTGGCAGTTCTCGCAGAAGGAAGCAACCGTAAAGAACGCATCTGGGCAAACCGTAGCAGCTCCGAAAAACATCGAGCATGCCAACGAATTGTCAGCGTCCGCGGGTGGACGCGTGCCACATACGGGACGCAAGCTGTTCTTCTTCGCCGCCTATGACAAATACCATTCCCGCTTGAACGATACGCCGGGCCAACTCACGATTCCTACCGCCGCAGAGGAGGGGGGATCCGGTAGCGGCGCTGATTTTTCCGCGCTGGCCGACACCAGCAACGATCCATTTATCTTCGATCCGGCAACCAACAGTTGCGTCGGCAGCACCTGCACGCGGACGGCGTTTTCGTATAACGGCAAGAACAACGTGATTCCTCCTGGCAGAATATCGGCGATCACGCAGAAGATGGAGTCATTCCTTCCCAACTATCCAGGCTCGCCCAACGCGAACCTGTCGGGCAACGTGAATACGGCAGTGCTCAACAACAACTATCTGGGCACACAGGTCAATGGGCGCGACAGCCATCTTTACGACTGGCGCGTGGACTACGACTTTAGCCCGAAGGACCGCATATCATCTGTCGGTGCGATGGGGCAGTTCGTGTATCTCAATAACTTCGGCTCCCCGTATCTGCCTCTCCCGTATGCGGTCGGCGATTACGCTACCATCGTACCGAAGCAATACAACATCGAAGAAGTGCACACGTTCAACGACCACCTGACTAATCAATTCAAGATTGGTTACACGCGGTTCTTCATGCCGATTACCAACCCCACCCAGGGCGTCTCGCAGTACGAAATCGGTACGATGGGGGTTACGAACCTGCCACAGGGGCAAGCGGGACAGGAGTTCCCGGGCGTTTCGTTCTCAACTTCGGGCGCGACGACTGTAAACCCCACCACGTGGACCACTAATAGCAACTCGGCTTCGACGCAGCTCACAATTCCCAACAACTATGCATTGGTCGACAATTTGCTGTGGCTCAAAGGCAAGCATCAGTTCACATTTGGCATGCAATATCAGTTTGAGGGGCTGAATAACGCAAACCCGGCTACGTATACCGGTGTGCTTTCTCTTCCCTTCGACCAATACGCGACAGCCAATTACGCGGCGGGTTCCACCACGATCGATCAAAAGTCGACAGGTTACGGATACGCGAGCTTTTTGTTAGGCGCCGTGGGCGCAACCGGCAGCGGAGCTACCGGAGTATCGCTCCCCCTGCAGAATGTGGCTACCATCTACAGCCGCATCAAGGCCATCGCGCCTTATTTCGAAGACACCTTCAGAATGACGCAGAAGTTGACTGTGACCTATGGGCTGCGTTGGGACTACCTGCCGCCACTTCACGAGAAGTTCAACCACTTCACCTTCTTGAACCCGACCGCTATCAACTCCGCTACTGGGACACCTGGCGCGCTGGAGTTCGCCGGAAGCTACGGTGGCCCCACCGTCAGCTGCGGCTGCAATACGCCGTTGCAGACCTACTGGAAGAACTGGGGTCCGCGACTGGGTCTTGACTATGCCGTTGACGACAGGACCGTGATCCGGGTCGCAGCGGGCATCGTCTACTCACAAGGTGGAGGCACCGGCGGCGGCCGCACCTCCGGCGGTCCCGGCGCCTCCAACGGCGCAGGGCAGGCTCTCGGCTTCAACACCACTGCACAAGCGGCGGGTGACACTCTTTCCGGCGTCGGCGCCGGTCCGTCGTTCTACCTCAACAGTTCCAATACATCGTTGTTCGGGCCGGCCTTTTCTTATCCTGCCGCCCCAACGCCGGGCGCGGCGAGCACCATCCTGAATGCCGGCAACTATCTCAATAGCAGCAATCAGGTCGTGACCGCTGGGCAAATGGGATACGATGACCCCTATTTCGGCGGGCGGGCACCCTCCTACAACTTCTGGAATCTGGGCATTGAGCGGACAATTACAAAAGACATTACACTGGCCATCAACTATGAAGGGGACGAGGCCCATCACACCTGGGACAGTGGTGCGCAAAATGCGCGCGGATACTGGAACAACGAACCGAATCCTCTTTACCGTGCGGTCCTTGGCCCAGTAAACGGGACCGGCGCCTCGGGCGGCGTGTCCTCGCTTTTGGTTGCGCCCGCGACTACGGCGAACGTGGCCATCTTGAATCAGTATTTTCCCAACATTACGGCCCCCGCTTACTTTGTAAACGCGGCGAACGCGGCTCCCTCCAATTCCAATCTCACTATCCAGCAGTTGCTCACGGCATTTCCGCAGTACAGCGGGCTGCAGGATGGATGGGGTGGCGCTTTTGTCGAGAACTACAGCTATGAGGCCCTTCAGGCCACTGTAAGCCAGCGCATGGCCCACGGCCTCTCCTTCAACTTCAACTTCACCTTCTCCAAGAACCTGGGAGACGACGGTAACTTCCGCAGCGGTTGGGCCATCCCGGCGTCAGCTGTCGATGGTCACTGGCAATCCTACAAACAGGACAGGATCGATCGCTCCTGGACGACGACTTCAGCGCCGTACATTCTGAATACTTACGCCGTTTACCAGCTTCCATTTGGCAAAGGGAAGATCGGTAGTAACAACTGGCTGGTAACGCAACTTGCCGGCGGATGGACACTTTCCGGAGTTTACCAATACAGCTCCGGTGGACCCTTTGGCGTCACGTGGAGCTCGGGTGGCCAATGCGCGAATGGGTACACGACACTCAATGCGTACACGTGCATGCCTTCTCTCAACCCCAGCTATGCGGGAAATATCCGCATCAACGGCAAGTTCGGCAGCGGGCCGGGCGGCTATACCTTCGCCAATGCCAGCAACATCAAGTACCTCGACATCAACGCATTCTCACAGCCGACGAACGTTTCTACGGCCATCAGCGGAGGAAAGTTCGTCACCAATCAATATCTGATTGGTAATGCCCCGCGCACTGCCGCGTATCATCTTCGCAATCCCGGCAACCAATCGGATAACCTATCGATCCGACGCAGCTTTCCCCTTTGGCACGAAAAAATGGCGCTTGTCGTCCAGGCTGATTGTTCGAACTTCTTGAACAAGATGATCTGGGGCGGTCCTAATGGAGGCTGGGGCTTGGGATCTACGACGTTTGGCGAGGTATCGGCTCCTGGCACAGCGCCGCGCGACTGGCAAATGTCTGGACACTTTACGTTCTGATTGCATGGCTCAGGTCAACCCGAGGGGGCGTCGTCTTTTCCGGCGGCGCCCTTACGTTCCAAGCATCTCTGATTCATCTATCAGCGGGTCGTCGTGAGAAGGAAGCGAAGATATTTCGATCCACTCATCCGATGAATGCCGGTCAGATGGCGCTGAGTCTGATGAATTCCGTTCAACCCTTGAATCCAAATCTTGCTCCCTCGGGAAAGGAGTTAGCTGACAATGGATAAGGTTGGAGATGCATTGGAAGTAACGCGAACGGATGGCACGCAAGAAGTCGTCATCATTCATCCGGATCTAAAGCCGGACGCCAGCGGAGTTGGTCGACTCGTATTCTCGCCACGTCACGCGCGTTATCTGGCCAATCTGCTCGTTGAACACGCGGCCGCTGCTGAAGCTGAGGCAATCATGTCCGAAGCAGCAAAGGCGGGCAATCCGACTCTCGCATTTGCACCCGCTGGAAAAATCTCGCGCCGCAACAAACCACGCGCTTAGGATAGATTGAGGTTAAATATGAGGAAGGCGACCATGTCCGTTACCCGGCGAATGATGCTTGTCGGTTCCGCCTCGCTTCTTGGGCACGAAATTATCAGCCGTCAAAGCCTGGCGCAAGCGGTTATAACTACCGCATCAACGCCAAGCGATACGCCAGTCGCACCGCCCTCCACGTCTGCGGCAAAGACCCTCTACAACCAAATCGGCGCCAGCAGTTGGACCGAACTCGACCACCGTCTTCGCGCCGTGAACTCTGACATCCAGGCGCACGGCCTGCGCCATATCCCCGGCGTCGAAGGCACATTTCTTACCGGATACCCCTATAACGAGTTCTACGACTGGGATCTCTACTTCGAGAATCTTTACCTATCGTATTACGGAGTCTGGCCCTATTGCTTCACCAACCTCAAAGAGTTCCTCAACCGCGAGCAGCCGGATGGCTACGTCAATCGCAGCCTGATCGCACAGCGCGATCGGCAGCAGTTCAAGCCATTCCTCGCCCAACTGGCGGTGTTGGGTTGCAAGCAAAATCACGACGACTACGAGTGGCTCCGCGGCAACTACTATGACCGCTTGGTGAAGTACATCGACAAGTGGTTTTCCTATGACTCGGACCACAATGGTCTGCCCGTCTGGAACTCCGCGGACGCCGCGGGAACCGATAATCAATGGTCGCGTGCCGGCGCGCTCAGCTCCTTTGAAATAGAGGGCGTGGATTTGGCCTCGTACCTTGTCCGTGAGTTGCGCGCCATGTCGGTTATCGCTACGCACCTGAAACTCGATGCAGACAGCAAGGAATTCGATCGCCATGCAGACCAGTTGGGTGCGATCATGAATTTTGCTTTCTGGGATCAGAAGCAGGGCATGTACTTCGACCGTAATGAGAAAACCGGCAGTCGCGTCTACGTGAAGTCAGCCACAAACTTCATGCCGCTTTTTGCAGGCGTAGCCACGCCGGAACGCGCTAAGCGCACCATCCACGAACATCTGCTCAATCCCGATGAGTTCTGGCTCGCTTATCCAGTCGCCAGTTACGCCAAAACCGAACCAGACTACTATCAAGGATCACACCACGAGTGCAATTGGCGCGGTTCCACCTGGGCGCCCACCAATTACATGATCTTTCAGGGGCTGCGCGCTTATGGATACGAGGCCGAGGCGCGCGAGCTCGCCACTCGTCTCTTCAGCATGGCCTTGCTGAAGAACCCGGTGCTCCGCGAATACTACAACGCCGAAACCGGTGACGGCCTTGGCCAGACGCACTTCTGGGGATTTACTGCTTTGTACTACGGCATGCTCCTCGAATCCATCCTCGGATACGATGCATCAACCCTCCAAAAACCCGTCGAGCCCATTGTGACTCGTGAACTTGGAATTCAATTCCAGTCGTGACCCTGAACTCCACACTGAGCGGCGATACCCGGGGCGAGGAGAGGCGCCTTGAAAATCGTTGGCATAGGTTGCGAAAGCGCTTGGAGGGAAATGTGCCACAGATGGCTGCGCTGAGAGGTGGGAAGCTGGACTGCGAATTTGACGATCCGATCGGCATGCTGAAGAACGTTCACCGCCAGATCAAGCGATTGCTCCATGTTCTCTGGGTGATCGCGGACCGTGCTGCGGGCAGAGAACTAACAGGCGAGGAGAAAGCGGCAGTACGATCGGCAATGGACCGCCTTCGCGTGGACGTAACTCGGCACACTGCGGACGAGGAGCAATCCCTGTTTCCTCGCCTTCGCGCAGAGGCCATTACCGGAGACTCCGAGGATCTTATCGCGCTGGAGGATAACCGGTGCGAGGCGGATCCGCTGCACGCGATGGTTGAGACTCTCTACTCAATTTGGATATCAGCGGGAGCGTTGGGCCCGGAAAATCAGCTGAGGTTGCAGTTGTGCACTGAACAGCTGAAAAGCCTCTCCGAGCAGCACATGGAGATCGAGGAGCAAATCGTGTTTCCGCGAGCATTGCAATTGCTCAACGGCCGGACCATCGCAGCCATCGGGCAAGAATTTCGCGCCCGAAGGATCTAATCCGGACTGAAATGGCACCAGGACCATACGATAGTTGGTTCGGCCCTCAAGGATGCGGCCAACCGGCCCATGAGCGGCAAACGCGTCACCCACGGCGGAGGTACTTACAGCATCAATTACAACCTCTTTGCCCTGTCCGCTAAACTGCATCCTCAACTGGCGGTGATCGACGGCTACGAAGGCATGGAAGGTACCGGCCCGGTCAACGGAACACCGGTTGCGCATAGGGTTTGCATCGCCAGCCTGGATTGGCTGGACGCCGACCGCGTTGGTGCCGAGTTAATGGGCGTCGACTTTAGCAAGATCGGTTATCTGACGTTCTGTGCTCAGTCGGGTGACCGGGGTCAGTCGGATTTGAGTGAGATTGAGATCCTCGGTCCCTCGATCAAGGATTACGCGAGGACCTATCAACTGCCGAAGCAGTGGGAACAGATCACGAGCTGGCAAAAGCCGATGATGCCTGGATGACAGCCTTCTGCGTATCTGCTGAATGTGGCGTTACGGCTCGCCACGCTGATTCGCGCCAATCGCGAATCTCTGGCTTGTATCGTCACTGGGGCGGGGCAGTCTTGGGGGCAACTTTCGGACTTTGCACCAGTAAAACCATTTGTTATCTGTATGTTGTTGTTGGTGTCTGGTAGTCGCCTCGCCTACCATTGAAAATAAAAGGGTTGCCAAGTTGGCAACCCGTTCTGTTTTTGAGACTGTGGGGGATTTTGGGGGGAACCCAAATGTCAAACCGGGGTAAAGGAGACTACTTCGGCCTCCTGCGCGGCAACTTGTTCACCGCATCGCGCTTCGACTGATTTCGCGTGTGCGAATAGCGCTCCAGCATCTTCGCAGACATCCAGCCGGCAATAGCTTTCAGGGTTGATTCCGAAACGCCGACTCCGCCAAGTTCAGAAATGAAAGTATGACGCAGATCGTGAAGGCGGCAGCTCACGCCTGCTGTTTTGCGGCACGTTGTCCAGGCGCTCTTCATGCTGCCTATGGGCTTGGTGAGGTCGAGTCCCCAGACCTTCGTTGCCACGTGCAGGCGGCCCTCGTCTCCATTAAACCCGTAGTGCTCCGACGGAAAGACATAGTGATCGGGTTGTGGGTCCGCTTTGTCACCAGGTTTCCGTAGGCAATGTCCATCGCGTTCGATTGTCCAGGTTCCGGCACATCGATCGCACACCGAACAAGTCCGTCGAAACCACGGGGGCGCCATGCCTGAGCGATGTCTGCTGATGGCCAGTCAGTCGTCACAACGCAGGGTGACTTGCAAACCCTTCTTTACGGGCGACAGTCTCGAGCTGGTCTTCCTGTCGACCGTCCGAGAAGCCGACTATACAGACAAGTGGACTCGCTTCGATGGTCAATGAGTGCCTCGGCGGTTATGCGCTCACCGAGAGCCGCCCAACAAAACCAGTGCGGCTACTGAACCGGGGCGCGTTTTCGAATCCTCTTCAGGGTTACGGCGCCTGTGCTTCCGGGAACAAACAAATGCCGCTCTCCTCGCAATCACATCAACACCGCCCCAAACCTGTGCGCGAGAGAAACGCGGGCTCGTTGTCTCAGCTCTGCTATCGTGGTTAGAATCAAGCGCCCCCGTTGCTATCTGGAATCTTCCTTCATCTCTAGGCTGTGAAAGGCAAACGCTGGCTCATGATCGAACCGCTTGCCATCATAGGCATTGGCTGCCGCTTTCCCGGCGGTGCGAACTCACCCCAGAAGTTCTGGGAGATGCTCTGCGCCGGTACGGATGCCATCTGCGAGATTCCAGCCGACCGCTGGAGCATTCCCGCTCACTATGACCCCGTCCCCGGACGCGAAGGCAAGTCCATCTCCCGCTGGGGCGGATTCGTCGACAATATTGACCGCTTCGATCCCGGCTTCTTCGGCATCTCTGACCGCGAGGCGAACGCCATTGACCCGCAGCAGCGCCTCCTGCTCGAAACCAGCTGGGAAGCATTTGAAGACAGTGGACTAACCCTCGAAACGCTCCGGGGTTCCTCCACGGGCGTCTTCATCGGGATTTCCACCTCCGACTACGGAGGACTGCAACATGAAGGGGGCGGCCGCACCGTCGCCGACGTCTACTCAGCTACCGGTTCTGCATTCAGCATCGCCGCCAACCGCATCTCCTATTGCTTCGATCTGCGTGGCCCCAGCGTAGCCGTCGACACTGCCTGTTCCTCCGCCCTGACGGCCTGTCACATCGCCTGCGAGAGCCTGTGGCGCGGCGACTGCGCCATGGCAATCGTCGGCGGTGTCAGCGCGCTCCTCAGCCAGGACACCTTCTTCGCTTTCAGCCGCATGTCCATGCTCTCGCCCGACGGGCGATGCAAGGCTTTCGACGCGAGTGCCAATGGATTTGTGCGGGCTGAAGGCGCAGGCGCTGTTCTGCTGAAACCGCTTTCCGCTGCGCAGGCCGCCGGCGACAGAATCTACGCCGTCATCCGCTCCACCGCCGCCAACCAGGATGGCCGTACTAACGGCATCACCGTTCCAAGCCGGCAAGCCCAGGAAGACCTGATCCGCCAGGCCTGTGTCAATGCTGGCTGCGCACCTTCGCAGATTGCATACGTCGAAGCTCACGGAACAGGAACCCCGATCGGTGACCCCATTGAAGCCGCCGCGATCGGTGCGGCGCTTTGCGACGAAAGAAAAAACCCCTGCCTCATTGGTTCCGTCAAGACCAACATCGGCCATCTTGAATCTGCCTCCGGCGTTGCCAGCATCATCAAAGTCGCCCTTATCCTCAAACACAAGACCATCCCTCCCAGTCTCCATTTCAAGAAGCCCAATCCCCGCATCGATTTCAAGAAGCTCAACCTTCGCGTTGTGAGCCGGCTCCAACCCTTTCCCCAGCACTCACGGACTTTGCTTGCCGGAATCAACTCCTTCGGCTTCGGAGGAGCCAACGCGCACGTTATTCTCCAAGCCGCGCCTCCACGCCCGAAAACGCCGCGCAACGCATCGCGAGGCCGCCAGCCCTTCATTCTGCCCATTTCCGCTCATACGCGCGAAGCTCTGCTTGCGGCGGCCGCAAATTACCTCGCCTTGCTCCAACCACCTGCCACCGACGCCCGGTCTCTTTGCGCCGCAGCCGCCACGCGCCGCTCCCATCTGCCTCATCGCCTCTGTCTTGTCGCGGCCAGCCGCAAGGAATTGCTGCAGCGCCTCGAAGAATCTCTCGCCGGAGAAACAACTTCGGCCCTGGTCACAGGCCAGACTGGCACTAACGCGAAACCCGTCTTCGTCTTCTCCGGCCAGGGCCCTCAATGGTGGGCCATGGGCCGCCAACTGTTGACGCGCAGCCAACCATTTCGCAACAAGATCGAAGAGTGCGACGCTCTGTTTCGCGAATTCGGAAAATGGTCTCTGGTGAAGGAGCTTTCTCGGGACCGAAGCTCTTCCAGGATGGACGAGACCGAAATCGCACAGCCCTCCATCTTCGCCCTGCAGGTTGCGCTGGTTGCTTTGTGGCGCTCGTATGAAGTGATTCCCTCCGCTGTTGTCGGCCACAGCGTGGGCGAAGTTGCGGCCGCGCATGTCGCCGGAGTGCTCACATTACGCGAAGCCGCGCGCATCATCTTTCATCGCGGCCGGGCCATGAGCCTCGCGCCCAATACCGGAAGAATGCTTGCGGCGAGCGTGCACGCAACGCAGGCTCAGCAGATCGCCGCCGGCTATCCCGGACGAGTCGTCGTCGCTGGATACAACAGTCCCAACTCCGTCACCTTCTCTGGCGAACAGGCCCCTCTCGATCGCATCGCGCAATCGCTCGATGAGCGCGGCACTTTCAACCGCTTCATTCAGGTCAGTTACGCCTTCCACAGTCGCCAGATGAACCCGGCCAAAGCCGGTTTGCTTCGCTCCCTTGGGCGGGTTGAAACATCCCCCGCCCAACTCCCCCTCTGGTCCACGGTCACCGGAAAACTCACCAACGGCCTGGATATGACCGCCGAATATTGGTGGCGTAACGTCCGCAAGCCGGTACGTTTCAGCGCCGCCATTGCGGGGCTTATCGCCGAGGGCCATTCCTGCTTTATTGAACTCGGCGCTCATCCCGCGCTCACTGCCGCTATCTCTGAAACCCTCGCCGAAACCGCGGCCAACGGAACTGTCCTCTTCTCCATGCGCCGCAATGAGCCCGAGCTGACCACCATCTTCGAAAATCTCGCCGCTCTTCATCTGGCCGGCTCGCCCATTTTATGGAAGAGCATCTTTCCCGCCGCCGGCAACGACATCTCTCTGCCTCTTTTTCCCTGGCAGCGGGAGCGGCACTGGAACGAGCCCTTCACAACCCGCGCCGTTCGCCTGAATGCTCCAGCGCATCCGTTCCTCACAGTCAAACTCGATGCCCCCACGCCGGCATGGAATACATGGCTCGATCTGAATGCGAAACCATGGCTCAAAGACCACCGCATCGAGAACCATATAGTTTTTCCCGGCGCCGGTTACGTTGAAACGGCCCTCGCCATCGGCGCGCTCGTCTTTCCCTCCCGCCAGATCGAGATTGAGGACATCGAATTCCTGCGAGCACTCCATTTACCTGATGGCAAAGACCCCATCCAGTTTCAGTCCGAATACAACCCGCTGGACTCCTCCGTCACCTTTTCGACACACGAGAACTCGCCTGACGCCGATTGGAATCGCAACGCAAGCGCAAAGGTCAGGGCACGGGTTCAAACCGTTCCCCAATCACTGGACCTGAAGCGCATTCGAGCCGGTCTGCCCGAGCACCTCTCCACCGACAAGGTGTATGCCACTTCTGCAAGGCGCGGTCTCTTCTACGCACCCATGTTTCAAGCCATCGAATCCGTGTGGAGGAGAGACGGGGAATCTCTGGGGAAAGTCCGCTTGCCAGAGACGCTCGCTGCCTCCGCGAATCAGTTTCATTTCCATCCAAGCCTGCTCGACGGCTGCTTCCAGCTCGCCATGATCTCCGCACCGGCTTCGAGCGACAGCATGACCTTTGTCCCCGTGCGCATCGATCGCGTCGCCTATCTAGCCCCTCCAGGCCCGGTCGTCTTCTGCCACGCCAGGCTCGTTCATGCCAGTCTTCTTTCCCCCGTCTTGAACCTCAGGATCGCCGACCCATCGGGGCGCGTCCTGATGGAGATCGACGGCTATCACGCTCAGGCGGTCCGGGGCCACACCGCGCCTGCGCACGATGCGCCGGAAAACTGGCTGTATGAGACACGCTGGATCGAAAAGCCAATCCAACGGACCGCCTCCGACCAATCAATGCCCGGCAACGGGCCCGGAACCTGGTTGATCCTCGCCGACCGCTCCGGCGTGGCAACCAAACTGGCAGCCCTGCTCAAGCGCCGAGGCGCATCGCCTATCCTGCTCTTTCGGGATGATTTCGTTAATGAGCGCAGCGGTCAGGCTCCCGCGTCTCTCCCTTCTCGGTTGCAAGAACTTATGGCCGGGCCGAATCGAACAAGCCTTGCGGGAATTCTCCATCTCTGGAGTCTGGATATACCCAGTCTCAACATACCCAACCCTTCGCATCCCAACGCGGACTCGCTCCTCGATTCTCAAGCCGCTGGTACTCACAGCGCGCTGCATCTAATCCACGCCATGGAATCCTATGCGGCCGCACCGCCGTTATGGCTGATCACGCGCGGCGCACAGAGCGCTCTTCCATTGGACGAGGTCTCCATTGGTCAATCGTCCCTGCTTGGTCTGGGACGCACCATCAACTCGGAATATCCCCGCATCTCCTGCCGTCTCATCGACCTCGATTCCGGGAAGCCGGAGATCGCTGCGCGGAACCTGTTCCGGGAGTTCGAAGCGAACGATGGCGAGACCGAAGTCGCATGGCGTGATGCTGCTCGCTTCGCCAGCCGCATAACGCCCACACGGCTCGAACTGCATCCTCCAAAAGGGCCGCCATCGGCGAACTCCGGCTATCGCCTTAACCTGCCACTCTCCGGAGTCATGGATGACCTGGCCCTCAATGAGATCTCCCGCCGCAAGCCCGACCCCGGCGAGGTCGAAATCGAAATCCATGCGGCCGGCCTCAACTTCCGCGACGTCATGAAGCTGCTCGGCATCTATCCGATCGAATCCGATCGCGACATCTTCATTGGCGACGAGTGTTCCGGCCGCATTGTTTCCGTCGGCAAGAAAGTCCGTAACTTCAGGATTGGCGACCAAGTGATCGCCTGTGGGGCCGGCTGCTTTGCCTCGCACCTCACCATCCCCGCCGCCTTTGTTCTGCCCAAGCCATCGGGGCTCACGCATGAGCAGGCTGCCACCATCCCTGTCGCCTTCATGACTGCGTGGTATGCCCTGCACAATCTCGCCAAAATCCAGCGCGGCGAAAAAATCCTCATTCATGCTGCAACCGGCGGAGTGGGACTTGCCGCCATCCAGATTGCCCAACTGGCCGGAGCGGAGATCTTCGCGACCGCCGGCAACGAGGAGAAGCGCGCCTTTCTGCGCAGCCTCGGCATCCGTCATGTGATGGACTCGCGCACAAACGCCTTTGCGGAGCAGATTCGCCGTCTGACTAAAGTTGACATCGTGCTCAACTCGCTTGCCGGCGAAGCCATCGGCAAGGGCCTGTCCCTGCTTGCCCCCGGCGGACGCTTCCTGGAGATTGGCAAACGCGACATCTATGCCAACACGCCCATTGGCCTTCGTCCGCTGCGCAACAACATTTCCATGTTCGTCATCGATATGGGTCAGGTCATGGCCGGCCATCCGGAATCCGTGCAATCTCTTCTGCTCGCCGTACTCAAACTGTTTCGCAATGGCCGTCTTCATCCGCTGCCCCACCAGTCTCTGCCCATCTCCCGCGCTGCAGCCGCATTCCGACTTATGGCGCAGGCAAAGCACATCGGCAAAATCGTCCTTACCACTCGGGACGAACTGGCTGCGCCTCTGCGCATGCCGCCTGCCAAGCCAATCGCATTCTCAGCCAAAGCATCCTACCTCATCACCGGAGGCCTCGGCGGCTTCGGCCTCGCCATTGCAAAGTGGCTCGTCGCCAGCGGGGCAAGACACGTCGTCCTGTGTGGAATCAGCGGCGCCGCCTCCACCGAAGCAAAACGCGCCATCGCTCAGTTGCGCAGGCTCGGAGCAAGAGTTCTCATCGTCAAGGCCGATGTCTCCAGCCCCAGCGAAGTCGCGCGCATGTTGGCAACCATAAAGCTCAGAATGCCGTTCCTGCGTGGAGTCTTCCACGCCGCCATGGTTCTAGACGATGGCCTATTGACCCACCTTACGGAAGAGCGTTTCGCCCGAGTCTTTGCCCCCAAGGCCATGGGCGCGTGGAACTTTCACGCCGCACTGGCCAAGGTCCAACTCGACCACTTCGTTCTGTTTTCCTCCATCAGCGCGCTCATCGGATCGCCCGGTCAAGGCAACTACGCCGCGGCTAACAGTTTTCTCGATGCTCTAGCGCATCACCGCCGCGCCCTTGGCCTGCCCGCCCTCGCCGTCAACTGGGGAGCTCTCGGCCAGGTTGGCGTGGTCGCCCGCAATCCGGCTCTGGCGGTGAAAATGAAAGCCGGCGGCCTTTATCCGTTTTCACCGGACCAGGCGACCGAGATGCTCGGCAGGCTGCTCCAGCGCAACGTCACGCAGATCGGCTTCATGCACGTCGATTGGCAAAAGATAATTAGCAAGAAAGCCGGTGCGTCTTTGTCGCCCCGATTTTCCGATGTCGTTGTCTCCACGCTTCTCGACCCGTCCGCGGCGAGTGAAGATCATCGCTCTGTCCTGTTGTCCGCGTCTGCTGAAGAAAGACAGGCGCTCGTGCTGAACCTGGTTCGCGAGTGCGTTGCAAAAGTCCTGCGAACCGTGCCCGCCCGGCTCGATACTGCTCGCCCGCTGCGCGAGATGGGACTCGATTCCCTCATGGCATTTGAACTGCTCAACCGGCTGCAGACCAGGATCGGCGCGTCCCTGCCGAACAGCAAAATGTCCGCCAACTCCTCTATTGAAAGCCTCGCCGTCGTGGTTCTCGATACATTCAAGGCTGCCCCTTCCGCGCTCATTGCCGGAAATTCGTCCGCCGTCGCCCACAGCCAAAGCGCAACTTCCAATCCCATCGCTCCCGATCAACAGATGATTCCCTATCGCGCTCACGGCAGCCTTCCTCCGGTCTTCTTCATTCATCCCGCCGGAGGAAGAACCAGCATCTATGACGATTTAGCTGCTCAGATTTCCCACCAATTGCCCGTCTACGCAATCCAGTCGAGATTGTTGTCGGGCGCCGCGGAGGAATGGAACTCAATCGGAGAGATGGCTCAAAACTACGCCGGCTTGATTGTGAAGCAGCAGCCTGAAGGCCCCATCCGCCTTGCTGGCTTCTCCGCCGGCGGCATCTTCGCTCTTGCCGCTGCACGTGAACTCGAACAGCGCGGACGGAAGGTCTCGCTCGTCTGCATGATCGAAACGCCTCTGGCCATGCTGGATCCAAACCGCAACCGCGTATCGATTCTCAAGAGCTTGATTACCGAGGTGTATGACCACCTGGTCGCCGGGCTGCCGCGCTCTCGCCGGCCGCAAGTGCACGATCTCTCCGCTCACATACTGCGTCTCGCGCAACGGCTTGTGCGCACAAAATCAGAATCTGCGCGCGTCCAGAATGTGCTCGACTGGCTGGCCCAGCGCGGCCTGCTTGCGAGCGGCGACGCAGATTCCGATACCCGCAGATTCTTCGCTGCCTTTGTTCGCCACTCTATCCTCATCGAGCAGGCAACAGTTCAGCCTGTACTGGCGGCCATCCATTTGTGCCGCGCAAAGGAAAGCGGGCTCAACGCTTCGCCTGTGGCGCCGCGGGCTTTGGCGCACATTACCCGCGGAGGCATTCAACAGGAAGTTCTCAAAGGCCGGCACTTTGAACTGATGCGACCGCCGCTCGTCAAAGCCCTGGCGCACAGCCTGGAAGCCACACTTGCCGGCTCGCTTGTTTAGAGTGCGCAAAAATGCCGTCCATGAGCGGGCGCGTCCACGCAGAGCCGGGCCTTTCCTCGAGAGCGTTGTCCTTCCGATCAGTCCCGGGAGGAATTCTCAACGAGCGCCAACAGGCCTTAGCGCTCATCGACCCATTCAGATCAATCTGCGTCTTCGACAAGTTGCCGTATGACCGCCTACCAAGAGAAGTGACATCCTAAGCTGAGCACCGGTTCGAAACCATGTGGACAAGCAGCCGACTATTCGTGTCGTAGTCTCACGGGATGACCTGGTTCCTTCAGGAGAAGCAGTTGGTGTGGAGACCATAAAATGAGCGCACGCGATCAGATCTCCTTCCAAAGACACTATCGAAACGCGGCTCGAAACTGTGGGGGATTTTTGGGGGACCCAGAGGCAAAATGGGCGCAAAGCGGAGGAAACACTCTTCATGAAAATTGGCAGTATGTGATTGAATAAGAGTAAGTTATGGCAAAGTATGGCAATGTGGGTAAGTGCCCAGATAGGCCTTCTAAGTCGGGGGTTGTGCGTTCGATTCCCGCCTCGCCCACCAAATTTGAGGTAACAACTTACACGCAATTTGATACGATGAGCACTGGAATTTAGCTGTTTCGGGGGTGATATGGCCCGTAACCTTCTTCCTCTGCTGGGCGCGCTGGCCCTGCCATTCTGCGGACTGTCCGCGCCGAATGCGGCTGCGGCGCCGCCATTTGGGCCGCCGGCCCCGCTTCCATCGCAGGCGCAGCCGCTCCAGGCGCAGTCCTCTCAGGCCTTGGTCGGTACCTGGTCTGCGACAGTGAACTGGAACCTTCCGGGCGGACTGATGATCACCACCAGCTTCATGTCCAACGGTCGCATCCAGTCGACAGTCCAGAATAACCAGGGAATGAGCTTCACGCTCATGGGCGTCTACGAGTTTAACGCCGCGCAGGGCACGCTGAGCTACACGTGGCAGGATTACTTGCCGAAACAGACTTGCGTCGGTGGCGCCTGTACACCGGCACAGCCGCCGGCGCCCATGGGAGTGGAGACCACCAACAGCATCCGGTTCCTGAGCTCCACCCAGTTCGTCGCCACCACGAACGGTGCCTCGACGACGTACATTCGCTCCAACGGGGCGGGTTTCCCGACGAACTGAACGCTTCAGCCACTGTTCTTCTCGGTTAGCTCGACCCACCGCTCGTACACGGCATGGTGATCGGCTCTCGCCTCTTCGAGTTCGGCGAGGGCGGTGGTGAGTGCCTGGGAATTGGTGGCGACTTCGGGAGTTTGGATACGCTGCTCGGCGACACGCAGCCGGGTGTCGGCTTCATCGATGCGGGCTTCGATGGCATCATACTCGCGCTGCTCCATGTAGGAGAGCTTTTTGCGGACCGGTGGCGTCGAGGCAGCGGCAGGAGTAGGTGGCTGTGCTCCCGCTGCGGATGCGTCCAACGCAGCACGGACCTGGCCTTCGCGCCAGGTTTCCCATTGGAGGTAGTCAGCGAAGAGAGCCGCGTTGCCGAGACCGTCGAGACCGAGAACGGCGTTGGTCACGCGATCGAGCAGGTAGCGGTCGTGCGTCACGAGCACCAGCGCGCCGGGGAATTCGAGCAGTGATTCCTCAAGGATCTCCAGCGTGGGAATATCGAGGTCGTTCGTGGGCTCGTCGAGGATGAGGACATCGGCGGGTTGAAGCATCAGGCGGGCGATGAGGACGCGGGCGCGCTCGCCGCCGCTTAGGCGCTCAACAGGTTGATTGAGCTGTTCGCTGGTGAAGAGAAAGCGCGAAGCGTAGCTGGCGACGTGGACGAGCCGGTCCTGGTAGACGACGGAGTCAGAGTCGGGCGCGAGCGTCCGGCGCAGAGTGAGTGATGTGTCCAACTCGCGCCTTTGCGAAAAGTAAATGATACGGAGCCCTGGAGCGCGGCGGACTTCGCCTGCGCTCACCGGGATTTCGCCCGTGATGGCGCGGATGAGCGTGGTTTTTCCGGAGCCGTTGGAACCGGCGAGTCCGAGCTTGAGACCGTTGGTAAGGTTGACGCTGACTCCGCGCAGGATTTCGCGATCGCCAAGAGTCACGGCGGCGTTCATTACTTCGATGAGCCGCTTGGTCTGGCGACCGGTGGCGTCGAACTCGATACTGGCCGTAGCGGTGCGGCTGCGAGATTCTGAGTCCCGCAGTTCGGCGATGAGAGAATTAGCGTTGTCGATGCGGGCTTTGGCCTTGGTGGCGCGGGCCTTGGGGCCGCGGCGGAGCCATTCCATTTCGATCTTCACGCGGTTGCGCAGGCTTTCCTGGGCGCGCTGCTGCCATTCGACGTAGGCGTCACGCTCCTTAAGGAATCTGGAATAGCTGCCTTTCACGCGCAGCAAGCCCGCAGAATAAATCCGGTTGAGCTCGACGACTTCAGTAGCGATGTTCTCGAGAAAATAGCGATCGTGAGTCACCACCACGAAGGCGAACTTCGCGGTGCGGAGCAACCCTTCAAGCCATGCGATGCCCTCCAGATCGAGATGATTCGTGGGTTCATCGAGAAGAAGGACGTCGGGCTCGGTGACGAGGGCTTCAGCAATAGCGAGGCGCTTGAGCCATCCGCCACTGAGGCTGGCGGCCTCTCTGCTCATCCCGGGAGCGCCGGGCGTGTCGTCTTCCGTAAAACCGGTGCGGCCAAGAGTCTCACGAAGCCGCTGTTCGCGGGCCTCGGCCGGCACTGCACTGCGTTCGAGTGCGGCTTCAACGGCCTGACGGACTGTGATCCCCGGCGCGAAGCCGGAGATCTGATGGACATAGCCGATGCGTATGTTTTTACGAAACGAAACTTCGCCGGAGTCGGGCTGCTGTTCGCCGTTGAGAATAGCGAGGAAAGTGGATTTGCCCGCGCCGTTGGGGCCGATCAGACCGATGCGGTCGCCGTCGTGCACCGCAAAGGAAATGTTATCGAGCAGAGGATTGGCGCCGAAGCGTTTGGAGATGTTCTGCGCGATGAGGATCGGCGGCATGTTCTTAGTGTACTGAGCCGCGTCCGCTGCGACTCCAGGGAGAGTTCACTTCTCTGGCTCGCACGAGAAGAAGTCGGTATTTTGTGTTTTTTTGCTTTGCCTACTCGCCCAGGACTGTTGCGCAAAAAAACATCCGGCCCCATGCATTACGCTTGATGAGGTTCACAAATCACGATCGACACGCGCCGAGAGCGCGTCGAACCCAGGAGAATGCCAGCAATGGTCAAGCGCAGAGAGTTTTTGAAAGTAGCCGGACAAACCACAGCCCTTTTGCTCGCCCGTCCCTTGCTGCGCGGGCAAGATGCCGGCGCTCAGAATCCGCTGTTTCACTTTGCCTCGGACCACATGGAGGTAGAACTCTCCCGGTCTGCGCCGGAGTTGCTGAGCCTGAACATCGACGGCCTGGGCAAAACCCTGCGCGGCGCTAACATCCTCAGCGCCAATCGCAATGACGGCGGCTATCAAGCGTCAACTACTGCTTCCGATAAAACGCTCCGCGTGGAATACCGCCCCGCAATCGCTCCCAAAGAAACGCCCGCCGGATGGACGTTCGAGTTTTCCTCCAACAAAATCGTTCTCACAACCAAGTGGTCCGCAGATTTTAATCCCGCGCCAATGGTTCTTCATTTCAATCTGAACCAGGTTCACTCCACGGCGCTCGGCCTCTTCTCGCGCGACGGCCTTCTGTCCACGCCCGCGCTGCTGCATTTTCCCGGCCAGGGCTCGATGCGGCTCACCAGCAGCGCCCTCGGCGTGGGCTTGACCTACACCTCCAACCGTCCGCAATCCATGGCCGCACTCTCGCTCCCCGGCGCGGATATTGTTCACAAGCGCATCGTGTACACATTCGACGTGACGGCCATCCACCCCGATGTTCCGGGGATTGCCGGCGATCCGCGCTTCGACGCCTTCCGCCGCAACTGGCTCAACGCCTTGCAGCTCAATCCTGAACTTCAAGCGTTGGCCAACAACACCGCCAGCGATTCCTGTGCATTTTGTTATTACGAATTCGCCGACATCGCCGCGCTCACTCCGCCCTTGGCGCCGGGCCTCGCCGCTCTCGATGTTATGCGCCAAACTCTCGACCGCATGCTCGCGGGCGGCTTTGCCTACGGCTTGCCTGCCGTGCCGGACCGTCCAACTACGGATTCGGACACTTGGCCCGCGATGGTCATCGCCGCGGCCAACTGCGTGCGCGCTGGGCATAGCGATGCCTGGCTCGCCCAAAATTACGCGGGCATTCGCGGCTGGGCAGAATCCATCCTCGCCAGCGATTCCAGCGGCAACGGCCTTATGAAATACTCCGTCAGCGGCAACTCCAACACATGGTCCGAAGGAGCCCCCAAAGTGAGGCCTTCGAACTGGTGGGACACCATCGGCTTCGGCTACGAAGACGCATACGCCAACGCGCTCGCCTATCGCGCGCTGGGCGATATGGTGATGCTGGCACACAAAGCCGGGAAGCCCGCCGATGCCGCTCACTATCAGGCCGCCTCGGACAAGTTGCGCGCTCATTACTACGAGCGTTTCATCGATCCCGCCACCGGTGTTCTCGCTGGCTGGCGCAGTGCCGACGGCGAGCTGCACGACTACTATTTCCTCTTCGTCAACGGCATTGCTATTCACTACGGTCTCGTCGCCAAACCACAGGCCAACGCCATCATGGACAAGTTG
>Ga0116135_1000613_pt1 | contig 19668 bp, 14 predicted proteins | sample June2015DPH_20_1_FD_89738 | JGI IMG/M metagenome (GOLD analysis project Ga0116135, IMG submission 89738) | Peatland microbial communities from SPRUCE experiment site at the Marcell Experimental Forest, Minnesota, USA - June2015DPH_20_10 | ecosystem: Environmental > Terrestrial > Soil > Wetlands... | reverse complement strand
GCACAAATGTACCCATAAGTCCTCTTTTTTCAAGAATTTGACTCCCAAGCCCCTGAAAACAAGTACTTTACGGTGGACCTTGCCGCCAACGCGTTGAAAACAGGGCGCTTCTCACAGACACCTAGGGGGGGGTATCGCCCGTTGCCCCTGCCTGAGAAAGAATCCTCATGGTCGCCGAATGTCGTCACGGAATGCCTGCAGCGGTTCCAGGATCTCTCTACCTGGGAGGCAATACACCCAAGTCGCCTCGACCCCAGGACCCCGGCCACAGGCGACAGGTCTTGGTCGCCTGGGTGGAAGAAGGGGCGACCTGGCAAGAACTGGATAGGGTACTTCTATCCTGACGCCGATTTAACGTGCCGGGGTCAGCGCCTTCGACGGAGACGCGTGGTGAATCCTGACTCCCCTAACCACCCGGTTGATAATACCGTCCGGGCTCGGGTTATCCGGATTCAGACCGAGGTTCAGGCTCAGATGATATCCAAGCAGTTGTGGCCCGATGATCTCGTACGGCGTCCGCAAAGCATCGTCCTCATGCGGAGCGATCGCCGGAATGATCTCGTCGAATATCCCTTTCGTCTCCCGCGGATCGGCGATCCCCACCAGGTACCCTATCTTCTTCGCTCGCAGCTCCGCAATCAGATCAATTTCATAGGAGCGCCGCACCGGCTCACTCGCAAGCAGGCACAGGACCAGCGTGTCCGATTTGACAAATGACATCGGCCCATGTCGAAGTCCCAGGAACGTTTCTGTCACGACAGGGTAATGGCCGGCCGTCATCTCCAGCGTTTTGAGTCCTGCCTCGCGAGCCCATCCCAGTAACGGAGAAGAGGACAGCACGACGATTCGTTCATCGATACGCTCCGCCACCCGGCGGCACACTTGATCGATCTCTGTATACAAGCCGGCGGCGCGCTTGCTGTGCTTTTCCACTCCAGCGGCAACCGCATCAGGCTGCGCCAGTGCGTTGCCCGCGAGCACCAGGTTCGAGAAGGCGCTTGTCATTACCAGGCTTCGATCGTTGGTGCGGGGATCCAGAGCGACCAATTCCACATTCGCTCTCGCCAGGTCGCTGTCCGGGTCGCAAACAATCGCCAACTGGAAAATATCCGGCCGCAAACTGCGCACGCGCTCCACCACGGCAACACTCTCGGGACTCTGCCCCGAACGCGCAACCGAAATCAAAACCTGCACCCCGTCCAGGTAGCGTTCGGCGTCGACCAGCAGGTCCGTCGTCGGAACAGCTACAGCTCCGGGCCACGCCGCTGCAATGGCGCTCGATGCATAAGCCGAGGTGCCCGCACCGGTAATTAGCACACGATGATTCTGAAGTTTCTTTCCGAGATCCCGTTTATTCAGAACGGAACGAATACCTTCATTTGTGATTGGCCAAAGCTCCGGTTGGCGAGCAATCTCCCGCAATGTGTATTCGCCTGCGGTTCTTAAACCGGTGTCCGCGGCCTTACCAGGATCCTGTGACATGCAAACTCCATTCGAAAACGAGAAGACAGCAACAAGCTCGCCTGCATTCTCCCAGGCTTGAAATGACTCGCAAAAGAAACCAATCGTAAGTATATAATCACATCTCGTAACCGTCAATTCGTAAATTCGACACTTCCCGCCAACCAAAACCATACAACAGCGACGCCAAACTCTTGAATGCTTTCGAACAAGCTGGACGGAAAAAAGCCAAAGAGATGTCCCTTACGATTCCTGACTCTGTCCAGATTCCGCCCAGATCTGCAAGAGGGCTGGTCAAACTCTCGTCTCAGGCGATCTCCTGAAAATGCGGCGTAAGAATCTAAACAAGGGTGACGTCATATCGTTTTTGCTTGAATTGTTTTCCCATCTTCTCACCGTTGGCCTGGTGGAACTTTCATACGACCCGTAAATCCCCGCCGATACTTTCGCCTTCTAAATCAGTGGCTCTCATCTTGCGGAGCGCGCCGTCCCTTAAACTATTGATGAATTGGATTGTCAGCTTTTCACCTTGTGAGTAAACCCACGACGGCGTAAAAGCCTCAACCCATAAGATGATTAGTTGGTGTGAACGCTTATCAGTGAACCGCTCCAGGCAAGCCTCGAGGCGAACAGCAATGCCGGAAGAAAGACAATTACGGTCCAGGGCCTGGTTTGGCCGCTCTGACAAGGATGGCTTCATTCACCGCAGTTGGATGCGCAACCAGGGATTTCCGGGCGATGTCTTCGATGGACGCCCGGTCATTGGCATCTGCAACACCTGGTCTGAACTCACTCCATGCAACGCTCATCTCCGCACGCTCGCCGACTGTGTCAAGCGCGGCGTGTGGGAGGCTGGCGGCCTTCCCCTTGAATTCCCGGTCATGTCCACCGGCGAAACCAACCTGCGTCCCACCGCTATGCTCTTTCGCAACCTGGTGAGCATGGACGTGGAAGAAAGCATTCGCGGCAATCCCATAGACGGCGTTGTGCTCATGTGCGGCTGCGACAAAACCACGCCGGCCCTGGTCATGGGCGCCTCAAGCTGCGACATCCCGGCCATCGTCGTTTCTGGCGGTCCCATGTTGAATGGAAAATTTCAGGGACGAGACATTGGGTCCGGAACCGATGTCTGGCGATTCAGTGAGAACGTACGCGCCGGCCTGATGACCCAGCAGGAGTTCTCTGAAGCCGAGTCCTGCATGTCCCGTTCCGCCGGCCACTGCATGACCATGGGCACCGCGTCCACCATGGGCTCCATGGTCGAGGCGCTCGGCCTCACTCTTCCCTATAACTCCTCCATTCCCGCCGTCGATTCCCGCCGCTCTGTGCTTGCGCACATGTCCGGCCGGCGCATCGTCGAGATGGTCCATGAAGATCTGAAGCTTTCAAAGATCCTCCGCAAGGAGGCTTTCGAAAACGCCATCTGCGTCAATGGCGCAATCGGCGGTTCGACGAATGCAGTTATTCATCTCATCGCAATCGCCGGTCGCATCGGCGTGCCGCTGACCCTGGATGATTGGGATCGCATGGGAAAGAAGACGCCTACGCTGGTCGATCTCATGCCCTCCGGCCGCTTTCTCATGGAGGACTTCTACTACGCCGGCGGACTTCCTGCCGTCATCAAGTCCCTCATTGAACACGGCCTCCTGCATGCCGATGCGCTAACGGTAACCAACAAGTCCATCGCCGAAAACTGCAAGGACGCGCAGAATTGGAATTCAGAAGTCATTCGCGACTTCACCAACCCGCTCATCGAGAACGGCGGTGTCGCAATCTTGCGCGGAAACCTCGCTCCCGGTGGAGCCGTGCTGAAACCGTCCGCCGCATCGCCGAAACTCATGCGCCATCGCGGTCCGGCCATCGTCTTTGATTCCATTGAGGACTACAAAGAACGCATCGAAGATCCCAATCTGAATATCACCGAAGACTCGGTGATGGTGCTGCAGAACTGCGGCCCCAAAGGTTACCCCGGCATGGCCGAAGTCGGCAACATGGGCCTGCCTCCCAAACTACTCGCAAAAGGCGTCACTGACATGGTTCGCATCTCTGACGCCAGAATGAGCGGCACCGCGTACGGCACCGCTGTCCTTCACGTGTGTCCCGAAGCAGCCTCAGGCGGCCCACTCGCGCTTATCCAGGATGGCGACATGATCGAGTTGGATGTCGAAGCCCGGCGAATCCACGCCGAAATCTCCGAGGAGGAATTCAGTCGCCGCCGCGCCAACTGGACTCCGCCGCCGCCGCGCGCCACCAGCGGCTATCAGTTCCTCTACATCGAGCACGTAATGGAGGCCAGCCAGGGCGCCGATCTCGACTTCCTGGTAGGTTGCCGCGGCGCGGCCATCCCGCGCGAGTCACATTGATTCCATAATGGTGCTCCCTGCGCAATTAAAAAGGCTTTTGTTCGGAGGGATATGAAGCTGCTTCGTTATGGTCCGGCTGGATACGAGAAACCCGGAATACTTGCTAATGACGGCACAATCCGCGATCTTTCGGCAATCATGCGCGATATCGATGGAAGCCTGTTCTCACAGGGAATCGCGCAACGCCTGCGTCACATCGAACCTGCATCCTTGCCCGTTATAGACAGCGGCACGCGCCTCGGCCCCTGTGTCGCCGGTGTCGGAAAGTTCATCGGCATTGGACTAAACTACGCCGATCACGCCGCTGAATCCGGCATGGCACTGCCCCGTGAACCCATCGTCTTCATGAAGGCGACGTCCTCCATCATCGGGCCCAATGACGACGTGGTCATTCCCCGCGGGTCGGAAAAGACCGACTGGGAAGTGGAACTCGGCGTCGTCATCGGCAAGAAAGCCAAGTATGTCTCCGAGCAGGATGCTCTTTCGCACGTCGCAGGCTATTGCGTGGTGAATGATGTTTCCGAAAGAGCCTATCAACTCGAAGGCACCGGCCAATGGGTAAAGGGAAAAAGCGCGGATTCGTTTGGTCCCATCGGCCCCTGGCTCGTAACACCCGATGAAGTTCCCGACCCGCAGAATCTCGCGCTCTGGCTCGAAGTCGATGCCCACCGCTACCAAAACGGCAATACCGCTACCATGATCTTCAGAGTCGCCCATCTCGTCAGCTATCTCAGCCGCTTCATGAGCCTTCAACCCGGAGACATCATCTCCACCGGCACACCGCCCGGAGTCGCCATGGGGATGAAACCTCCAAAGTATCTGCGCCCCGGCAGCACCATGCGCCTCGGCGTGGAAGGCCTTGGCGTCCAAACTCAGCGCGTCGTCGCGGAGACGGAATAGAGCGCCACCGTGATGTCGGGTCGTATGATGATGACCGGCAGAAATGCCGCGACAAATGAGATGTGAATTGCAAAGTCGCACAGATTTCAATCGGTCGCGCTCCGCGGCAAAGCAGCATCAATAAGGAAGAGATCATGGCATCCTATGCAATCCCTGAAGTAGTAACTCCCGCTCCCGTTGAAAAAGACGAAGTCTTGCTGGTCGCCAACGGTGATCTGCGTCTGTCCGCAAATCAAGTCTGCTGGCCTGCGCAGGCCGGCCTTGAGCAGATGCTGACCGAGGCTTTTCTTGCGGAAGGCATCAGACTCCGTCGCGCCCACCCATTCGACCCCGCGCTCAAGCACGGCTTCATCTCCAGCCAGCGCATGGGCATGACCATCTTCGAGAACATCCATCCCGAGGCTCCCATCGTGGTTGCCGAGGCCGTCTGGCAATACAGCGCGCACTTGCTGGCCGGCCTTCAGTCGCATCGGGGGCCCATTCTGACAGTCGCGAATTGGTCCGGCCAATGGCCCGGCCTGGTGGGCATGTTGAACCTGAACGGCTGTCTTCGCAAAGCCGGAGTTCCCTTCACAACCCTGTGGAGCAAGGACTTCAAGGATCCTCTCTTCAAGCGCGGCCTCCATGAATGGATCGCAAACAAGTCCTTTGTTCACGACACGTCGCACGTGCACCCCTTCAATCCATCCAAGGTAAACGACACGGAACGCGCCCTCGGTGTGGCGCTCGCAAAAGAACTGCGCGCAAAGAAAGCGCTGCTCGCCGTATTCGACGAAGGCTGCATGGGCATGATGAACGCCATCGTTGAAGATTCGCTCATGAACCCCACCGGCATCTACAAAGAGCGCCTCAGCCAATCTGCGCTCTATGCCGCCATGCGCGCGGTCACCGATACCGAAGCGCAGAAGATTCGCGAATGGCTCGATGCCAGCGGCATGACGTTCAAGACCGGTCCCAACGAGACCAGCGACCTGACCGATGCGCAGATTCTTGAGCAGTGCCGCATGTATATTGCCGCGCTGCGCATTGCCGACAACTTCGGCTGCGATGCCGTCGGCATTCAATACCAACAGGGCCTCAAGGATCTAGTTCCCGCATCCGACCTGGTCGAGGGTCTGCTCAACAACGTCGAGCGTCCACCCGCGTACAGCAATGACGGCCGCGAACTCTACGCAGGCAAGCCGCTTCCTCACTTCAACGAAGTCGACGAGTGCGTTGCGGTCGACTCGGTGGTCACCAATCGCGTCTGGACCGGAATGGGCTTCGACCCCGCAACGACTCTGCACGACGTCCGCTGGGGCGAACACTATACCGGCGAAGGCATCGACGAGTTTGTCTGGCTGTTTCAAATCTCCGGCGCCGTTCCCGCATCGCATCTCGTCGGCGGCTACAAAGGCGCAGTCAGTGAACGCCAGCCTCCCATGTATTTCCGTCTCGGCGGCGGCACGCTCAAAGGCCTTTGCAAGCCCGGTCAGATTGTCTGGAGCCGCGTCTTTGTTGAGTCCGGCAAACTCAAAGTCGACATCGGCCGTGGCACCGCCATCTCGCTTCCCGACAAAGAAACAAAACGCCGCTGGGCAGAAGTCACGCCGCAATGGCCCATCATGCACGTGCTTCTGCATGGCATCCACCAGAACCAGTTCATGGCGCGACATCCCTCGAATCACGTCAATGTTGCTTATGCTCCAACAGCGGAAGAAGCCGATCGCGCACTTGCAGCCAAGGCCACCATGTTCCACGAGATGGGCCTCGAAGTCTACCTGTGCGGAGTCTAAGTGCGGCGATAGCCGTCTGATTCAACCCCTTCAAACGAAAATGCTCCATCCTGGATGGAGCATTTTCGTTTCATCCAGCACGCTCTCACGCGAAAAACCATTGCGGACCGAGGAACCTTCTTGCTCAATTTGCATCGTATAACCAATACTGTCCTCGGAGGCAACAACAATGTACAGACTTTCCCCTCTGTCCATCTGTTGCACGGCAGCAATCGTGCTGTCTGCACGGTGCCTGACTCTCGCAGCGCAATCTGAGACTGGCTCTAACTCGAAGAACATCGTCATCGAGCACCCAACCGCTCTTCCCGCACAAGCGAGTGAGCCAGGAATCGCTTTTCAGCTCTTCACCGAAAGCGGGGACGGCAGCGCGTATCTCTACATCGAGCAGCGCAGCGGCCGGCAACTCTCCATCCTCAACGTCACCGATCCTGCGCATGTAACGGTCGTACGAACGGTCAGCCTCAATGTTTCGGGCCCATTTGACTTCGCGCAGCCGCTGAAGGAATCGGCGATCCTGCTCCGCTTCCGAAACAGCAGCGACGAAGCGGTTCTCGACTTGCGCAAGCCGAAAGATCCCACGCTGGTCCCACTCAGTGGCTCGCCCTATGCAGGCGCCATCACCCCGCTCGGTGACTCGGCAATTCTGATGCCCGACGCGCCTCTCATCGAAACCCACGCGTCCCCATCCGATTACGAGATCATCGACGCATCAAGTCCGGCACACCCCGTTCTCCTCTACACCGCAAAGCAGATCGAGGCCGCGACCACTCGCACTGCAACAGGCACCACCTTCCTCCTCGGTGCGGATGGGCTGACCATCATTCGCCAACCGCGCGTAGAACTTGAGTACAAGTTGGAACAAAGCTCAGTAAGCTAACGGGTCGATCAATACGATGACGTCGGTACCCCACCCTTGCGCTTTTTCTGGCTCAAGGGCGGGAACTTCAACACCGCGCGTGACCCCAATGAATCGCGCCGATTGCTGCCTCTGATCACGAGACTTCATCCGTTCTGAATTCCTCCAGTTTCTCCATCACGCTCTTCACAACCCCGCCCCAATCTCCCGGCACATCCTGCCGCACCAGCCTGGCGGTCGGATACCAGGGCGTCGTCTCCGCCTGCTGCATCCACCGCCAGTCCCCCATGTGCGGCAATAAAATCCAGACCGGCTTACCCATTGCCCCGGCAAGGTGCGCGATGCAGGTGTCGGTCGTGATCACCAGGTCCAGCGATGCCAATAATGCCGCCGTCTCCGCCAGGTCCCTGTCCCCGCTTGACCCATCCCACACAAACACATCGTCCGGTAGCCTCGCCAGTTGCTCAGTCCCCGGACCCTTTTGCAATGAAATCCATGTAACTCCCGAGATGCGCAGCAGTGGCAGCAGTGTCACCAGCGCCATCGATCGCTGACGGTCCGCCTTGTACCGCGGATTGCCAGCCCACGCCAGACCCACGCGCAAAGTCCGTCCACCAAAATGATCCAGCTCGTCCAACCGAATGTTGTGAAATTGCGACCTCCTTTGAAATGCCAGTTCCGTCTCCGCTCCTAAATAAGCGCCCGCCCAGGGCACCGTCTCCGCCGTCGTCCCAAACGCCGCAGGCAAGCTCAGCAGCGGGCATTCCAAATCGAATTCCGGCGGGTTCGCCCCCAGCACCGCCGTCTCCGCCAATCCCGCCCGCACCACACCCAGCGAGCGCATCAACCGCTCCGCCGGCCCCTGCACCTGCAACACCGGAACGCCGCCGCGCGCGGCCACCAGCGTGGCGTAGCGGCAAAACTGAATCGTATCCCCCAATCCTTGCTCGGCATGCAACAGCACCTGCCGTCCATCCAGCGGTTCCCCATCCCACCGCGCCGCACGGAAACTTCGCGGTCTGCGATGCACCTCCTTGAAACGCCACCGCGCCTCGTAGTTCAGCCAGCCGTGCTCCCAGTCGCCCAACCGCAGTTGCGTCAGCGCCAGGTTATAAATCGCCCCCGGATGCGTAGGATCGAGCTCGACCGCCCTCTCATGTGCGCGCAGCGCCTCATCCATCCTTCCCATATCCAGCAGCGAGTTGCCCCTGTTTGACGACGCTGGTTTGTTGCCCAACTCCTCGGCCCGTTCAAACGAATCCACGGCATCCCCAAATCGCCCTTCCCGATGCAGCAGAATTCCCATCATATTCGCAGCCTCGGCATGACTTGGATCGCGCGCCAAAGCCCAGCGCAGCCATCCCCACGCCCCGGCAAGGTCATTCTCCGCCGCGCGAAACTGGCACCACGCCACCAGCGTCTCCACCTGCAGCGGGTTCAACTCGAAAGCCCTGCGCAGATACGCCTCCGCCGCACCCGTACGCCCTCGTTCCCGCTCGAAGATCGCCAGGTTCACCCATCCAGCCACCAGGTCCGGACGCAATTCCGCCGCTCGCCGCAGCGCAGCCTCCGCTGCCGTCTCCAGTCCCTGCTCCCGCAGCAGACTGCCCAGATTCATCCACGCAGCGGCAAAATCAGGCCGCTCCACCAGCGCCCGCCGATAGCGAATCTCGGCTTCTTTCACCCGGCTCATCCGCGTCAGCGCAAACCCCGCGGCAAACTCCGCCTCCGGCAATCGCGGCTTCAGTCCAAGCGCCTGGCTGTAGCGCGCCAGCGCCTCCTCGTTCCGCCCCATCATGGCCAGCGCATTGCCCAGTCCCAAGTGCGCACCCACCAGCGCTGGCTGCCGACTCAGCGCCAATTCAAACTCACGTACAGCTTCCGCGGCGCGTCCGGTCGCCGTCATCAGTTCGCCCAGCCCCATCCGCGCCAGCGCATTCATCCCATCCAGGCAGATGGCGTGCCGACAAGCGCGTTCCGCGTCCGCCGTGTTGCCGGCAGCTCGCAGCGCCTGCCCCAGCGTCACCCATGCTGTTCCCATTCGTGGCGCAGCATCCACCGCAGCTGAGGCCATCTTCACCGCCGCATCGGTCTGCCTGCTCGCCAGCGCCACCAGGCTGATGCCGACCAGCGCCTCAGGCCGGCAGGGATTCTCCTCCAGCATCCGCTGATAGCCGGCAGCCACCTCTGCCAGCCGGGCAGTCAGTTTCGGCGTGCGGTCTGCTTTTCTCTCCAGAACAGCCGTTGCAGCCGTACTCACAACCTTGCCTCATCTTCCGGGATCGTCTCCCCGGCAATCCATCCACCTTGCAACCTAGAACCAACCTGTCCGCAAATTCAACCAGATTCCTCACGAATTCCCGAATTCCTGCCGTAAGTTTCCCGATTCCCGGCCTGTTCGGAATCGGAACAACCCACACCCCATGTACACTGGCCAGTACCAGCCCAGCAACAACCCGGAGCAGCCATTGTCCGCATCGACTCAATCAGAAAGCCGCGTTCCGCTCCTCGAACATGATCGGATTCCCGACGAACTCGCGCCTCTCTATCAAAAGCTCCTCGCCGAGCGCGGCTGCGTGCCCAACATGTTCAAGGCGCTTTCCAACGTACCTGCCCTGGCTCTCGGCATCGCCGCGCTGCTCAAGCCTCTCATGGCCGAGGGTGCGCTCGCGGGCTGGTACAAGGAACTCATCGCCACCCGCGTCGCATCACTCAACCAGTGTGACTACTGCATCAGCGCGCACCGCTACCTCGCCGGCCAGCGCGGCGCCACTCCCCAGCAGGTCGCCAGCATCGGGGAAACAGGTTCGGACTCATTCGAGACCGGTCCCTTCACCGAAAAGGAAAAAGCCGGCTTCCGCTATGCCGGTCTGCTGCACACCTCGGGTCACGCCATCACCGAAGAGGCATTCGCCGCCGTGAGCCTGCACTTCAATACTCAAGAGATCATCGAGCTAACCGCAGTCGCCGCTGCATTCGAGTTCTTCCCCCGCTTCAACTCTGCACTCCACATCCCGGTCACACCGCTGCCCGGAGAGAGCTGAATTCCCGGCGCGGCGCCCTGATGCAATGGTTTCGGATCCTTCGGAAATCCTTGATCTTCCCATCGCCGTGCCGGAACATCCGCCTCTTGACTTTGCAGAAAGCCTGCTGTAGGTTGGGCTTTCAAACACAGCACCTTCCGCGAACCTCGAAAAGGAAGCAGAATATGGAGCAGCCTAATTTGCTTCGTGTGTTCGGATTCGCTCTCATCACGCTCACGTGCAGCGCGTTGATCAATGCACAGGCAGGTGATCCTGAGGCGATTCAACAGAAGCTGAACACCATGTTCACCCCTACCACAACCACCGAGGACCGCACCGACATTGTCACCGCCGGCTCCGTCGTGATCATTCACAAAGAAGGTATGCTGATGTACTCCGTGGCCTCGCCTTTGCCGCCGCTGAACACCTACAAAAATGGCAAGATCATCCAGGGAATCAGCGGTTTTGGCCGCAACATCGCCATCACCTTCAGAACGCCGGACGGTAACACCTCTGCCAGCTACCCGCAACGTCGCTTCGTGCTCGATGAAAAGTGTTGGCTCACCGGAATCTCCGTTGAAAAGGACAGCATCGCCATCGAGCTTTACAGCGACCGCTACGACGACACGCGCTACTACGGCAACCTCAAAATTCCCTTCCCAAACAAAAGGGTCGTCCCGTCAGTGGATGAAGCTGTGAGTCTGGTTACAGAGGTTCTGACGGCTGCGCCGGCGAACATCCAGGCCGCCAAACAAACCACAGCGCAGAAGCCCTCCGCACCCGCCGTGCCCGTGATCAGCCCGAAGTCCGCCCCGCAACCACCCGTTCAGGAAGTCGCTCCCCCGCCTCCGCCCGAAACCCCGCCGGCCACGCAGCCCGCCAATGCGCCTCCACCCACCATCGTCGTTGGGCTCACCGAGGATGAAGTCATATCCGCAATCGGTCAGCCGCTGAAGATCGCGAAGATTGGCGTCAAGACAATCTACTACTACAAGGACATGAAGATCACCTTCACCAACGGCTTTGCAAGCAACATCCAGTAGCGCATGGCATTCTTTCGCGTGTTCTGGTGCGCCCACGCCGATCGCGAGAATACACCTGCCCCACGGCCCTGAAATCCTCCGACCTACTTCGGAAGCTCCTTCAAAAAGAAGTCCGCCATGAAGTGGTTGGCCTCGACGCCTTCCGGCAACAGCGGGCTGTACCAGAAGGCGTGCGGCAACGCGTCAAACACCACCAGCCGCGCGTCTACCCCTGCATGCAGATAGGCACGTTGCAGATTCACCGTTCCGCTCAGCAACAGGTCGCGTCCGCTGGTGATAAACAGCGTCGGCGGCAGGCCATGCAGGTCGGCGTAGATGGGCGAGAGCACCGGATCCTTGGGATCGGTCTTCCCCGTGTAGTAGTCGTCGTGCACGCCGGGCACCGGCACATCCAGATGCCCCGAAAGCCCGCGCAATGCGTACATTGAAGTTGAGTCGCCGGCGCGCGCAAAATCTCCCATGCCGCTGAAGATACCCAGCGCCGCCGGCAGCGGCAATCCCAGCTGCTTCAGTTTTACCGCCACTTCAGCCGTCAAAATCGCCCCCGCCGACGTTCCGTAAATGACGATGTGATCCGGCTTGTAAGTCTTCAGCAGTTCCTTGTAAACGGCCACCGAATCGTCCACCGCCGCTGGAAACGGAAACTCCGGCGCCAGCCTGTAAAGCACCGCGACTACCTTGATCTTCGTATAACTGGCAATCGGAATCGACTCCGTATAAGACCCCGAATCCGAGTTGAAGCCGCCGCCGTGCAGGTTCAGGAGCACCTTGTCCTTGTTCGCCTCCGGCAGTCCCTCCGGCGTAACAATGCGCACCGGAACCCCGGCAATCTTGTCCTCCACAATCGTATTGGGGCACACCTGGCTCCATTCAACGCGCGCGCGGGCCGTATAGGCATCCGTTCCCTTGCGCCGTTCGGCCAAAGACTCCGGAGGTCCCTCGTCCGGAACTGCGTGGCTCAGAAAATACCGCGACTGAATGCTCAGATCGGCCGGTACCGGAACCACCCTCGTCACGTGTGCCGTCCCTTCGGCGTCAATGTAGCTCGTGTCGCGATTCGGTGCTTGCGCCGCGGTAGTCGGCTGCGGTGCGGCCTGAGTCGCGCCCTGCTGCGCAGCCACTGCGCCAGACGTCAGCAAAACCACAAAGATCGCATATCGAGTAATCAGCTTCATACGATGGCTTCCTCTTGTGAAACCGGCTGGATTTGCGCACGCTCCGGCGCAAAAGGTCCGGAACCCGTCCACCATATCAGATTCCCGCCCCCAATCCATCGCACGCAAAAGGGGAGCGCGTTGTGCGCTCCCCTCTCCTGCATTGTTTTTTGAATTATTCCGGTATCACCAGCAACCCCGTCTCCAGCAGCTTCTCCGTCAGCCGATCCAACGCCTCCGTGAACTTATAGCAGACGCATCGCAAGCTCATCCCCATCAGGCTGGCCGTCTCCGCCTGGGTGTACTCCTGAAGCACGATCCGGCTCAACAGTTGCTGGTCCAGCGAGCCCAGTTTGCTCAGGCAGGCTTCCACGTCGAGCACAAAGATTACCGCGTCCTCAAACGTCTTCACCGGCCTGCTCGAACACCAGCCCCGTGCAATGGGATCGCCCAGAATTGAAGGCGATCGGCCTACCTGCATTGATGCATACAGATACCGCCGCAGCATCTTTTCTGTGTGCGATCTATAGAAGGCGAGGCTCACCACCGGCCCTGCTGCCTGCGTCCTCTCCACTGCCCGCGCTTCCGGCTGTGCCTCCGGTCGCGGCCCCTCTCTCCTTGTGAATTCCGGCCAGGCCGCTTGCGCGCCGCCTGATCCCCATACCATCGGCAACTGGAGGGCTGCGCTCATTGCACACCTCCAGTTGTCTCAGCCACCGCCCACACCCGGACCAGCGTCTTGCGGACTGGCCGCCCACGGCGCTTCCGAGTCTCCGGCGTTGGAAAATCTTTCAGTTTCGTCTCACAACCAAGGCAGTAAACACTCTCCTGCATCTGGGTCCGGTACCAAAGACACCCGCACCCTTCGCAAACCTTCAATTGCACGCGCAACTCCATGACTGCATCTCCGTGTACGCAGTTTCTCCCGACGGATCTCCTTTTTTGTCGTTTTTCCGCGGGGTGAAGAGAACCAGCCAAGGCAACTCAGGCTTCTTGCGACCTGATGAGGGATTGCCGGCTGTACTCTCTCGTTCTTTGTCATGCTCATAGCGCGCAGATCCTGGAATAATCTCGGCTATCCTGCTCTCAAAGCCTCTGCTTGACGCTTTCGAGCGCAGGTGGGACTACCGGACTGGAACGCAGTCCCTCGCTCATTGTTCATTCGCGGTTGTTAAAGGCAGAGTTGCCGCCTCGCTCAGCCTCGCGGCAATGAAGCGTGTTTAAAAGATTCCCACAAGCCAGCACGAGATGAAGTAAACCCAATCTAGAAACAATGTTCCTCTGCGTCAATGTGCCCGGACCATTTTCCGCCCCTCCGCTTTCCATTCCGGGATAAAGCATTGACAATGAAGGCGAATCAGCGCAGATCGCTTTGCAGAAAGAAATCACAAAGCACGCTGTGTCATGGCTGGCAGCCAATTTCTCACAGATGAACTTTCGACAGATGCACGAGCGGCTGCGCCTTGAACTGCTGCGCAGAATACAACGGGGATCGGTGAGCGTGTCCCTTCTGGCGCGTCAAACCGGGCTCGACCAGTCCCATCTCTCCAACTTCCTGCACTGCAAGCGTCAGCTCTCATTGCAGTCGCTGGACCGCGTCCTCGCCGCCCAGCACCTCGGCGCCGCTGACCTTTTGCCTGCGCTCCACCGTTCCGGAGATCCGCCCGCCGCCCTGGACTTGAGCTCCGCCCCGATCGTCAGCCACGCCGTTGCGCTCTTTGAACCAAAGGTCAGACCCTCAACAGTCCATTCCATGCTCCACGTTCCGGCCGGACTGCTCGAGTCCCTGCGTGCCCGCGCCTCCGCTCCCCGCCGCGCCTGGCAGCGCTTCGTCGCCGTACGCATCCCCTCCGCTGACGCCCTGCCGATGGTGCCGCTCGTGCTCCCCGACGCAATCGTCCTACTCGACCGCCACTACACCTCGCTCATGCCCTACCGCCCCAACAAGGCGACCCTATTCGCAGTGCGCCACGGAGCTCACCTCACTCTGCGCTACGTCGACTTCGCGTCCAACCGCCTCGTCCTGCGTCCCCACAACATCAACTTCCCCGTCGACCTGCTCGAAATCAATCCCGGTGAACTCCCCACCGACCTCATCGCCGGGCGCGTCGCCCTCATCGTCAACACACCATAGCGTTGCGTCCAAAAGAGGTCTGCAGGGCATTTCAATCACCTGCTCATTTGCAGCGCGGCATAATCCCTCTTCGCTTCAACCAGGATGGGGAGATCCTCGTCGGCGTCTTTCCAGAGTGCGAAGAAGTCTTGAAAGGCTTTCCTGGCTTTCACCTGGTCACCCTCAAGTTCGAATGCGCGGGCCAGGCCCTGGGCGGAAATCGAATAGTAAATCCCCCAGTCCGGATAGCGCCAGGTGCTACCCCAGCTGGCCCCTTTGTGATCCAGTATCTTCTGAAACTCGGCTGCTGCCTCCGGCCCCTTGCGCAGACCCAGGTACGCCAGGCCACGCAGGTACACCGCCTCGGGGTAAGCACGCTCGTATGGCGAGGCTGAAGCCAGCAGTTCCACAGCGCTGGCGGGCTGGCCGCGTTTGAGATCGATGGCTGCGCGTATGCCGGGTAGTTGCACGGTGTTCCAGATAATTCCATTGGGGTAGAGCCGCGAGGTCTCCACAGCCAGATTCTCTGCACTGGCCACAGAGCCGCACATCGCCAGCGCCAGCGCCGGACGCCGCAGATGGTGCACTGTCTCGCAGTCACCCGAAAACGCATCGGCAAGCGCATCGGCTTCTTCAAAGGCCGCCGCAACGCTGCCCAGACCCTGCCGCTGCGCCGTCTCAGCAGCTCGCTGATACAGTTTTGAAGACTCGCGGCGCTGGCCAAGAACATTTAGATGGGCCGCCTGCAAACCAAAGCTCAGGTACTCCTCCGGTTTGCCCGCGTACCATTGAATTTCCCTGTCAATGGCCGGCTGATCACCCTCGATGTAAGCCATTTCGAGCAAGCGCTGGTGGATTCTTGCGCCGTCGATCCCCTGTTTGCGAACAACCTCCGCGACCTTCCCGGCCTCCTCGAGCCGATCAAGGCACATGTAAGCGTCCAATAGCCGCCGATAAGGCGGTTCAACACTTGGCTGCAATTGATTCGCTGCCTGTCCCGCCTTGAGCCCGTCTTCGAATTCCCCCAGGGTCAAGGAGTTTTCGCTCAGGTTGTTTTGCATCCCCCAGGCGCGCGGATAGTTCGCAACCCCCTGGCGATCAGCGTCAATGGCTTTGTTCAGCTCCCCCGTAGATTCGTAGTAACCCGCCGCAATGTAATCCCGCTCGTACTCGGAGACGCGGTCGATCAAGGTGAATGCCTTCCTCGCGTATTCGGCCTCGCGCTCAACGTCTCCGGCATTCCCGTAGGCAACCGAGAGGTAAAAGTACGCCATGGCGAAATTCGGATCGAGTTCAATGGCGCGCTCGAACATCGGACGAGCGGCCAGAAACCCGCCGCGGCCCAGCTCGGCGAGACCCGATGTATAGCTCTGCAGAGCCTCGAGCGAGCCCGTGGTCACTTTCTCTAAAGGAAGATCCAGCTTTTGGATCGAGTTGCGCGATTCCCCGAGCTTGGCTCGCATAGCCGTCACGCACCGTCCCAGGGCGCTCAAAACATGCTCCTTGTCCTCTACCTGGATCTGCTCCCTGTCGAGCGTTACGCCGCCCTTGCAGGTGATGGCCTGCAAGGTGAAAACGTAGCTCCTGCCCAGGCTGGTGATATCGCCGTCGATCGTTGCCGCGGCTGCGTCGCGCACGCAAATATCTCGCGCAATCTCGCTGGTGATGCGCACATCCGGAGATAAGCCCATTAACCGTAAGTCCCGTTGCATTTGCTCATCGTCCATGATCTTCAGGAAGGGAGACTGCTCAAGCTGGATTGCGAGCCCCTGGCGCAGTGTGCCGTCAAAAACCGGATCGCCGGTCGTGTTCACAAAATCGGCGAGCACAAGCACATCGTCGTTCGAGAGAAGCTTGGCTTCCGCTCGATCGCGCCAAAAAATGGTCCCGCCGACGGCCAGTAAGAGCACGGCCGCAAGAGCGACGGCTTGGAATTGCAGATGATTGCGCCCTCCGTGCCGGGCAGACGAACCGAGACCCGCCGCGTATATTCCTGGCGCGAACAGCCAGGAAGATGCTTGCCTTCTCTTCGGCGCGACTACCCGAAACCGCCGCGCCCTGAACTCCTCGCCGCGCTTTCCGCGAACCGTCTCCTCCGCTCCGTAGCATGTCCGGTCATCGGCGGAAAGCAATTCAAACGAGGCCGCATCGACCACGATTTCCCCTGCCCGCGCCGCTCCCTCCAGGCGAACCGCCGTGGCAATTGCCACTCCCGCATACTGATCCGGCCCGTCGGTGCCAGCGACGGTGCTGACGTCTCCTGTCGCGATTCCAATCCGAAACCATCTCCACGCCGTTTCCTCAGTGCGTTGCGCATTGTGCTGATTGGAAAGACGGTGAACTTCCTGGCCGAAATGGTGCGCATCGTCCGCCCGGTGAAACAGCAGAATGATCCCATCTCCCGGTCGGGAGATGACGCAAAAACCCTGTCGATCCTGAAGCAGTCCGAGCGAGCGATCCATAAATCCCTGAATCTGCTGATTCAAATCGGAGACTGCGGCAGCGTTGATGTTTTCCTCGAGAATCTTCGCGATCCTGCCGTACGCAACCATGTCGACCACGCACACCGTCTTGCGCATCATCGTGCTGGCCGGCGCATTCCCGAATCCTTCAGCGGGGATCGAACCACTTACCATGACGCACCTGGGAAAAAACCCCGGCCTTTGGAGATCAGGCCTGGAGGTTGTTGATCACACCGTTCCGGACGGACCATCAAAGCTCAATGAAGTCCCGTCCTTACCTACCGAAACTACCAGAACTTCTCATTTGAGGAACCCAGAAAAAGTGACGACTTCCTCGCCAACCGCCTCGCCCTGCGCCCCGACAATATCAATTTCCCGCTCGACCTGACCGAGATTTCCCCCGGCGAATCGCCCAGCGACCTCATCGCCGGCCGCGCCGCGCTGATCCTGAACACACCCTAGTCCCGGAGCCTCTTCAGATCGCGGGAATAAACCCAGGCACTAATAGCCCAACCAATCGAAACAGCAAACGGAATGAGCAGAATCATCGAAAGCATCATCAAAAGCCTTCCAGCCGATTCCCAATATCGGTGCAGAGGATACCCCGCCAGAAACGGCCAGACAGAAACACAGCTTGCAAGAAAAGCTCCCGTGGCAATCAGGGCCCACTTTCCTTGCTTCGTGAGCGTCATCCGCGTCGCTGCTTCGATCTGATTGATCTCTCCGCTTGTTGGAGTTTCCCGGTCAAAGTCGAATACCCGAGCCTGATCGTCGGCATCCGAACCTCCGCCCTGTTCGACCTCTCCGTTTGGGTCGCGTCGATACCGGACCCTGCCCGCACAGCTTAGGAGTAAACCGATGAGAACAGACACTATGCGTGAGAAACCAGAATTACTTTGAATTGTCCCCTTTTCTTTTCCATCCGCACCAAAGGCTATCGCCCGGATCAGATCGCCTGTGTCACCGTAGTACCGCACACGGAGCCGCTGCCCGACTTGCCACGCCCCACTTTCCTCGGAAACATGGATGGTCACTTCTCCGCCGGAAGTAGTTGCCAGCGACAGCCACGCGCTGAAGTGACTGCCGCTGGAGTTTTCGACTTTGACTGAGTCAACCACGCCCGTGAGTTCAAACGTTGGGAGCTGAGACTCGTAGGCAGTCCACAGAAGCGGCAACACGATAAAACAGGACGCGAAAGCAAGCGTGGCGATAAGCCTTGACCGGCCCTTTCGCACACCAATGCTTTCTGTAGCCGCAAGTAAGCCGTACCTCACGATTGCGAAAATCGCTACGATCAGATAACCCCAGAAGAGATAGCGGAACAGAATTCGCACCGAGCAAGTATATTCGCGCGAGTGAACCGCTCGGAATCGGAAATTGCATCCCTAAACCGCGTGCGTAGTATCCGGATCGTCAAACCGCGTAAACCGCGACACAAAGTTCAAATGCACCGTCCCCGTCGGCCCGTTACGCTGCTTGGCGAGAATGATCTCCGACTTGGCCTTTTCATCCTCCGACAGCTCCTCGGTGCGGTTGTAATAGGCCTCGCGGTGAATAAACGCCACCACGTCCGCGTCCTGCTCAATCGACCCCGATTCGCGCAGATCGCTCAGCATCGGCCGCTTGTCGTCGCCGCGCCGCTCGCTGGCACGCGAGAGCTGCGACAACGCCACCACCGGCACTTCCAGTTCTTTTGAGAGCGCCTTGAGCCCACGCGAAATCGCCGACACCTCCTGCGTGCGATTCTCAAAGCCCTTCTTCCCGCCCGCCAGCGTGGCCGACATCAGCTGCAAATAGTCCACCACAATCAGATCCAGTCCCCCCGCCGTCTGCTTCAGCCGCCGCGACTTGGCCCGCATCTCCGCCAGAGAAATTCCCGCCGTATCGTCAATGAACATCCGCGACTCCACCAGCTGCTCCAGCGCGCGCTGTAACTTCACCTGGTCTTCCCTGCCCAGAAAGCCGGTCTGCAGCTTGCGCTGGTCCACCCACGCCTGCGAAGCCAGCATGCGTCGCAGCAGCGACTCCTTGCTCATTTCCAGGCTGAACACGGCCACCGTCGCATGGCTCTGCACCGCCGCATTTTCGGCAATATTGATCGCCAGCGCCGTCTTGCCCATCGAAGGCCGCGCCGCAATGATGATCAGCTCGCCCTTCTGCAGCCCGCTGGTCATCACGTCCAGTTGCTTGAACCCCGTCGCCAGCCCCGTAACCTCGCGGCTCTGCTTGTACAGGTTGTCGATGGTCCCGAAGGAGTGCTGCACAATCTGGTCCAGCGACTGAAACCCGCCGCTCAGCCCCTTCTCGGTGACCTTCATCAACTCCGCTTCGGCCACGCCCAGCACGTCCAGCGCCGACTCGCTCTGGTCCGCCGCCCGCGCAATCGCCATCGAGCAGATGCCCATCAGCTTGCGCAGCAGTCTCTTGTCCTTGACGATGCGGATGTACTCTTCGATCACCGGACGCCGCGGCAAACCCTCCGTCAGGCTCGCCAGGTAAGCCACCCCGCCGACAGACT
>Ga0116135_1000612_pt1 | contig 19688 bp, 18 predicted proteins | sample June2015DPH_20_1_FD_89738 | JGI IMG/M metagenome (GOLD analysis project Ga0116135, IMG submission 89738) | Peatland microbial communities from SPRUCE experiment site at the Marcell Experimental Forest, Minnesota, USA - June2015DPH_20_10 | ecosystem: Environmental > Terrestrial > Soil > Wetlands... | reverse complement strand
CGACGTGAAGGATGGCGCGGTCAAGGTCAACCCGCTGCCGCATCAGCCGGTCGTGAAGGATCTAGTGCCCGACCTGACCAATTTCTACGCGCAATATGCCTCGATCGAACCGTGGCTGAAGACCACCACCCCGACGCCGCAGAAGGAATGGAAGCAGAGCCACGAGGACCGCGAAAAGCTCGACGGCCTCTATGAGTGTATCCTCTGCGCCTGCTGCTCGACCTCGTGCCCGAGCTATTGGTGGAACAGCGACCGCTTCCTGGGACCCGCCGCCCTGCTGCAGGCGACGCGATGGGTGAAGGATTCGCGCGACGAGGCCACCGGCGAGCGGCTCGACAATCTCGAGGATCCGTTCCGGCTCTATCGTTGCCACACCATCATGAACTGCGCCAAGGCCTGCCCGAAGAGCCTCAATCCGTCCGAGGCGATCGCCGAGCTCAAGCTGAAGATGGTCGAGCGGCAGGTTTGAGAGCAAAGCCGGTTCAGGAACCGGATCCGGGATCGGCATTCGGTCGTTGGAGCCGCCGGCATAAGTCGGCTATGTAGGCGCGGCATCCGCAAGCCTTGGTTCGAAGTCTCCGGCGAGAACATTCTTGGCAACACCCACTCTTTCCTCCGGCATCGCCGCGGCCAACGATCCGGCGCCGCCCGCTTTTGGCGCGTTCGCACCGACGCGCGCCCAAGCGGCCGTCATCGCGCTCGCACGCCGCACGCGGCTGAAACGCGGCGCGTTCCGCCCGATGCTGTCGCGGCTGGTCAATCTGTTGCGCGCGGGTCCGGTCGACGTCCCCTACCAGGGCGCGTCGTTTCGATTCTATCACCAGGCCAGCGCCACCGAACGCGGTGCGCTGTTCAATCCCGACTACAATCTTGAAGAACTGGATTTCCTGCGGGCGCACACGCCCCTTGGCGGCGTGTTCGTCGATGTCGGCGCCAATGTCGGCACCTATGCCATGGTGCTGGCGCGTCATGTCGGCCCCGGCGGAAACGTGATCGCGATCGAGCCGCATCCCGTCACCCACGCGCGGCTGGCATTCAACCGCGCCGCGTCCGGCTTTACCCAGGTGGCGCTGGTGGCCGCGGCGGCCGGGCCGTCCGACGGCGAGTTGATGATCGAGACCGACGGCGACAATCTCGGCGCCAGCCACATCGTGTCAGGCGAACGGCAGGGCAATGCCATCAGGGTGCCGTCGCTGCGGCTGCAACGCATTCTCGGCGATGCCGGGGTCAGCCACGTCGATACGCTGAAGATCGACGTCGAGGGCTATGAGGACCGTGTTCTGACCGGATTCTTCAAGCAGGCGTCGCCATCGCTGTGGCCGCGCGCGGTGGTGATCGAGCATCTGTCACGCGACGAATGGCTGGCGGACTGCATCGCCGACATGCGCGCGCGCGGCTATGCCGAGACCGGCAGGACCCGCAGCAACACCATGCTGGTGCGCGCTTAAGCGCAAGTTCCGCGGAACCTTGCGGTATCGATGCCGTTGGATCCGCGACATCAGATCGAAACTCCGGAAAGCGCGAAATGCCGATCGATCCGCAAGAGGATCCACCGATCAAGCCCGGACAACCGTCGGAGCCGCCGCAGGAGAGCCCGCCGGGAAACCCGCGGCCCGAGGTGCCGCCGCCGATGCAGGATCCCGGCGAACCGCCGACGCCGGAGGAGCTGCCGGGCTACATGCCTGACGAATTGCCGGTACGCGGACCGGAGGGACCGAGCATCCCCTCGCCTGCGACCGATATCGGAGGCGTTGGCATACCAGGCGCGGGGGCCTGATCCCGGCGCTGACAACGCCGATATGTCGCAGGGGGTGATATCAAACTACGGTTTGAAACGATCCCCTGAATGCGTAATGAACAAAGGCACATCGGGGCTTTGCGCCTTCAGAAATAAATACAAATCCACCTCTAAAGCCCGCCACAATCCGGCCTAACGCTTGTTCGTTGATCGCCAGACCTTGATGACAGCGTTGTTGCCAAGAACCTTGCCGCCAAGAACCTCGCCGCCAAGACTTCCCGTCGAAGACCTTCCCGCCGAAGACCTTCCCGCCAACACCTTCCTGCCAACACCTTCTCGCCAAAACCTTCCTGCCAAGAATTTTCCGGGGACAGAGACCATCATGACAAAACTTCGTTTGTTGCTGCTTGCCACCACCGCTCTGACGGCGATGCACTTTGCAGGTACGTCATCGCTCGCGCAAACCACGCCGCAGGTCATGGCGCAGGCCAAAGAAGAGCTTGGTCCCGACGGAAAGCCCAGGCCCAAAGAAGCGCCCAAACAACCGCCGAAGGCAGCCCCCGCCCCACCACCGCGCCCGGCACCTCCCGCCGCTCCCCCGCCCCGGCCAGCGCCGCCACCGCCGCCGGCTGCCCCGCATCCCGCGCCGCCACCTCCTCCCGCCGCGGCGCCTGCGCCGCACCCGGCAGCGCCCGCCGCACCGCCGCCGCCACATGCTGCGCCGCCGGCTCCCCCCGCGGCAGCGCCTGCACCCAATGCGCCGAAACAACCGGCTGCGCCTGCCATGCAGCCTCAGGAGCGTGAGAGAGAGCGGGAAAGACTGGCGCCCGCGGGCCAACCGCCCGCAGGCGGAGGCGCGCCTGCGTCACCCCCGGCGCGCACGGGACCACCTCCGGCCAATCCGGCTCCGAATGCAGCACCGAGTGCAACTCCGGCCGCGCCGGGCGCCGCTGGACGCACTGCGCTGCCGCCGGGAGCCGCTCCGATGGTGCGCCATGCGCCGCCAACCGTCACCGCACCGCTGCCGGCCGCGCCTGCGCCCGCTGCGGCCTTGACCCCGATCGCGCCGGGTGCGGCAGCCCCGGGGCCGCGTCGCATGGAGGATTTCCGTGGCGCGCGGCAGGAAAGCGACCAGGGTGGCCGCAAGGTCTTCACCGAACCCGGCCGCGTCATCGTGGTCGATCCCTCCGGCCAGTCGTTCATCCGTCACAACGAAGAGGAGCGATTCCGCTTCGGCGCGCGCGATATCCAGACCCAGCAGGTCGGCAACGAAACCCGCACCATCGTGATTCGTCCCGACGGCTCGCAGATCATCACGATTACCGGCCGCGACGGCCAGTTGCTGCGCCGGATCAGGCGGGATCGGGATGGCCGCGAGATCATCATCATCGACGACAGCTTCCGCGATCCCAATGCAGCCGGCGGGTTCTATGTCGACCTGCCGCCGCCGGTGCTCCGGATTCCTTACGACCGCTACATCGTCGATGCCGAGGACGCTCCGCCCGACCTGATTTACGAAACCATGGAAGCCCCGCCGGTGGACCAGATCGCGCGGCGTTATTCGCTGGACGAAATCCGCTTCAGCCCGTCGGTGCGGATGTTGATGCCGAGCATCGATCTCAACACCATCACCTTCGAAACCGGATCGTGGGAGATTCCGCCCGATCAGGCCGCGAGGCTGCAGGTGATCGCGGATGGGCTCAACCGGGCCATCGCGCGCAACCCGCGCGAGGTGTTCCTGATCGAGGGCCACACCGACGCGGTCGGCAACAGCGTCGACAATCTTTCGCTATCGGACCGGCGCGCCGAATCCGCGGCCGAATTGCTGACGCAGCAATTCGGGGTGCCCGCGGAAAACCTGACCTCGCAGGGCTACGGCTCGCAATATCTGAAGGAGCAGACCGACGGACCGAGCCGCATCAACCGGCGCGTCACCATCCGCCGCATCACGCCGCTGCTCAATGGCGGCACGGCGTTGCCGCCGCCACCTCCGGGCATCGCGCCGCCGCGGTAAGGCATGGCCTTTCGCAAATGAAAATGGCCGGGAGAAATCCCGGCCATTTTTGTTTCTCACCCTGTCGTCCCGGCGAACGCCGGGACCCATACGCCGCGGCTTCTCGGCAGCGCGCTGTAGCAAACGCCTTTTTCTATCCATTAACGCCTGTGGTTATGGATCCCGGCTCGCGCTTCGCTTGGCCGGAACGACGTTGAGAGGTCTGCTCCCAGCCCCGGCTTCTTCTTGCGCTCAGTCCTTGTCGGTATCGAGTTTGAAGATGTGGGAGCTGTCCCCAATCGATAGCAGGCCCGTCTCGGCGTAGAGATTGAGCTTGGCGCGGGTATCGGTGATGTCGAGATTGCGCATGGTCAGCTGGCCGATACGGTCCGCCGGCGTGAACGCCGCGTCGTCCACCTTCTCCATGCTGAGCCGCTCCGGCTGATAGGTCAGATTGGGGCTCTCGGTGTTCAGGATGGAATAGTCGTTGCCGCGTCGCAGCTCGAGCGTGACCTCGCCGGTGACGGCGCGGGCCACCCAGCGTTGGGCGGTTTCGCGCAGCATCAGGGCCTGAGAATCGAACCACCGCCCCTGGTAGAGCAGCCGGCCAAGGCGCATGCCGCTGACTCGATACTGCTCGATGGTGTCTTCGTTGTGGATGCCGGTGATCAGGCGCTCATAGGCGATGTGCAGCAGCGCCATGCCGGGAGCTTCGTAAATGCCGCGGCTCTTGGCCTCGATGATCCGGTTCTCGATCTGGTCGCTCATGCCGAGGCCATGCCGGCCACCGATGGCGTTGGCCTCGAGCAATAGCGCGACCGGATCGGCGAAGGTCTGGCCGTTCAGCGCGACCGGCTGCCCCTCGACAAAACGCAACGCGACCGTTTCGGCCTTGACGGCACAGTCATCGCGCCAAAACGGCACGCCCATGATCGGCGTGACGATTTTGATGCCGCTGTCCAGGCGCTCGAGATCCTTGGCCTCGTGGGTCGCACCGAGGATATTGCTGTCGGTCGAATACGCCTTCTCGGCGCTCATCTTGTAGTTGAAGCCATGGGCGGTCAGGAACGCCGACATTTCCGCACGGCCGCCCAGCTCGTCGATGAACTGCTGGTCGAGCCAGGGCTTGTAGATCTTCAGGCCAGGATTGGTCAGCAGGCCGTAACGGTAGAACCGCTCGATGTCGTTGCCTTTGTACGTGGAGCCGTCGCCCCAGATGTTGACGCCGTCCTCCTTCATCGCCGCGACCAGCATCGTGCCGGTCACCGCGCGGCCGAGCGGCGTGGTGTTGAAGTAGGTCACCCCGCCGGTAGAGATGTGGAAAGCGCCGGATTGGATCGCGGCGATACCTTCGTGGACCAATTGGCTGCGGCAATCCACCAGCCGGGCTTTTTCGGCGCCGAAGCCCAGCGCTTTGCGCGGAATCTCGTCGTAGTCCGCCTCGTCGGGTTGGCCGAGATTGGCGGTATAGGCGAACACGCGGGCACCTTTCTGCTTCATCCACAGCAGCGCGGCGCTGGTGTCGAGACCGCCCGAGAAAGCAATGCCGACTTTTTCCCCTTTGGGCAGGCCTTTCAGGATCGTACTCATCGAGGTTCCAATCGGTCGTAATGGCTGAGTTTGTTGCGAATTGAGTGCGCGAATATCAAATTTCGCGGCGATGGGCACGCGTTTAATAGAGCATGATCCGGAAAAGTGGGAACCGGTTTTCCGAAAAGATCATGCTCAAACAAGAAGATGGACGACAAGCATGATTCAACCCAGTTGAATCATGCTCTAGCGGATGGCGGAGTCGGGTTTCCCCGGCTTGCGGAAACGGTTGCCCAGTCGCGTCAGCACGGCATCGACACCCTCGTCCGTCAGCCGGGTCGACGGCCAGCGGTAGATGTAGCCATGCGCCAGCCAGATCACCAGAAACGTCACCAGCCCCGCGGCGGCGACGTCGGTCAGGAAATGGCCGCCGAACGCCATCCGCAATACGCTGGTCGTAACCCCGAGCATGGTCGCGGCGGCATAGGCCAGCGGCCGCCACGCCGGCGGCGCCAGCGCCGCGGGCGCATAAGTCCAGAATGCGGTGGCGCCCTCGCCGGAGAAGAACGAGCAGTTTCGCCCGCAGCTGCCGCGCGGGTCCCACCACGCCACGAATGGCTGCGTTCCATTGAATTGCGTGACCGTCACCGGACGCGGCCGGCCCCAATAGCTCTTGAAGGTGAGGTTAGTGAGAACGCCCGCGGAGAGAATGAGGGTGGTCAGCAGAAAGACGATCGCCCGACCTGACATCAGCAACGGCCGCTCCGGCCGCACCAGCTTCACGACCAATGCGACGATGGCCGGCAATGCGAGGCCCCAGGCGATCCACATCGCGCCGTCGCGCGCGATCGCGGCCAGCGTGTTGAGCTTGAGCGGAAAGGATTTGGTCGCCGCATCGTAAAACAGACCGGCGAGCTTCAGATCGAGCTCGGGATAAATCCCGAACAGCAATCCGACGATGAGCGCCAGGGCCAGCGCGATGAAAAGTCCAGTCCGGTTCATGGCGCGGGGTTTAGCTGAGGGGGGCGACGATGAAAAGGCCGGGGCCGAGCGGCCGCGCCTTACGGTGATGGCGGCGAATCCGGCGGCATCGGTGAATGCGCCGGCAATGGCGGCGGCGGCCGCAGCGGACGCCGCGGTTCGCGCCATGCGCCGGCATTGCGGCCCGCGATCATCCAGTAGACCACGCCGGCGACGATCCCGGCGCCGGTCATGATTTCGAGATGACGCCGCACGATACCGTCGAAACGAAACGTCTCGGGATCGAACGGAATAAGACCGAGATAGCAGGCCAGACCGACGACGCCGCCTCCGACCGCATAGGTCAGCGCGCCGCGGATATAAAACGCCTCCGTGATCGCGACCACGATCATCGCCGGCAACAGCGCAAAGCCGCTGACGAAGATGAAGCCGAAACCGAACACGATGTTCAACGCGCCCTGATCAATCGGTCCGGTGCCGAGTTCGCTGAATTCGGGAAACAGCACTGCGCCAACCACGATCATCCCCGCCACCAGACAGGCAGCGAAAAACGCAAACAGAACCACGAAAAGCCGGCCGATCAGTGCCATCCGATCAATCCGTCATCGCCATGGCGCGCAGCGCCTGGCGCTCGCGCACCGACAATTTCTCGGTCTCCGATTTCAACTGGCCGCAGGCGGCGAGAATATCGCGGCCGCGCGGCGTGCGTACCGGCGACGAATAGCCGGCATTGAAAATATATTCCGAGAACTTTTCGATCTGATCCCAGTCCGAGCACTCGTAGCGCGTGCCTGGCCACGGATTGAACGGAATGAGATTGATTTTGGCCGGAATGCCCTTCAACAGCTTGACCAGCAGCTTGGCGTCGTCGAGCGAATCGTTGACGCCCTTGAGCATCACATATTCGAAGGTGATGCGCCGCGCATTGGAGGAGCCCGGATAATCGCGGCACGCCTGCAGCAATTCCGCGATCGGATATTTGCGGTTCAGCGGCACCAGATCGTTGCGCAATTCATCGCGCACCGCATGCAGCGAGATCGCCAGCATGACGCCGATCTCATCACCGGTGCGGACGATGTTCGGCACCACGCCCGAGGTCGACAGCGTGATGCGGCGGCGGGAAATGCCGATGCCCTCATTGTCGGACACGATCAGCAGCGCATCGCGCACCGCGTCGAAATTATACAGTGGCTCGCCCATGCCCATCATCACCACATTGGTGACGAGACGGCTGCCGGTCGGGGTTTCGCGGTCGGCCCAGTCATTGAGGCGATCGCGCGCCACCATGACCTGGCCGACGATTTCGCCCGCGGTGAGATTACGCACCAGCCGCTGCGTGCCGGTGTGGCAGAACGAGCAATTCAGCGTGCAGCCGACCTGCGAGGAGACGCACAGCGTGCCGCGGTCGGTTTCCGGAATATAGACGCACTCGACCTCATGCGCCTTTTCGATCGTATCACCGCTCGGCAACCGCAACAGCCATTTGCGGGTGCCGTCGTTGGAAATCTGCTCCGCCACCACTTCGGGGCGCGCGACCGTAAAATGCTGCTCGAGTTCGCCGCGCATTTCCTTCGAAATGCTGGTCATGTCGGCAAACTGTTGCGCCCCGCGGACATAGATCCAGTGCCACAGCTGCTGCACGCGCATCTTGCGCTGCGCCGGCGCCACACCGATGGCACCGAGCTGATCGGCAATCTCGGCGCGCGACAATCCGACCAGCGACGGCTTGGCCGGCGGCACATAGGTTTCCAGCGCGATCTTTTCCAGGGGCACGCTGACGGCGGAGCCGGCTTCGATGGAAGGGTTGGTCATGATCTCATTCATGGCACTTCAAATAGGCCTTCCAGGGTCGGCTGGAAAGGCACCAAATACAGCCATTCTGGCGTGAAAAGAGCCCTTTAGCGCCTGCAATCCTGCGCCAGCCGGTCGAGCGCCTGGGCCAGGCCCTTCAGCGAGAAGGTGTCGGTGGTCTCGGTGCCCTTGGCCGACACGCCCTTGACCGTGACGTCGGCGGATTTGCGCATGGCATCGACCATTCGCTCTTCCTCGGCGGCGTTCTTGATCCAGAGGCCGTCGCCCTGGGTATACATCGCGTAGGACGCGCCGCCGACCTCGAGCGTCGATTCCGAGCCGGGTTTCAGCGTGTAGCCGATCATGATCGAGACTTCGTTGGCGACCTTTTCAGCCGGACGCGTGGAAACGAACGCGTAGGCGGGATCGCGCGGGCGATTCGGGGGATTGGTTTTCGACGACGAGGGTTTCGCCAGCGCGAAGCAAACCTTCTTGCCGTTCGGCGTCGCGGTATAGGCGCCCCAGGTGCCGAACTGGCCGATCAGCGTCGGCTCCGCGCCGCCTACCGCGGCAGCTTCCGGCTTTGCCGCGGCCGCCGCCGGCTTGGCTGCGCTTTTCGACGACGTGCTCTGCGCCTGCGCAAGGCTTGAACCCCCGCACACCAGCACAATCGTCACCAGCGCTGTCAGCCTTCGCCGCACGGACATCACCAAGTCTGGTTCCCTCATTATTGTGACTGGAAGATGGCCCGCTATCGCATCGTCACATCACCGATGGATAACCGGGAAATGCCTTTTTGGGAAGGCAGTTAGCGACCTCTGAACAGGAAGCTGGGCGACGCCGTCACGTGACGCGCCACTCACGTTCCGCCTTTCGGCCGCGCGGTCCGCTGCTTCTCCCACTGTGCATCGGTCCAGGCCAAGAGATCCTCGGCGCCGGAGCTGCGCAAATGCGCGCCGCCGTCCTGCACCACCATCTCGCCATTGATGTAGCCGGCGGAATCGGAAATCAGGAAACTCGCCAGATCGGCGAGCTCGCGATGTTCGCCGACACGGCCAAGCGGATTTCTCAAAGCCCAGCCTTCATCGCGACCCTCCGGCCGAAGCTGACCCGAGGCACCCGCGGTCGGAAACGCGCCAGGCGCAATCGCCACGGTGCGGATGCCCTTGGGGCCCCACTCCACCGCGAGGCTTTTGGTCATCGCGAGCACGGCCGATTTCGCCATCGCCGACGGCACTGTGAAAGCGCGGCCGGTAATGGTCGAGGTCGACAGGATGCTGAGCACTACGCCTCCGTGTCCGGCTTCGATCCAGCGCTTGCCGGCCGCGAGCGTGCAATACATCGTGCCATGTAAAGTGGGCGCCAGCACCGCGTCCGCGGCGCGAAACGACAGAAGCTCGGTCTGCGCGATGAAGGTCGCGGCGGCATTGTTGACAAGAATATCGAGCGGCGCATCGCGCCAGATCGCGTCCATCATGGCCTCGACGTCGGCACCGTCGCGAATGTCGCATCGGATCGCGGCCACCTTGCCGCCGGGATCATCGCGCATCCGGGCCGCCGTCGCCTCCAGCAATTCGAGCCGGCGGCCGCAGATAACCAGGTCGGCGCCGAGCTCGACGAAACGGCGCCCCATCGCGGCCCCGAGCCCGGAACCACCGCCGGTGACCAATATCCGCTTTCCCTTGAGAAGGCCTTTTTCAAACATTGGTTTATTCCTGTCTCGTTGTGCAGCCGTCATTCCGGACCAGCGCGCAGCGCTGGATCCGGAATCCAGAGATTGTTGATCCTACCTCTCGAGATTCCGGGTTCGCGCTCGCGCGCGCCCCGGAATGACGGAGGCAGCCGAATCAGATTGTAGCCCGGCTTCAAATCCGGCATGAAGCTGACAAACTTGCTTCCGCGCCCAAAACCCAGGTGTCTCCATGAAAGCCATTCTCTGCTCGCAATATTGCGGACCCGACGATCTGGTGCTGGCCGATCTGCCCGACCCCGTGGCCGGTCCCAATGAGGCGGTGATCGCGATCAAATCCGCGGCGTTGAATTTCTTCGACCTTTTGATGATCCAGGGCAAATACCAGATCAAGCCGCCGTTTCCGTTTTCACCGGCGGCGGAAGTCGCAGGGATCATCGAGAGCCTCGGCGCAGGGGTCAGCGACCTGAAAGTCGGCGACCGTGTGGTGGCGTCGTGCGGCCATAACGGCGCGCGCGAGAAGATCGCGCTGCCGGCGAGTTCGATCGTTAAAATTCCCGACAATCTCGATTTCGATCGCGCCGCCGGAATTATCATCATCTACGGCACCGCGCTGCATGCACTGGAAGATCGCGCCAGTCCGAAACCCGGCGAGACCCTGGCGGTTCTCGGCGCCGCCGGCGGCACTGGTCTGGCGGCCTGCGAACTCGGCAAGTTGATGGGCCTGAAGGTGATCGCCTGCGCTTCATCCGACGAAAAACTTGAATTCGCGAAGGCGCACGGCGCCGAGCTCGGCCTGAACTACGCCACCGAAGACCTCAAGGAAGGCTTGCGGCGGCTCACCGGCGGCAAGGGCGCCGATATTATCTTCGATCCCGTCGGCGGCAGCTATGCCGAGGCCGCGCTGCGCTCGATCGCCTGGGAGGGCCGCTTCCTGGTGATCGGATTCGCTGCCGGCGAGATTCCGAAAATGCCGCTCAATCTGGCGCTGCTGAAGGGCTGCGATATCAGAGGCGTATTCTGGGGCGCGTGGGCGCGGCTCAATCCGGAGAAGAACCGCGCCAATCTCGAAAAGCTGGTGAAGTGGACCGCGGAAGGCAAGATCTCCTCGCATGTCGACCGCACCTTCCCGCTCGCGCAAACCGCCGATGCCCTCAAGGTGCTCGCGGGCCGCAAGGCGATGGGCAAGGTGATCCTGCATCCGTGATAGCTGTCTTCGCCCGGCTCGCGCTTAATCCTCCGGCTCGATGCCGCGCTTCAGCGCGGCACGGGCGGCATCGCGATGCTCCGGCTTGATGTGGGTCGCGACCATCCGGATCGCGGTGGCAAGCACCGCGGCATCGTCGGTGAAGCCGAGCACCGGCAGCATGTCCGGAATGAAATCGAACGGCAGGATGAAATAGGCGATGGCGCCGAGCAGCGCCGCCTGGACATGGCGCGGGGTCTCCTTGTCGAACGCGCAATAATAGGCGCTCAGCAAATCCTCGACGAAGGGCAGCCTGGCCGCGACCCGCTTCAGCTTGATCCAGAAGCGCCGGCGCACGCTTTCGCGGTCTTTCGCCAGCTCCTCGGCCGGCTCAAACCCCACGGTATGTTCTGTTGCCATCGCCCGTGCTCCCGGACCCTGCGCGGCCGGTCGCCGCAGCGGATCGCCTTAAAGCTGGGGATGTCGCGTCGGCCCCGCAAGATTGGCGGGATTCGCCAGATTAGATGCGCTGAACCGGATCAGGCTACCCCGAACTGCCTGGCGATGGCGTTCATCGCCGTTGCCAATTCGATGTCCCGCGCGGTCACCCCGCCGGAATCATGGGTCGCCAGAACCACCTCCACCGTCTTGTAAACGTTGCGCCATTCCGGGTGATGGTCGTTCTTTTCAGCCACCAAGGCGGCGCGGGTCATGAACCCGAACGCCTCGTTGAAATCCCTGAAGACAAAGGTTCGGGCGATCGCCTCGCGGCCGGTTGTGTCGGTCCAGCCGGGCAAGGCGTTGAGCGCCGATTTTCGCGCTTCCGCCGACAGCCGTTGCGCCATGATGGCCTCCTGTTTCACCGGAACTACCCTAACACCGAACCCCATCATTAGGATCCTTGGGGATCCCCGTCACAATAAGGCGGCAAAACCGGTCCAAAATGACCGCTCCCGAGGGGGCGGCTGGTAACCATGACGCGGATGTAACCCCACGGCGGCAGGAAATTTGCTAGAATATTGGCTTAATTGCCTCGGCAAGACGACATTGGACCTCAAACGATTGTTTGCCAGATCGATGACCGACGGCCCCCTGCTTGCCGAGCAACCTTCGACGCCCTCGCCCCGCTCGGCGCAGCGACGAACCATGTTCATCACGCTGGCCGCTATCCTCGCCATCGTCGGCACGCTGGCGGGTGGTTATTACTTTGCGATGCGGCCGGTGATCCTGCGGATCGCGGTCGGCCCAGGCAACAGCGACGATCTGCGGGTGGTCCAGGCGCTGACCCAGGCCTTCACCCAGGCGCACAGTCATATCCGGTTGCACCCGATACAGACCGATGGCCCCGCCGCGAGCGCACAGCTGCTCGCCGACGGCAAGACCGATCTCGCCATCATCCGCGGCGATCTCGACGTGCCGAAAAATGCGCAAGCGGTGGCGACACTGCGCAAGAACGTCGCGGTGCTCTGGGTGCCTCCGCCCGCGAAGGGCAAGGGCAAAAAGGCCGGCCCGAAGATCACCAAGGTCGCGCAGTTGGCCGGACACCGCGTCGGTGTCGTCGGCCGCACCCCGGCCAACGTCAATTTGCTCAAGGTGATCCTGCAGCAATATGGCGTCGATCCAGGCAAGGTCGAGATCGTTCAGTTCCCGGCCAGCGACGCCGCCGAGGCGGTCCGCGGCCAGAAGGCGGATGCCTATCTCGCCGCCGGGCCGCTCAACAGCAAGATTACCGCGGATGCGATCGCGGCATCGACCCATGATGGCGGCGCGCCGACCTTCCTCGCGATCGATTCGGCCGAAGCGATCGCGCAAAATCACCCGGTATACGAGGCGTCCGAAATTCCCGCCGGCTCCTTCGGCGGCTCTCCCGACCGGCCGGACGACGAAGTGAAGACGATCAGCTTCTCGCACCACATCGTTGCGCGCAAAGATCTTTCGGACGTCACGGTCGCCGCCTTCACCCGGCAATTGTTCGCGATCCGGCAGGCGGTGATGTCGGAATTCCCGCTGGCTGCCAAGATCGAGACTCCGGATACCGACAAGGACGCCGCGATCCCGGTGCATCCGGGCGCCGCGGCCTTCGTCGATGGCGAGGAAAAGACCTTCCTCGACCGCTACAGCGATTACATCTGGTGGGGGCTGATGGGGCTGTCCGCGATGGGATCCGCCGGCGCGTGGTTCGCGGGCTATCTGAAAAAGGACGAGCGTCACAACAACTCATCGCTGCGCGAACGGCTGCTGGAGATGCTCGCGGCCGCGCGCCGCAGCGACTCCACCGAGGAACTCGACCATATGCAGGCCGAGGCGGACGACATCTTGCGCGATACGCTGCATTGCTTCGAGGCCGGCGCAATCGAGGAAGGGGCGTTGACCGCCTTCAACATCGCGCTGGGGCAATTCCACCACGCGGTGGCCGACCGCAAGGCGTTGCTGATGAGCATGCCGCAAAATCTGCAACGGGCGAGCGCCCAGTTTCGCGCGACCGGAACTTTGTAGACGGTTCCCCTCGGTCAAATCGCCTCGCCGCAATCGAACCGTCACATTATCATCCTAGGTCTGTCTGCAAGACTTTTCGCGCTGTGACGATCGATCGAGAGACCCCATGACGATCAAGATTCCACGCAAGATCTCCCGCCGGCGGTTTCTTTCCACCGCGGCGGCGACGGGCGCCGGCGCGTGGGGCACCATCGCGATGCCCTATCTCAGCCGTGCGGCCGACCGCCCGCAGGTGAGCCACGGCGTCCAATCCGGCGATGTCAGCGCCGACGGCGGCGTAATATGGGCGCGCGCGGACCGGCCCTCGCAGATGCTGGTCGAGGTCGCCACCACCGAATCGTTCGGCAATGCGCGGATTTTGCCGCCGGTCGCGGCGCTGCCCGAGAGCGACTTCACCGCCAAAATGCTGCTGGAGAATCTCCCCGCCGGACAGGATATTTTCTACCGCGTCCAATTCCGCGACCTGTCGCATACCGGCGTTTCCAGCGAACCGGTCGTCGGCCGCTTTCGCACCGCGCCGGCCGACCGGCGCGACGTCAGTTTCGTCTGGGGCGGCGATGTCGCCGGACAGGGCTGGGGCATCAATCCCGACGATGGCGGCATGCGCACCTTCGCCACCATGCGCAAGCACCGGCCGGATTTCCTGATCCATTCCGGCGACACCATCTATGCCGACAGCGTTTTTTCTTCGGAAGTAAAATTGCCGGACGGCAAGATCTGGAAGAACGTGATGATCCCGGAGAAGGCAAAAGTCGCCGAGACGCTCGACGAATTCCGCGCCGCGCATAAGTACAATTTCCTCGACGACAATGTGCGCGCCTTCAACGCCGAGGTGCCGATCTTCGTGCAGTGGGACGATCACGAAGTCACCAACAACTGGTCGGCATCGAAACAGCTCCCCGCCGCCTACAAGGAGCGCAACATCGCGTTGCTCGCCGCCCGCGCCGGCCGCGCGTTCCACGAGATGTATCCGATGCGCGAGAGCATCGTTGAACCCGGCCGGGTCTATCGCACCCTCAACTATGGGCCGCATCTCGACGTCTTCATGCTGGACGAGCGCAGCTATCGCGGCCCCAACGGTCCGAACCTGCAGACCGCGTATGGTCCCGACAGCTACTTCATCGGCCCCGACCAGCTCGCCTGGCTGAAGCGCGCGCTGGTGAATTCACGCGCCACCTGGAAGGTGATCGCGTCCGATATGCCGCTGAGCCTGATCGTCTATGATGACGCCGCCAGCAAAAAGGGATCGGAAGCCTTCGCACAGGGCGACGGCCCGCCGCGCGGCCGCGAGCTTGAGATCGCCGACCTCTTGCGCTTCATGAAGAGCGCCGCCATCACCAACACCGTATGGCTGACGGCGGATGTGCATTACACCGCCGCGCATTATTACAATCCCGACAAGGCGCAATTTCAGGAATTCGAACCGTTCTGGGAATTCGTCTCCGGACCGTTGCATGCGGGAACGTTCGGGCCTGGCGATCTCGACAATACGTTCGGGCCGGAGGTCCGGTATTTCAAGGCGCCCGCTCCGGACCAGCAGAACGCGCCGCCCTCCGCCGGCATGCAGTTCTTCGGCCACGTCACGATCGAGGGTGCGTCGGGCCAGATGACCGTGACCTTGCGCGACCGCGCCGATGCGGCGCTGTGGTCGACCACGCTGAATCCGAAGCCGGGATAGCGTGCCCCGAACCACGCGCGCGCCGCTTGTCACGGCCCGGCGCTTTCGCCCGGTCGGCGTTTCAACAAGGATTCCAGCGCGTCGGTCGGACAGGGCTTGGGCAACCTCGGCCGTTGTGTGAATGGCGCCGGGAGTCTGACGTCGGCGCCGTATCCGGTGACGAAGGCGAACGGAATCCCGAGCTGCTCCAGCCGTTCCGCGACCGCAAAGCTCTTTTCGTGGAGCAGGCCGACATCGAGCAGCGCGAAGTCCGGCGCACGCTCAGCAATCATGTCGAGCGCTTTGGCGACGTTTCCGGCGGTCCGGACCGCCTTCGCCCCAAGACCAAGGATCGTGTCCTCGAAATCGAGCGCGATAAGAGGATCGTCCTCGACGATCAGGACGTCGTCGGGCAACGCGGGCGAACGGTCGGATGCGGTGGTGTCCATTTTCTCGCTGGCAAGAGCTATCAATATCAAAATCTTGGCCTGACCTGGAACCCGAACTGCCGTTGGCGCCTTACCCGGCCGGTTCCCATTGTGAAACCACCACGTCACGGCTTCCGCGTCTGTGCACTTGTGCACATAACTATCCAACAGAGTCCGATATTGTCGAAACCGCAGGGGACGAGGGACATTTTGGGATGACGGCACCCGGTGGAAGTGCTTCGGACGGTCTTGATCGCCCCTTCAACAACCTGTTGCGGCGGCTCAATGCCAGGGATTTTGCGCTGATCGCACCGCATCTCGCACGGGAACAGGCTGCGGCCGGCGACCTGCTTTATAATCCCGGCGACGACGTCGAAACCGTCCACTTTCCATGCGGGCCGACTTTGGCGTCGTATCTGGTTCCCAACGAGGATGGCCGCGATGTCGAGACCATCCTGGTCGGCCGCGAGGGCGCCGTCGGCGGCATCGTCAGCCTCGGTTATCTGCCGGCCTATACCCGCATCATGGTCAAGTTCGGCGGCCCGTTGGTGCGCCTGCATGTCGGGAAACTGGATGCAGCGAAGACCACGTCGGCCACGCTGCGCAACGTGTTTGCGCGCTATGCCGACTGCATGCTGGCCCAGATGTTCCAGTCGACCGCCTGCAATGCGATCCATTCGATCGAGCAGCGCACGGCGAAATGGATCATCTCGGCGATGGAACGCACCGACGGCGACAATGCAGTGCCGCTGACGCATGAGCAGCTGGCGACGCTATTGGGAGTCGGTCGCAGCTATGCCAGCCGGGTGATTCAGACCTTCAAGCTGGAAGGGGTGCTGGAAACCCGCCGCGGCTCGATCCTGGTCCGCGACCGCGAAGCGCTGCAAAAGCGGGCCTGCCTTTGTAACGAATCCGTCAAAAACCACTTCGAGGAAGTGCTGCGCGGGGTTTACCCCGCCGAATGCGGCCCCAGCCACTGATGGCAGGCCGGTTTGGCGCGAAAATCAGCTAACCAAATCGCAAACAACGCATTGTTTTTCGGCGATTTCTGACTATATTGCGCCGCAACGAGTAGGGTGTGCCCGGTCCTTTGGCCGGGCTTCCTTTTTGGGCGCCTGGCGCCCTCTCGCACTCCAGGTTTTTGAGCGTGATCCGGAAAAGTGGGTCCCGGTTTTCCGGCGAGATCGCGCTCCAGTCGTTGCCCGAGCCAGAAGAAGAGCTATGAACCTTCGCAACATCGCCATCATCGCCCACGTCGACCACGGCAAGACCACCCTCGTCGACAAATTGCTGCAGCAATCCGGCACCTATCGCGACAACCAGCGTCAGGTCGAGCGTGCCATGGACTCCAACGATCTGGAGCGCGAGCGCGGCATCACCATTCTCGCCAAGTGCACCTCGGTGCATTGGGAAGACACCCAGATCAACATCGTCGACACGCCGGGCCACGCCGATTTCGGCGGTGAGGTCGAGCGTATCCTGTCGATGGTCGACGGCGTCATCGTTCTGGTCGACGCCGCCGAAGGCCCGATGCCGCAGACCAAATTCGTGGTCGGCAAGGCGCTCAAGCTGGGCCTGAAGCCGATCGTCGCCATCAACAAGGTCGACCGCCCGGATGCCCGCGTCACCGAAGTCGTCAACGAGGTGTTCGACCTGTTCGCAGCACTCGACGCCACCGATGATCAGCTCGACTTTCCGATTCTGTATGGATCGGGCAAGAACGGCTGGATGGGAACGACGCCGGACGCCTCGCACGACGTCGGCATGAAGCCGCTGTTCGATCTCGTCATCAAGCATGTGGCGCCGCCGGTGGTCGAGGAAGGCCCGTTCCGGCTGCTCGGCACCATTCTCGAGGCCAACCCCTATCTCGGCCGCATCATCACCGGCCGCATTGCGTCCGGTTCGGTCAAACCGAACCAGGCAGTGAAGGTGCTGTCGCGCGACGGCAAGGTGGTCGAAACCGGCCGCATCACCAAGATCCTCGCTTTCCGTGGTCTCGAACGCCAGCCGGTCGAACTGGCCGAAGCCGGCGATATCGTCGCCATCGCGGGCCTGCCCAAGGGCACCGTCGCCGACACCTTCTGCGATCCGAGCGTCGATGTGCCGATCCAGGCCCAGCCGATCGATCCGCCGACGGTGTCGATGTCGTTCATCGTCAACAACTCGCCGCTCGCCGGCACCGAAGGTGACAAGGTCACCAGCCGCCTGATCCGCGACCGCCTGCTGCGCGAAGCCGAAGGCAACGTCGCATTGCGCGTGGTCGAGGCCGCCGACAGGGATTCCATGGAAGTGTCGGGCCGCGGCGAATTGCAGCTCGCGATCCTGATCGAGACCATGCGTCGCGAAGGTTTTGAGCTCAGCGTGTCGCGCCCGCGCGTGGTGTTGACCAAGGACGAGAACGGCCAGTTGCTGGAGCCGGTCGAGGAAGTCGTCATCGACGTCGATGAGGAATTCTCCGGCGTGGTCGTGCAGAAAATGAGCGAGCGCAAGGCCGAGATGATCGAGATGCGCCCGTCCGGCGGCAATCGGCTGCGGCTGGTGTTCTACGCGCCGACCCGCGGCCTGATCGGCTACCAGGGCGAGTTGATGACTGACACCAAGGGCACGGCGATCATGAACCGCCTGTTCCACAATTACCTGCCCTACAAGGGCGACATCCAGGGCCGCCGCAACGGCGTGCTGATCTCCAACGATCAGGGCGAGGCGGTGGCTTACGCGATGTTCAAGCTGGAAGATCGCGGTCCGATGATGATCGAGCCGGGCTGGAAGGTCTACAAGGGCATGATCGTCGGCGAGCATACCCGCGACAACGACCTCGAGATCAACATCCTCAAGGGCAAGCAGCTCACCAACATCCGCACCACCTCGAAGGATGAAGCGGTGCGGCTGACGCCGCCGATCCGCATGACGCTGGAAAAGGCGCTGGCCTATATCGAGGACGATGAACTGGTCGAGATCACGCCGAAGTCGATCCGCCTGCGCAAGCGTCACCTCGACGCCAACGAGCGCAAGCGCGCGGAAAAGTCCAAGGAAGCGGTGGCCTGATTTAACCTCGCCCCACACGACACTGTCATGCCCCGCGAAAGCGGGGCATCCAGTAATCGCTGCCGCGTGAGATAGAACCGAACCGGCGCGGCGTACTGGATCATCCGCTTTCGCGGATGATGACACCGCAAACCGGGCTGGCTTCAACCCCAAATGCCTACGTGCTAGAGCAAAAGCATGTCCCTCCCCTTCGCAGTCGATGTCGCCATCATCGGCGCCGGCGCCGCAGGCCTCGGCGCGGCGCATGCGCTGAAAAACTCCGGCCTCTCCATTGTCGTGCTGGAAGCACGCGACCGCGTCGGCGGACGTGGTCACACCATCATGGCCGCCCCGGACATTGTGTTCGACCTCGGCTGCGGCTGGCTGCATTCGGCCGACAAGAATTCATTCGTTGCCATCGCCGAAGGCCTGAACTTCGAGGTCAACAAGGCGCTGCCGCCCTGGCGCGAGCGCGCCTATGGCAAGGCGTTTCCGCAACAAGAGCGCGACGAATTCATCCGCGCGATCGATGAATTCTACGCGCGCGCCGAGCACGCCGCTAAAGGCGGCCGCGATATGCCGGCCAATCTCTGTCTCGAGCCCGGCAACCGCTGGAACCCGATGATCGACGCGATCTCGACCTACATCAACGGCTGCGAACTCGATGCCGTCTCGATTCTCGACATGGACGCCTATGAGGACACCAACATCAACTGGCGCATCCGAAACGGCTACGGCGCGTTGATGGCGGCCTTTGGCGCCACGCTTCCACTGGCGCTGAATTGCGAGGTCACGCTGATCGATCATTCCGGCAAGCGGCTGCGGATCGAGACCTCGCAGGGCACGCTGACCGCGGACAAGGTTGTGATCACCGTGCCGACCAACCTGATCGCCGACGAGGCGATTCGGTTTCATCCCGCCCTGCCTGCAAAAGTCGACGCCGCGCGCGGTCTGCCGCTCGGCCTCGCCGACAAGGTGATGCTGGCGCTGGACCAGCCCGAGGCCCTGCCCAAGGAAGGCAATCTGCGCGGCGCCACCATGCGCACCGCGATGGGCACCTATCATCTGCGCCCGTTCGGCCAGCCCTGCATCGAAGGTTTTTTCGGCGGAAGCTTTGCGCAACGACTGGAAGACGCAGGCCCCGGCGCGCTCGCGGCGCAGGCGATCGACGAGG
>Ga0116135_1000607_pt1 | contig 19836 bp, 12 predicted proteins | sample June2015DPH_20_1_FD_89738 | JGI IMG/M metagenome (GOLD analysis project Ga0116135, IMG submission 89738) | Peatland microbial communities from SPRUCE experiment site at the Marcell Experimental Forest, Minnesota, USA - June2015DPH_20_10 | ecosystem: Environmental > Terrestrial > Soil > Wetlands... | reverse complement strand
TCCACCGGCTTTCGCCGACCCACGGTTGGATGAAACGGGCGGAGGGAGCAGGGGCCTTCAGGCCCCTGAATGCGGCAATAGGCTACGATGGCCTTTAGGCCCGGGCATCTTCGTCGCCTTATTATTTTGTTCAACCTACAAAGCAGTTTCTTATCAGACGATAGGCTCTTGAGGCAATTTAGTTCTGGTGGGTCCGGTGAGATTTGAACTCACGTCTCTTCGCTTAAAAGGCGAGTGCAGATATCCTCTATGCGACGAACCCACATTGGTGAGCGCGGCTGGATTTGAACCAGCGTCATCCTGCTTAAGAGGCAGGTGTAATCACTCTCTATACGACGCGCTCATGGTGTACGCGGCGGGAGTCGAACCCGCAGACTGCCTCTTATAAGGAGGCGGCTACATCCCAGCTAGCAGCAAATCCTGAGATGCTGTAAACCGAAACCACAATACTGAAGTTGACGCGACCATCAGGGAGAGGCAACCTTGCACAACGCCCCAAAGGAAACGCCTTCTCAGGATTTGCTCTAGCAGCTACACGTACGTGGTGCCAGCGGCTGAACTCGAATCAGCTACAACAGGGTTATGAGTCCTGCGCAATATCCACTTCTGCTTCGCTGGCATAACTTGGCGCGGGCGGAGGGATTTGAACCCCCAAGTTCGGCTTTGGAGACCGACAGTTTGACGTTGAGCTTACGCCCGCACATTGATAAAGAAGAAAAACCCGGCACATGACCGGGTCCGATGCAAAAACCCTACACGCAGACCCTTAAGACACGACTCCCCATATGACCCGCCTGGTCATCCTGTCTATCTCGTGTTTGCCCATCTCACCCCTGAAGGCCTGCTGCATAAATCACTCTCCCTGGTTACAGTCTTTGGAGCACCTGGCAGGACTTGAACCTGCATAGAGGTCTTCACCTCAACCCGCGTTCGTAGCGCGGCGGCTAATCCAGTTCACACCACAGGTGCTCATCTTTGGTCTGCGCGGAGAGATTCGAACTCCCGTGAACTCGCTCCCAGGGCGAGTGCCTCAAGCCAGGCTAGGCTACGCGCAGACAACTTGGTGGCTTCGGCGGGTTTCAAGACCGCGACGCTCACGCCTTCAACGTGACGCTCTACCCTCTGAGCTACGAAGCCAAATCCTGGTGGACCGTCAGGGAGTCGAACCCTAAAGCCGGCTTCCTTGCAAGGGAAACCCGTAGCCCGCTACCCGGCCCAAGTTGGAGGGAAAGGAGGAAGTCGAATCCTCTAAAACGTGATCCACAATCACGCGCCGCACCGTTTGGCTTCATTCCCCGTGAAATCATTTCCTGCTATGGAGCCGGCAGAGATAATCGAAACCCCAACCTGCGGTTTACAGGACCGCTGCTCTGCCACTTGAGCTATACCGGCTCACCTTCATCCGTGAACGGCAAATCGCCGGTCACCATTGGAGTCGGCATACAGATACCGGCCCCACTCATTCACTTCAAGCGCCATCGAACGCAGAATCAATCTGCTGGTGTGCACGTTTGCCGGCAGCGCTCTGCGCAGCAGCGGCATACCCGCCTGCTCCGGGGTGCGATCCGCCTTGCGGTGATTATCCTTGCGGCTACACGCCACAAGATTCTCCCAGGTATTCTTTCCGCCTTGCGCTCTCGGAATCACATGGTCGAGCGTCAGCTCGCTTCCGTGAAACTTCTGCCCGCAATACTGACACCGATGCCCATCCCGCATCAGGATGTTGCGCCGCGTGGTCATCTGCATCCGCATCGGCACATGCTTGTACTTGAGCAGCCGGATCACGCTTGGCAGATGAATGCCCGGATAGATCATCCGGTTCGTGGCCAGTTCCACCGCCGCCTTGCCGGTGGTGACAAGCTTCAGCGCCCGCATTGCCGGAATGATGCGCAGTGCCTCATACGAAGCATTGAGCTGCAACACTGGCTTGCGCATCACGTTCATGGCGATCCACCATCTTCCTTTCAAACAACTGGAGCGGTGAGCGAGACTCGAACTCGCGTGAGCGGTTTGGAAGACCGCCGTACTGGCCGCTGTACGACCACCGCATATTGGTCCGTGGACTCCAGCAACAGGTCTTCGCCGCTGGGGTCGCTTCGCTCCCGGTGAGAGACTCTATAGCATTTTCGGAATTGGTGTAGACCGAAAGCACACACTCAGGTGACTTTTTCCTCAAGAAAAAGCCACCTTTCACGGAGCTGAAAAGTCTATATGTATTCCGAAAATGCTCTAACTCCCATCAGCACGTTCAGAGCGTGCGGTTCTCACAATTGAACGAACCAGGAATAACTCCACCTTTGGCTCCGAGAGTCGGATTCGAACTGACATCTCGCTTCTTAACAGGAAGCCGCTCTACCTTTGAGCTATCTCGGAATAATGCAAACTTACACACAACCGCTCACCGCTGATCTACCTCAAATCAGCGCCGCAAAACTAAAAACCCTCTGGCCAATTGGCTCAGAGGGTAGATGGAATCCAGTTATGGAAACCTCCGAGCGGTTACATGGAATCACCCTGCCACGGCCGTGCCGTCGCTGGTATAAATCCGTGATTGATCGCTCGTTTCATCATGGCACTTACAACTTACCCCGAATCGATGGAATAAGTCAACAGGTAGTTAGAGAATTTCATCCAGATTGCAACTTGAATGAAGACAAAGCAATCCATCATTCATCGCTTCCCCGATGCATCCTCAATGAACACCAGCTCCGAACTCAGCGGATTCGGCAAATCCACTTCCAGTCCCGCGCCCATCAACTCGCTGCCCGCCGCTTCCCGGTCCGCCGCACTGCCATCTTCAAAGTGCAACCGGTATCTCTTCGCCATGTCCAGCCCCGCCAGCACAAATCGATGCGCGCTCTCGCCCGCAACACTTCCGCGAAACGCGTAAACCACACCGCGTCCGCTTTGCGAATCCCAGTATTCAATCCCATCCCAGCGAATGCCATCCGGGCGATCCGAAACGTGATACAGATTCGCGTCCCGTATCAACGGCCGCAGGTTCTCCTTGTACAAAGCGATGGCTCTACGTCCCGCTTCATGCTGTTCCGGCGTCCATGCAGTTGTGTCCAGCATGATCGTCACCCAGCCCATCATGCCGCTGCGCAGCATGTAAAGGAAGTTCTCCGGCCGGGGTGTCGGCCACTTCTCCACGTAGCTCTCCAGCATTGCGGCAGGCAGCAGGTGGCTCGTGTCGTAAAAGGCGCGACGATTCGAAATCGGATCGTAAGTATCGGTAATCGAAAAGTAGTCCCCATGAGCAGCAGAGCCGAAGTCCACCATGCGTCCACCGTCATTGCATATCTCGAACAACAGCCCCGGATGCTCCCTGCGCGTCTTCTCGTAGATGTCGTAATAGGCGCGCACCGCGTGGTAACTCACATCGGTTGAATTCGACGCCAGCACAAAGTCGAACGACGAATCGTGAATCACCCGCATAGTGCTGCGATTCGGCGCGGCATGGGGATGATCGTCGCGCACGCAGCCCTGCGCCACCAGGTAGCCATCGTGTTCCAGCATATCCAGGTGATAGCTCTCAACAATGCGCTTCACTTCTCTGGCTGCGTAGTCGTGGGCAGCGGGAACACCCAGGTCAGTTGTTTGCCCCTTGAACTCCTCAGGTTTCCAATCGGGCGGTAGATCGGTCACCAGCCAATCGCGCACCTTGGCATGATGCACATTGAGTGCGCCAGGCTCGGTGTCCACGCCGGCCTGCGTCCAATCCACCCATATTCCAAATCGCAAGCCCTGTTGATGCGCCGCGTCTGCGATATATGCAAGGCCATGCGGAAACTTTTTCGGATCTGGATACCAATCGCCGACACCGCGAAACCATCCCGCATCCATGTGAAACATCTCCAGGCCAAGCTCTTTTGATTCGGCAATCATGCGCAGCGCAAGGCCTTCATCCACTAGCATTCCACTGCCCCAACTGTTGTTCACCGTCAGCGGGTATTCGGGATCCTTCCACGTAAGCGGATTCCCAAGCACTGCGCGCACCCACGGCCGCAGTTGATTCCCCGCGCCATCCGGACCGCCGTCGAAAACACCCAGAAAAACCGTGGGCGTCTCGAAGCTGCCGCCCGGCTCAACACGTGTACGAAATGGCCCCGGCTCCGGATTCAAACCCAAAGCTGTCTTCAAGCTCTCGCCATGCCGCTCCAGCGAGATTCGCGTTCTTCCGCTAAACTCTATCCCCGCGTACCATCCCGCTCCGCCAGTCTCCGGACTAAAGACAATCTCCGCCGGGATGATTTCCCGCAACGCGCCCGGAACCGGATGCGCGTAGGTGGAGGATTCTCCGCTCCATCGATAGCCATCGTTCACCGTTTCAAGATGTGTTCCCGCGGAAGATGGTGTATCGGCACCCTTCTCTACATAGAGATTGCGCAACTCCCGGCCGGGCGCGGTCCGCCAGTCCAGCCGCAGCGAGTCCACCATGGGCAGCCAGATCTCCTTGCCGCCCAGGTTATCAATGGTAATGCGATGTTCCACCGGGCCGAAGTCAGCGCGCGCCTCCCACTCCCAGCGCAGGAGAAGATGCGGCTCCGCGTTCTCGTAAACAAACACAACGCGGCGGTTCCTGCCTCCAGATATCCCAAACTCCGGCCTCAGATGCCATGTAAGCGGAACATCCAATCCATCCACTTCAACGCTCGCAGGGAGAGTCTCCACCGCATCATTGATCCAGCCAGCGCCCTTCGTTCCTCCGGCTTTCGTGCCCTCAATCCACTGAAGCCTCGGTGCGCTTGCCTCGCCGCGCAAGTACACGTTCATGCTCGAATTGGAGACGATCGCCGGCGGCGTGGTCGTTGTAGCCGAGGCCAACGTGCAAAGCAGCCCGCAAAGCGCTATGGCTGCCACTGTCCAACAACGGCGGTTTCGTCCTCTTCGCGCTTTCAGCATGATGTCACGCTCTGCCGCACTTTCTCGCCACGAGACATCATACCGCTGGCTGACAAAGACCATCGGGGCCGCAATCGCTCCCATTCAGAAAACCGCGACGATGGAACAATGACCCGCAGCTTATCATCTCGGGTACGCAACAGTTCGCGTGGCATGAAGGTCGGGATCAGGCACGTCCAGCTTGACATGGATTGGAAGCGATGGTACTTCTGAAGAAGAAGTCTAATGGCGACCCAGTCCACATTTCGCGCCGTCGAATGCACCTCGCTTCTCCAGCGGGCAGTGCTCCGGTGTTGTTGTTGATTTTTTCACTACAAATTCCCGTTCGAAAATCTCTTTAAGCATCCACAAATTCCCATGGTTTTGTGCGTTTGCATCCGCGGACTGACATTCGCCAGTTGGCGCGGATACCCTCAAAACCGTTATCGGCATAGCCTCTCGGACGCGCGAGCGCCGGATCAAGAGGATGAGCATTGAATCCCAGGAAGCCAACAATTCCGACGAAGAAAGCCCAGATCGCTGCGTCCAGAGCGGCCTTGAGCGTCCTCCTGTTTGGCGCGAATCTGGCGTTCGCCGTTGCGGCCGCGGCGCAGACCACTCCCGGAGTCGCCAAGCCATTCGATGCTTCCGCGCTGGTAAACCACTATTGCGCGGATTGCCATAGCGACGAGATGCATCGCGGTGGCTTGTCGCTGGAGAGCTTCGACCTCGCTCATCCCGAAAAGAACGCAGCAGAAGCAGAGAAGATCATTCGCAAACTGCGTGCGGGCATGATGCCGCCGCCCGGAAAGGCGCGCCCATCCAGTGCAGAGCTCGACGCACTTGCCGCGAACCTCGAGACCAGCCTTGATCGAGTCGCCGCTGCGCATCCCTACGCCGGCTTCACACCCTTGCACCGGCTCAATCGTGTGGAATATGCGAACTCCGTGAAGGCACTGCTGGACCTCGATGTGGACCCCACTGACCTGCTGCCTCCCGACGATCTCAGTCACGGCTTCAACAACATGGCCGACGTGCTCACCGTTTCGCCCGCGCTTCTTGAGGCCTATCTCTCCGCCGCGGGAAAAATCAGCCGCGAGGCAATCGGGGATCCCAAGGCCGCGCCCGTGATGGCCACCTACATGATTCCGCGTGTGATTTCACAAACGCGGCGCGTGGACGGAGCACCCTTTGGAACACGCGGCGGCGTCGCATTTCAGCATGTTTTTCCAGCCGATGGCCAGTACGTCTTCAAGGTTGCGTTCTACACACATCAACAGGGCTATCTCTTTGGGCAGAATGAAGCCAAGGGCTCGCAGCTTGAGATCGCGATCGATGGCGAGCGGGTTGCAGTGATTGACGTCAGTCCAAAGTTCAAAGACACGGACGATGTGCGCACGCCTCCGATTGCAATCAGGGCCGGCCCACAAATTGTTTCGGCAGCATTCATCAAGCGCTTTGATGGCCCGGTGCAGGATGAGGTGCAGCCCTATGAGCAAAGCCTGCTCGACGTGAATGTGGCCAACCTGCCCGGACTCACGACACTCCCGCACCTTCGCGGGCTCACGATCATTGGGCCGGACCACGTCACCGGCGTCTCCGAAACGCCGAGCCGGGACAAGGTATTCATCGTGTACCCGGCGCGCCCGGCAGATGAAACCGCAGCGGCCCGCGCTATCCTCTCCAGCCTGGTCAGGCGCGCCTATCGCAAGCCTGCTGCAACTGTCGACGTAGACGAGGCACTGCGCTATTATCGCCAGCGCCGCACAGCAGGCGCGGGATTTGAAGAAGGCATACGTGCAGCGCTGGAATCGGTGCTGGCCAATCCTCAATTCATCTTCAGATTCGAACGTGTTCCAGCCAATGCGCAGCCGGGCCACAGCTACCCAGTGGGAGATATTGCACTTGCCTCGCGGCTCTCCTATTTCCTGTGGAGCGCGCCGCCTGACGAAGAACTACTGCGCGTCGCCGCGGCCGGCAGACTTCGCGAACGCCCAGTGCTGGAACGTGAAGTCAAGCGCATGCTCGCCGACCCGCACGCCGACACCCTTTCAACCAACTTTGCGGTTCAATGGCTCAATCTGAAGAATCTCGATGACGTGCTGCCTGAGCCGTATCAATTTCCAAATTTTGACAAGAATCTTGCGCAGTCCATGCGGCGTGAAACTGAGCTCCTTTTCAATGATGTAGCGCGGAACGATCACGACGTGCTCGATTTGCTCACTGCGAACTACACGTTCGTCGATGAGCGGCTTGCTAAACACTATGGCATTCCCAACGTGCTTGGAGAGCGCTTCCGGCGCGTGCCCATCACGGACGAGAATCGTTACGGACTTCTTGGCCAGGCCAGCATTCTCACGCTCACCTCCACGGCCAATCGCACCGCGCCTGTCACGCGCGGCAAATGGGTGATGCAGGTGCTGTTGGGCAGCCCACCCCCAGCGCCGCCGCCAAACGTGCCGGCGCTTGTTGAAGCGGCTGACGACGCAAGTCCGCGCAGCGTCCGCCAGCGCATGGAAGCGCACCGCCAGAATCCGGCATGCGCAAGTTGCCATCGCGTGATTGACCCGATTGGATTTTCGCTGGAGAATTTTGACCCGACCGGCGCGTGGCGCAACACCGACAACGGCATCAAGATCGACGCCTCGGGCAAGCTCTTTGACGGAACGCCGCTGAACGGGCCCGCGGACCTGCGCAATGGACTCCTCAAACACCGTGAGGCGTTTCTGAGAGCCTTCACGGAAAACCTCTATGCCTACGGCCTCGGCCGCATCCCGGATTATCGAGATCTTCCTCAGATTCGCGCCATCGTGGCCCGCGCCGAGCATCACGGCGACCGATTCTCGCAATATGTGCTCGGAATAGTTGAAAGTCCGGCATTTCTTGAACGGACCGTTCCAGCAACCTCGCCAGTGAAGAGTAAATCGCAGCCCGCCGCGCAGGCATTGAAAGCAAATGCGGTGAGCGAGCCGCGCGTGAATGCAGCACTGAATGCGAAGTCGCCCGCTGGGGGTTCACGGTGATCAAGTTGTTCTCGAAACTCGATCCGCAAGATCATCATGCCGCCTCTGCGGCGTTTGCCTGTTGTTGTTGATCTCCAGCAAATCCAGTTGGATTTGATCAGCAATGTAATCAATGGCGGCAGAATAAAGGCGAACTTCCTCACTGTCTTTTACTGCTCTCGCGATCGAATCCCCTTCCCTGATTGTGAAATCGTTACCGGTTGCAACCGCGTGGTTGGAACCGCCAGGAGGCCTCGAAGTGTTTGTCACGGGAAAGCATCTGTCTCGGCGCGCTGTCCTGCAAGGCGTAGGAACAACGCTCGCACTTCCACTGCTTGAAGCGATGGCGCCCGCGCTTGCACCGCTAGGCAGTGCGTCCGCTGCTGCGAGCAAAACGCGCCTCGCCTGCCTGGAGATTGTGCATGGAGCAGCCGGCAGTACGATGGATGGGACCAACAAACACTACTGGTCGCCGATCAAAGAGGGCGCGGATTTTGAGTTTACGCAAACGCTGGAGCCGCTCTCCAAGCTGCGCGACTACCTGACCATTGTCACGGGGACCGACCTCAACGCAGCCGGGGCTTATACAGAGAACGAGCAGGGCGGCGATCACTTTCGTTCCGCAGCTGCGTACCTTACAGCCTCCCATCCGAAAATGACCGAGGGCTCCGACATTCACGCCGGCACATCCATCGATCAAATCTACGCGCAGCACTTTGGTCAGGAAACGCCGCTGCCCTCCTTGCAGCTTTGCATTGAAGATGTCGACTCTACAGGCGCATGCGCGTATGGATACGCGTGCGTCTACTCCGACACAATTAGTTGGGCATCGCCCACCGAGCCGCTGCCCATGGTGCGCGACCCGCGCATCGCATTCGAGCGACTCTTCGGCGATGGCGCGACGGCTGAAGAACGCCTCCAGCGGCGCATTCTGGACCGTAGCATTCTCGACGGAATCGTTGGCGATATTGCGCGGCTGCAAAGCAACCTGGCATCCAGTGACAAGACGCGACTGGACGAGTATCTGACCGACGTTCGGGAACTCGAACGTCGGATTCAAAACGTCGAACGCTATAACGCGCAGTCGGGTCAGGCTGCGTTGCCAACTGCTCCACTCGGCATTCCCGAATCCTATGACGAGCATGTGAAGCTGATGTTCGACCTGCAGGTGCTCGCCTTCATGACCGATGTCACGCGCGTCTCAGCATTTAAATTGAGCCGCGACGTGAGCCAGCGCGTCTTCTCAATTGCCGGCGTCAACACACCTTTTCACTCGGCATCGCATCATGGTGAAAGCCCCGCCAAGATTGCGGAATACGCGAAGATCAACCGCTATCACGTCTCGCTGCTGGCTTACTTTCTCGACAAGCTGAAGGCAACCCCGGATGGCGACGGCAACCTGCTTGACCACACAGTGGTTCTCTACGGCAGCCCCATGGGCGATTCCAATGTGCACAACCACAAGCGCGTTCCTCTTCTGTTTGCAGGACATGGCAATGGCTCATTCAAGGGCAACCTGCATCTGAAGACCGCGGAAGGCACGCCCACCGCGAATGCTTATCTCACCTTGCTGCACAGGCTTGGCGTCAACGTTCCCAGCATAGGCGACAGCACCGGCGAGCTCGCAATCTGATGTCTGCAACAGGCAAAGAGAGGTTAGTGATGAAGACTTGCATGCATTCCGCAATCATCTGGCCGCTGGCGCTGGTCATTGCCGCACCTGCCGGGGCCGTCTGGGCCTCTGTTGCGCCGGCGGACACGCCGCACGCTCAGACTCCCGCCCAGCCTGCACGGGATGAGCAGAGCGAAGTCCGCAAATTTCAACTCGACCTTGTGCATGCGGCCGAACAGGATGATGCCGGCCATGTGGCAGCGCTGCTTAAGAAGCATGTCGCACCGGACTCCGAGTATGGCGACGGAACCACCGCCCTGCACTGGGCTGCCTATAACGACGATCTTCTGCTCGTGAAATTGTTGCTGCACGCGGGAGCAAATCCTTCACCCCGCACTCGTCTTCAAGGCCTGACCCCGCTCCACATGGCTGCCGAAAGCGGTGACGCCGCGCTTCTTGAGACGTTGTTGGATGCGGGCGCAAAGGTCGATACGGTGAATGGAACCGGAACAACAGCACTGATGATCGCCTCCGCGTCGGGCAATACGTCGGCCGTAGCAACCTTGATCGCACACGGCGCCGATGTGAATGCGAAGGAAAACACCTATGGCCAGACCGCGCTCTTTTTTGCTGCTGCACGCAATCGCGCGGACGTAGTCCGCCTGCTGCTGAGCACGGGAGCGGACCCCAAGGTAAAGACGACGGTGGCCAAGCTTGCCCGCGTGTCTGTTGGTCCGGATGGTGAGCTGCTCGACGACAAGAAGGCGCCGCAAGCGGCCAGCAAAGGTGCGAGCAATGGGGCGCCAGACGCTGCGTACCATGACGCACCCGGCAAATCAGCATCTGCACCGCAACCGGAAGAACCGAATGTTGAAGCAGCAAACAAGCAGCCCGCAAAATCGGACGACAAGCTCAAGGATGCCTACGGATTTACCGCCGCGGATCGCAAAAAGCGCGTCTTTGGCACTTCGGAGATCGGCGGCCTGACCGCGCTCCTGATCGCTGCGCGTAATGGACAGGCCGATGCAGTGCGCGCATTCCTCGATGCCGGCGACGATGTGAATCAGACCAGCGAAACCGACCATGCCACTCCGCTGGTGCTCGCTGTGATCAACGGCCACTACGATGTAGCGAAGTTATTGCTTGATCGCGGCGCCGATCCAAAGCTCGCGACGACGGACGGCGCGACTCCATTATTTGCAGTCATCGATGTGCAGTGGTCGCCACACACATGGTACGCACAGCCCGTTGTATCCCAGGAGCACACCAGCTATCTTGATCTCGCTGCCGCGTTCCTCGCTCATGGTGCGGATCCCAATGCCGCAATCAACAAGAAGCTCTGGTTCCGCTCCTTCGCCAATGATGAAACATGGTTTGATGTGGAGGGCGCCACGCCCTTTCTGCGCGCGGCGATGGCAGGCGACCTGGCAGCCATGAAACTGCTCGCCGATCACGGCGCGAATCCCAATCTCGCCACCAAAAGTGCGGACACCCCGCTGATGGCTGCGGCCGGTGTTGGCTGGGCCGCGTATTGGACATCGAATGCTCCCTACTCGCGCCTGGACGCTGTGAAGTTCTGCCTCGATCATGGCGCTGTCCTGGATGCCAAGGATGCAAAAGGTTACTCGGCGCTGGATGGTGCGGCGTTTCGCGGAGACAACGAGATGGTGCAGTATCTCGTGACTCACGGAGCCGACGTTCACTCAAAGACCAAAGATGGCGATACGGTCGCGGATCTCGCCAACGGACTCTTTGAGCATGCGGTCGTTCATCCAGATACCGTTGCCCTGCTGGAGCGTCTCGGTGCGACCAACTCGCACAACTGCCGTTCCAACGAGTGCGTGGTTCCTACCAAGGAAGACAAGCCGGCCGTGGTTGCGAAAGCTGCCAAACCCGGCGAGGTGATTCCTGCCAGAGCATCCGAAGCGCCGGCCGCACCCGCGTCTGCTCCAACCGCAGCGCAGGAGAACAAGCCTCAATGAAGAACGCATCTCAAATGCGTATTGCAGGGCTCTTTCGCCATGCCCTCTTGCCGCTCACCAACCGATGTTGCTTGCGCCTGGGCTGAGCACTTCACTCGCCCGCGAGCCACTGAAGAGACTCACGCTCCAGGTGAGTCTGCGCCAGGCTCCGAAGACCGCAAACACTGGTGTGATTTGCACCAATCAGTACAACATGCGGCCGGAGCGGAAAGACCCGCACTGCTCAATTTGAAGGAGTGCCAACTGGAAAGGATCACATTCATCATGAATCGACGAGTACTTCCCCTTCTTCTCGCGCTCATCATCTCTGAAGCTTCCGTTGGGTGGGCGCAGAACATTACTGCAACCCTGCGCGGAACCGTGCATGATGCTGGTGGCGCGCTCATTGCCGGCGCAACAGTCACCGTGCTGAACAACGGCACAGGCATCACCCACACCACTACAACCAACAGCACCGGCGATTATGTTGTGTTGCAACTGTCTCCCGCGACCTATACGGTCACTGTTCGTTCGAAGGGATTCGAGCCAAGCACTTTCTCGAACATCGTTTTAAACGTGGACCAGGAAGCTCGCGTCGACGCAACATTGGGCATCGGCGCAGTCGCACAGCAGGTTGAAGTCAACTCCACGGCAATCCTTCTGCAAACCGAAGACTCGGTCAACGGTTCAGTCATCGACAGTCAAAAGCTGAAGCAATTGCCGACCAATAGCCGTAATTTCTGGCAGGTTGCCCAACTCGATCCCAATGTGAGCCCGACCGCTGCAGGCGACAGTCTTGCCAATCGCGGCGGGTTCGTTGTGGCAGGCATTCCCTCTGCCAATAACAATTATTTACTCGACGGATCAGACGACAACGACTGGACCACCGGGCAACCGACCGTGCGTCCCTCGCTCGACGCGATTCAGGAATTCCGCATTCTCACTGGAGAAGCGCCGGCCGAGTACGGACGCAGGAATGGCGGCCAGGTGATCCTGACATCTCGCTCGGGCACCAACCAGATTCACGGCGGCGCGTTTCTTTTCTATCGCGATGGAGAGTGGAACGCTCCGCAATACAACTTCAACTACGTCCCTGGCGTTCCCGCAGTGGCGCCGGCTGGTGAGACCAGGCTCTTTGGCGGATCATTCGGCGGTCCAATCCACAAGGACAGGACCTTCTTCTTTGCAACCTATGAAGGGACACGTCTTTCCGCCAACCCCGCCGTCTCCGGTACCACTCCGCTCGATGCGTGGAAGGGCGGGAGCTACTCGTCGGACGGAAATGCGCAATTCACCTCGAAGATTCTCGACCCCACCACTGGATTGCCCTTCGCACAGAATGCCGCCGGGCTCTACGAGATTCCGCAAAATCGAATTTCATCCGCCACTCAGCTCCTGCTCAAGTACTTCCCTGAAGCCGTGACGCAGACCGGAGTTTCGGTGGGTACGTTCGCCAACAACCTTCCCAACACGCAGGATGAAAATCAGGCTACGCTGCGCGTCGACCAGGTGCTTACGCATCACGACACTCTCACCGGTATATACACCATCCTTGACGGTTACGACACGGGCACCATCGGCGATCTGGTTGTAGCAAATGCAGTGGTGCCAGGATTCGGCGGCGCTGGACCACACATTTATCAGCATGCCTCAATCTCTGAGCAACACACTTTTAGCGCTGTGCTCTTCAATGAATTGCGCGCCGGGTTTAACCGGATGGATGCCGGTTACTACAACCAGGATGCTGGCGACGGCAATGTCGTCGGCGCGCTCGGCCTTCCCCAGGGCGGCAACTATATGGAACCCGCGACGAACGGAAACCTCGGCGTACCGAGCATCAGTATCGCCGGACTCAGCTCAATCGGCACATCAAACAATCCACAGTGGCGCGGCGACAACACTGTCCAGGTCTCCGACGGTCTCACATGGGTGCACGGAAGCCACACCGCAAAAGTGGGGTTTGACGCTTTGGACTTCTTCAAGCACTCCTTCTTTGTCTCGACCGGCCGCGGAAGCTTCACATTTAATGGTGAATACACGGGCGGCCCAGGAAATCTTCAGAATGAATTCGCCGACTTTCTTCTCGGCTACATCCAATCAGACAGTTACGGAAACGGAAACGAAAATCAATATCCCATCCAGCATAGCGGTGCGCTTTTCGCTCAGGATGAATGGAAAGTGCGGCCATCTCTCACGTTGAACTATGGCGTTCGCTGGGAATATCTTGGACCCGTTCGCGAGGCATATAACCTGATCAACCACTTCGACCAGGTGAACAACGACATCGTCACCGGCCGGGGCCAGGTATATGGCCTCAACGACACCACCGGCCTTCTCCAGCAGATCGGTACCGCACCTTCCTATCGCGATAACTATGCCGCCATCTACTCGACCGTTGCACCGCGTGTGGGCTTCGCGTACCGCGTGCGCGGACGCGATGACACCGTTGTTCGCGGCGGCTTCGGCACTTACTACGGCATTCCCGCGATTCAAACCTGGAACTCTGCGAATGGACTGGGAGCGCCATTCCTGCTGTCAAAAGCCTTCACCGCCCCCACGCCGTCCAAGACGACAGGAATTACGACTGACCCATACCTATGGGGTCCGACCGCATTCGGCTCTTCGACAAACCAGACGCCTAATGCGATAACGATCGCCTCAATCAACCACCACATTCGGGCGCTCTTCACCGATCAATACAGCCTCGGCGTTCAGCATGAGTTCAACAAGGTGGCTATTGTTGAGGTCTCCTACCAGGGATCGAGAACCTTCCACAATGTAAGCTCGCAGAACATCAACATTCCAACCCTGGCAACCCGCGTCGCGAATCCATTGTCCACTGTCAACTCGCTGCGGCCCTTCAACACCGTCGGTAGCGATTCGGAGTGGAGCTCGATCTCCTACCTCAGCGACGGCTACTTCTCGAACTACAACAGCCTCCTATTGCGGGCAGAGCGCCGATTCAACAATGGGCTTAGCTTCCAGTCCTACCTCGTTTACGCCAAGTCACTCGAAGTGAGCAGTCTGCAAAATCCGTATGACTTTGCTTCAAACTACGGTCCGTCCGCATACGATCAGAAGTTCCGCTCCGTCACCGATGGCGTCTATAGCCTGCCTTTCGGACAAGGACAGCGGTGGCTGAACTCATCCTCTCCCGTTGTGAAATATGCAGTCGGCGGCTGGCAGTTTTCGCCGATTGTGACCTTCCAAAGTGGAAGGCCTGTGAATCCAACCAGCAACGATAACTACGCCTCGTTTACTGGAACCAGCGATCGCGCATTCGCTGTTGCCGGCGTGAGCCCCACGGCAAAGATCGATGGGAACACCGGCCTGCCCACGCGCACGCCGAAAGACTGGTTCAACACGGCGGCGTTTCGATCCAACGATCCTGCCAACGGAACCAACGTTACGAAGAACACAGAACCCGGTTACGTGTTTAACTACGGTACTGCCGGATTTGACAGCATTCGCGGTCCAGGCCTCGAGTCGGTGGACATCAGCCTCGATAAGCAGGTGCGAATCGGTGATCGAAACACCGTGGAGTTCCGTGCAGAGGCATTCAACATCCTCAACCATCCAAACTTCACCATTCCCTCGGGAGCCTACGGCGGCTCACTCGGCACAGGCATTACACCCGGCAGCACAGCAGTGATCACCTCGACGGTCAATTCGAGCGTGCCCACGGCAACGGGAGGCCCGCGGCAGTTGCAACTTGCGCTGCGTTATTCATTCTAGCCGGCATCCTGCCGTGTGCTTCGAGGTTGCATATCGCGGGCACGCGGCAGGAGGACGAAAGAAAGACATCGGAAATTCAATGCGACCTGGTCGCAGGAAGGATCATTCCATGAATCATTTTCGATTTGAGAGCACCAGACAGCGAATCATTCACGCATCTGCCGCATTTGTCCTGCTGGCGACGATTGGCCCCGCCACCAGTGTCTGCCTGGCCGCAGATCAGACGGCGCCGAAGAAGGCTCCAGCCAGCGCAGCTGCTCATCCCAGGGAAGTCGTCGATATTGAACTGCTCACCTGGCCTGAAATCTACAAAGCCATTCACGAGCAGGGCAAGACCACGGCAATTCTCTTCGACGGAGGAACCGAACAACGCGGGCCGCAAGGAGTGACGGGCGCACACAACTTTATTGCACGAGCTACGGCGGACGAAATTGCCAGGAAGCTGGGCAATGCCCTGGTTGCACCCGTTATTCCGTATTCCATCAACCGTGCCAATCCAAACCTGCCCGGAACCATCGGCATTTCCTCCCAGGTATTCGCGCAGATCAACGAAGAGGTCACCGAGCAGCTGATCGCAAATGGTTTCAAGAATGTCGTTCTCATCGGCGATCACGGCGGCGGACAGAAGGAACTGAAGGATGTCGCAGTGAGGCTGGACGCGAAGTATGCGTCCCAGGGAATTCGCGTTGTGTATTCTGATGGTCCTTACACGCAGGCAAATACAGAGTTCTTCGCCTGGCTCGACAAGAATGGCTACCCGCCAAGCGAGCACGCCGGCATTCCCGACACTTCGGAACTTCTCTATCTCGAAGGGAACCAGCATTGGATTCGCAAGGACCTGCTGCCAACTGCTCTCGGCGATCCACCGCGTAAACCCGGAGAGCCGCGTGACGCAGATGCGAAGCGCATCAATAACGGCATCAGCGGAGACGCGCGGCGTTCTTCCTACGCACTCGGCAAGCGCTTCATCGACCTCAAAGTCGCCGATGGGGTCGCGCAGATTCAGCAATTGCTGAAGAACTCACCGCAGGCTGCAGGCCAATGAAAAGCCGCCGCAGAAATACGATTCAAGTGCGCATCCGCGGCGCATTGCTGTTGTTTGCCTGCTCTGCGCTCTCACTGACGGGATGCAAATCGCATTCGTCCGATTTACTGCGCGTGGGCGTTACTCCCGGTCCCGGCGAGGAAATTCTGCGGGCAGTAGAACCGGATCTTGCCCGGCAAGGACTACGACTCCGGATCGTCACGTTCTCTGATTATGTGCAGCCGGACATGGCGCTCGCAAGCCACGACATCGACGCCAACCTCTACCAGAATGTCGTCTTCCTCAATCAGTTCAATCACGATCATCAAACACACTTTGTGTCGCTCGGGAAGGTTTACCTCCCGCTAATGGCAATCTATCCCGGCCACACAAAGAACCTTGCGGGTTTGCTCAACGGCGCACGCATCGCAATTCCCAGCGACCCCGTGAACCACGATCGCGCCTTGCTTCTGCTTGAGAAGGCCGGCCTGTTGCAGCTCGCGCACAATCCGGATTCGTACCTCGCTCAAATCGTGAGCAATCCGAAGCAAATCAAATTGGTTGAGTTGGACGCTGCTCAATTGCCGCGCAGCCTTGACGATGTGGACGCCGCAGTCATCAACGCCAACTTCGCGCTAGATGCAGGACTCAATCCGCACACCGGCTCGCTGCTGAGCGAGACCCCAGATTCACCCTACGCGAATGTCCTTTCGGTGAACGCCGGATCCGAAAACACTATGCAAGAACGAGCCCTTTCCGCAGCGCTGACTTCGACAGAAGCACGCACCTTCATCACCGCACATTACGGAGGCGCAATCTATCCAGCGAATTAACCCCATTCCGTTCGCGGCGTCCCAGGCCATTTTTGCCCGTGGCCTCACGAAGCGATTTGCATCCAGCGGTCCGCCAGCGCTCAATGCCGTCGACCTCGATATTCCCGTTGGCGCAATTCACGGCGTGCTCGGCATGAGCGGCGCAGGAAAATCGACGCTGCTGCGTTGCATTGCGCGGCTCGAGAAACCCGATGCCGGCGAGATCGTGGTCGCAGGCAGCGATTGGACCCGGCTGACCGGCGCGCAGTTGCGCCGTGAGCGCGGCAACATGGGCATCGTCTTTCAGCAACTGCACTTGCTCTCTTCGCGCACCGTTGCCGCCAATGTTGCTCTGCCGCTGGAACTGCATGGGACGCCTCGCGACGCAATGGACGCGCGGGTTTCCGAATTGCTTGGTTGGTTTGGCATCGCCGCGAAGGCGGAAAATTATCCCGCGCAACTCTCCGGCGGTCAGCGTCAGCGCGTGGCACTGGCGCGCGCACTTGCCACCAAACCCCGCGTCCTGCTTGCGGATGAGCCCACATCTGCCCTCGATCCGGAAACCCGCGCGGCGGTGCTCAACACGCTGCGCGGCATCCGCGATCAGCTTGGTGTCACCATTCTCATCATCACGCACGATTTGCGATCTGCGGGCGCAATCTGCGATTCGCTTACCGTGCTCGATGCGGGGCGCGTCGTAGAATCTGGTCCGGCATCTCAAGTGCTTGACCATCCTTCTACTGACGTGACTCGTCGATTACTCGCGAATACAGACACGCCATCGTACGCTCCACCCGCAGTGTCGGGTATCGATTTTGAGGAGTTGCAACAGCTATGACAGATCTTCTGCCCACGCTGCTCTCCGCCACCCTGCAGACGCTTGCAATGGTCTCTGCAGCCGTGATCCTCTGCGTGGTATTTGGGCTATTTCTTGGATCATGCCTCGCGATTACTTCTCCTCAAGGCATGGCGCCGTCCAGAGCGATTCATCAATTGCTTGCGGCCTTTTCCAATGTTTCGCGAAGCATCCCATTTTTGATTCTCATCGTTGTGCTGCTCCCATTCACGCGCTTTCTCGTCGGCACATCCATTGGCACGGCAGCAGCGATTGTTCCGCTCGTACTTGGTGGAACTCCCTATGCGGCGCGCTTGGTTGAGGCAGCTCTGCTCGATGTCGATCCAGGCCTGGTCCAAGCGGTATTGACGCTTGGCGCATCGCCCTCGCAAGCCATATGGAAGGTCTATCTTCCTGAGGCAGTTCCCGGTCTAATTCGCGCGTTCACGGTCCTAGCCATCACCATGATCAATTTCTCTGCGATGGCCGGCGCGGTCGGGGGCGGAGGCCTGGGAGATCTCGCTATTCGTTACGGTTACCAGCGCTTTCGTCTCGACGTGCTGTTATGGTGTTGCGTCATCCTCATCGTGCTCGTACAACTTATTCAATTCTCCGGTAATCACCTGGCCCGCCGCCTTGATCGCCGCTGACACCTCGCATTCGGTACGATGGATCTTCTATTCCCACCATTCAGCTAAGTAGGGTTCCCTTGCAGCGCTGAAGCAACGTACATTTCCCTGCCTCTTGCTTCTACATTGATAACCTCCGCAACCTTGCCTCCTCGCACCAGCAGTGCCGAGTCAAAGTTGTGTACCGTCGTGCAAATGTGCTTTGGGACAAGATATAGAATATCTCCGATCCGCGGCGCCGCCGTCCCCTCGGGAACACGAATCGGAAGATGCTCTTCACTCGGCTGTTGCGGTTCCAATTCCGGGTGCCCAAGAACAATGCAGTTAGGGAAACCCGCATCGGACGAGACAGCCTTGTGGCCCGCGTCGCAGGTGATCACGCCAGGCGTGGGATGGCTGACCACCGAGGCAACCACGACCGCAGCAAATCGAAAATCCCACTCTTCAGGAAGTTGAGTCAGGCTTACAACATCGTTGAAGACAATCGTCCCGGGAGAAACTCGATGCAGGAAAGACCCGTTCTGAAACCCTGGAAAGGACAACGAACAAGGCAGCGAGGGCGTGCCGGATGTGATCAATACCGGAACCGGAATTGCCGCCTTTTCCAGACCATCGATGATGCGCATCAACTGTTCGTAGCCGGCATGCGCAGTCACCGTCCGGAGCTTCAAATCAACTTCTCTGTGGTGTCCGTCGTAATAGTGCAGTCCCGCAAACTCTATGCCTGCGCGCCGTATGGAAGATGCGATTGCAACAATTTCCTCTATGGCCCGTTGGTCGATCCCCGTGCGATCCATGCCCGGATTGATGTCGATAAACAGGGCAATTGAGCTTCCGCGCCACGCCTCAATCTGCTCAGCGTTCTCGACGGTTGCGCAGATGCGAACTTCTGGGAACTCGCGCACAATCTCGCGGATTCGCTTCGCCCGGTTCGCCGTGCTCGGATACGCGATCAGCACCTCTTTTGCGCCCGCCTGGCAAGCATTCAAAAGCTCAAGCGTCGTCGCGCATTTGAACTGCACCACGCCCCTTCCGCACAACTGGCGCATCATGAGCTGCATCTTCGTCGTCTTTATGTGCGGTTGCCACCGTGCGGCGTTGCCTCCAAGCAAGCGAAGAATGGTATGGATATTTGAGTCCACCATCTGCGGATAGCAGGCCAGAACTGGCGTGAGCAGAGTTTCGAACTCCGCTGGATCGAGAACTAGATCAGGCAATTGCCTATGCATCTTCGCACTGCCAATATTCATCCCACTGCCTTCCCTATGCTGTTGTTGAAGCTTGGTTGAAACAGATTTCGAACTCGGACTTCACTGATGCATTTACTCGATGCGTCCCTATT
>Ga0116135_1000606_pt1 | contig 19839 bp, 20 predicted proteins | sample June2015DPH_20_1_FD_89738 | JGI IMG/M metagenome (GOLD analysis project Ga0116135, IMG submission 89738) | Peatland microbial communities from SPRUCE experiment site at the Marcell Experimental Forest, Minnesota, USA - June2015DPH_20_10 | ecosystem: Environmental > Terrestrial > Soil > Wetlands... | reverse complement strand
CTTGTACCGGTGCTCAGCGGGGGAAAAAATGCTCCCGCCGAGGCGATCGTTCGCGAGGCGTCCAGTTTCGAGCGTGGGAATGCTCCGAGGAAACTCGAAAAGGGTAAAGCGAATGTAGTGGAAGGCCAGAAGGGTCCTTGGTTTGCCGAATACGACGTGACGGTTCCCGCTGCCGGCGAGTATGAACTGGACATGCTGGAAGAGGAATCCGGAGCGGGCACTGCCGATGTGGTGGTGAACGGCGTTCTGCTGAAAGAGGGCGCGCCGCCGGTGCAAAATCGCGCGGCATCGCCGGATGCGGGAGGTTGGTCGGTCACGGGAATCTTTCCGTTTGCGGTTGGGCACAACACGCTTCGGCTCGAGCACAAATCGCGCTTTCCTTATTTCGAGAAGTTGCTGTTAACGCCAAATCCGCTGGCGAAGGGAACAGCGACGCCGCTATCGAACATCCAGATCTCGCGGCAATATGGGATCAATCCAGGATATCTGGATCATTGGGTGGAGGAGCTACGCCGATCGAAGGGCGCGCCGCATTCGGCGCTGTTTGCGTGGTACGCATTTCAAGCGCAGCACTCGCTGGATGAAAAGTCGTTGAGCGGTTGGACATCGCCGGCGGCGAAGTTGTTCGAGGGCTATCATCCAAAGTCGGCTGAGGAACTAGCCGCGCATTATCAGGAATTGTCGAACGAAGCCAGCCGCCAATTCCTGGCGATCCAGGCGTCGCAGCCCATTGCGGAGCAGAAGAAACTGGACGACGAGATGGAGGACCTGGCGCCGAAGAGCGCTCCGCAGCAGGTGCTTCCGGACGCCGGCCTGGACGCGCTGCGGGAACTGCTATATGAGAAGGCTGGTCCTTTTCGAGCGCCGGATGATTCCCGGAAATATTTCCCGGCGGCAGCCGACGCGCAATTGGCGGCAATCGAGAAAGAACGCAAGGAGCTGGAAGAATCGAAGCCGGATTATCCGCGCGCGATGGGCGTCGCCGAGGGCGCAAAGCCGACCGACCTCGCGATCCATTTGAGGGGCAGCCATTGGACGCTCGGCCCCGTTGCGCCGCGCGGATTCCTGCATGCGATTACACTCGCGAATCCACCGGCTATCCCAGAAGGACAGAGCGGGCGGCTGCAGTTCGCCGAATGGTTGACGCAGCCGGATCATCCTCTCACCAGCCGCGTGATGGCCAATCGCATCTGGCGCTGGCATTTTGGACGCGGCATTGTTCCATCGACGGATAATTTCGGAAAACTCGGGGAGCGTCCCAGCAATCAGCCGCTGCTGGATTGGCTCGCGGTTCGTTTTGTGGAGCAACGCTGGTCGGTGAAGGAAATGCACCGGCTGATTATGCTGTCGAACACGTATCAGATGAGCACGAAATATAATGCCGAGGCCGCCGAGGTTGATCCGGAAAACACGTTGCTGTGGCGCGCGAACCGGCAGCGGCTGGATGCCGAACCCATTCGCGACGCGGTGATGGCTGTGTCGGGTGATCTGGATCTCACCATGGGCGGAACGCTGTTGAGCTACAAGGATCGGCAGTACGTCAGCGATACGGAGAAGCGCGGTAGCGTGGATTATGATCGCAATCGGCGGGCGGTCTACATCCCGGTGGTGCGCAGTTCCATGTACGAAGTGTTCCAGGCGTTCGATATGCCGGACCCTGCGACATCTTCGGGCGACCGCGCCGCTACGGTAGTTGCGCCGCAGGCGCTGTTCATGATGAACGGCAGCGTGGTGCTGCAGCATACGCGAACCATGGCGGAGCAGTTGCTGAAGCGGACGGATCTGGATGACGCTGGGCGCATTCGCGATGCTTATGAACGCGCGCTCGCGCGACCGCCGTCGGCCAAGGAAATCGATGGCGCGTTAAGTTTCATCGCGCAAGTGGATCGAGCCATCGAGGGACGCAAAACCGATCCGGCTGAAAGACGCACGTTCGCCTGGCAAAGTTTTTGCAAGGCGCTGTTATCATCGAACGAGTTTATATACTTGAATTGAGGCGCGCATGAATGCTCATTGGAACTCCTATTTGAATCGAGCGCTTTCGCGGCGCGAACTGCTGCGCGCGAGCAGCACCGGATTTGGCGGGCTGGCGCTGGCGGCCATGCTCGGTGAGCAGGCCAATGCGGCGACGGCGGGCGCGCAGAGTCCGCTGGCGGAAAAACCTCCGCAGTTCCCCGCCCGGGCGAAGCGCGTGATCTTTCTCTTCATGCACGGCGGGCCGTCGCAGGTGGATACGTTCGATTACAAGCCGCTGCTGATTCGCGATCATGGCAAGCCGCTGCCGTTCAAGCGTCCGAAAGTGGTTTCTAGCGAGACGTTCAATCTCTTAAAATCGCCGTGGGAGTTCAAACAATACGGACAGAGCGGGATGTGGGTGAGCGATCTGTTTCCGCAACTGGGCCGGCATGTGGATGACATCTGCTTTATCAAATCGATGTGGGGATCGAACTCGCGGCACGGCGGGGCGCTGCTCGAATTGCACACCGGCAGCGATACTTTCGTACGCCCCAGCATGGGTTCCTGGATTACATATGGATTAGGCACAGAGAACCAGAGCATGCCCGGGTTCATTACGATTTGTCCGACGCAGAGCCACGGTGGGGCGAACAATTACAGCTCGGGATTTTTGCCGGCTCCCTACGCGGGCACGCCGATCGGTTCGGTAGGAATCGCGGCGCGCGATGCGAAGATTCCCTTCATCGCGAATGCTGAAACGCCGCGCGACATTCAGCGCCTGGAGTTGGATTATTTGCAAAAAATAAATCGTGAGCAGTTGGCCACAACAGGTCCGGACCAGGCGCTGGAAGGGCGCATCGAGTCGTTCGAGTTGGCGTTCCGGATGCAATCGGAAGCTCCCGGATTGCAGGAGATTTCGGGCGAATCCCCGGCGACGTTGAAACTTTACGGCATCGATAACCGGGTGTCTGAAGATTTCGGACGGCAATGTTTGATGGCGCGGCGCCTGTCGGAAGCGGGCGTGAGATTCGTGCAGGTGAGCCACACCTACAAGTGGGATCAACACTCCGACCTGCTGCGGGATCATGCGCAGAATGCCCGCGAAGTGGATCAGCCCATCGCCGGTTTGCTGCAAGACTTGAAGGCGCGCGGGTTGCTGAAAGACACTCTAGTGCTGTGGGGTGGTGAGTTTGGACGAACTCCGACCGCGCAGGGCTCCGACGGGCGCGATCACAATCCGGAAGCGTTCACCATGTGGATGGCGGGCGGTGGTGTTAAACCCGGCCTTCAGTATGGGTCGACCGATGATTACGGATATTATGCGGTGGAGAACAAGGTCCACTTTCACGACTTGCACGCCACCATTTTGTATCTGCTGGGGATGGATCACACCAAGCTGACTTATCGCTACGCGGGGCGCGATTTCCGGCTGACGGATGTGCACGGAAATGTTGTGAAAGATATTGTCGCGTAGCGGCAGGGCAGAACGGGCTAAGGGCGCCTGGCTCCGGATTCCGACGGCAATCGTCCTTGTCCAAAGGTCTATTTGCGAGCAGCGCCAACCGTATCCCGCTCAAAATAACGAATGATCACTGGCGTCACTCGGTTCAATTTTGGTGGCAGTCGCACTGACAGGAGCACCATGTCAGGCGGTTCTCCAGTCTGGCCAGGCGGCGGATGGATCAGGATCGCGGCTCCTGCTATTGGCATGTCGTTTTTCCCTAGCCATGAATCGAAGTTTCCCAGCCCTTCCGTTTGGGCCGGAGTCTTGTACTCAACGATGGTCTTGCCTCTGTAATTCAGCGTGTCTTTGGGTAGGGGCCGGACGGAATCGGGAGATCAAGCCCATCCAGTGCGCGGATAGCGAATGCTCTATAGGCCGGAAAAACTCGCGTAATGATCTGTGCAACGTTATATCTTCCAGAGGTCCCGCCGTCCATGTGGTTGACCTCAATCGCTGCTTCTTCAAGGCCCGTCCATCCCGACATGCTGCGGTGGATTGGTTTCGGACTCAAGAAGAGGGCATAGCCGCCGGAACCGGAGGCTCCCTCGCAATACCAACCACGCGGGGCTAGGAGACCGATTCCATCCCCGGATTCGTAATACGCGAGCGCCTTGGCGTCCTCCCCACTTATCGGTACGGATCTACTTGTTCCCTTTGGCGCCTCCAGCCTTTCGATTTGCCCCGACGACGCACACCCAACGAATGGAACGGAAACCGCGTCGCCTTGGGGGCTGGCCGCAACGCCTGTCGTTTGCGCGAACAGCGGAGATTGCGCGTGCAGTGCCAGAGCTACTCCCGCTGTCGCAAACAGGAAGACACCCGGCCAGAGTCTCATGGCTGAAGCTTACTACGATTTCGCCGCCGCACGAACAATGCCTCGGAGGCGACTGTATCGAAGGGACGCCGGTGAAGATCGTGATCTTGCGTTTGGGAGTGCGCAGCGAGACGTTCTTGAGATTATTCTCGCGTGCACCGCGGATCTCCATGTATTCCTGGGGCATGAAGTCCGCGGTGGTTCAGCGCACCTTCGCTCTACTACGCATAAGCGCTTTCCTCTTCGATTTGATCTGATTGTAATCAACGGCCGCTTGGACGAGAGTTTTTAGAGCGCGGTCATTAATCTTATCGCCCTCGAAAAGATCGATCGCTCGCCACACTTTGCCTCCCAGGCCGTTGTTAAAGAGCTTGTCAGGATCCGGGAGGCTGGCCCCGTGCGCAAAGGTAAGCTTCACCTTATCTTTGTGGGCGTTGCCGACCGCGATTATTCCGTCGCGAGACCACACCGGGCTTCCCATCCACTTCCATTCCTCGATGATCTCCCGGTCGGCCGCAAGAATGCTCTTGCGAATGCCGGCCAGCGTTTTGCCACGCCAGTCCGTGAGTCCTGCGATCAGCTGGTCAATACGTTCCGATGGGTCCATTGGATCTTTATACCTCGAATTCCGGCCTTGTTATTGATCTCTTCGAAAGGAGCCGCCGAAGGACATGGCCTTTCCACATCCACAATCCCGAAATGAGCATCACCGGAACAACGACAAACCGAACACGGCCCGCGTAGTTTGGAAGCTCTTCGAACGGACTATAAATATACCCCAGGATCGGAATGCTAAAGACGATGTGAATCCCGCGAACAATCAAACGTTGTGTGGCATCTTTCATGATTAGTGTCCCCTCCATTTTTCGCCGACCCTTCAGCCCCGCGGCCTTCCGCGCCCACCGGGGCTCCCCTCCTGCTGATCGCCCTTAATAGCGTGCCAGCTGGGTGAGCTGAATCAGGTTGCCGCAGGTGTCTTTCAGCATCGCAATGGTCGAGGCAGTCACGTCGGTAGGTGGCATCGTGAACTCCCCGCCGCCGGCCTTGATCCGCTCGTAGTCGCCCTTAATGTCGTCGGTGAAAAACATGGCCGCGGGCTGGCCTTGTTGAAAGATCGCCTGCTGATACGCTTTGGCTGCGGGGTTATCGTTCGACGCCAGCTGCAGTTCAGTGCCGTTCGGATCCTCGGGCGAAGCCACGGTCAGCCAGCGATATGGGCCCTGGCTGAAATCGGTCTTCTTGGCAAAACCCAGTACCTCCGTATAGAAGCGCAGGGCCTTGGCCTGATCGTCCACGTATATGCTCATCACTTTGATTTTCATTTCGTTTCTCCTTTGTCACGTTCGCGGTTTGGGCCGCTTCATCCTTAGTGAATCTGTGTCAACCTGTACCAGGCCGGAGCAAAACCGGCCAGGACCAGCGCGCCGGCAACCGCCAGCCCTTTAAGTAATCGGAAGCTGCTGATCGACGCGGGCGCGATGGGCCTCACAATCAAACGTTCATACGCGATGAACGCGGCCACCCCTCCCAGCACCACATTGATGGGCAAAAAGTTGTATTCGCCTCGCACGATGTGAAAGACAGCCGCGAGGATCATGACCAACGTCAGGCCGATGGCTGCAAACGGCGTGAGCTTCGGTTTCACTCCGGTCATCGCCGGCAGGATCAGCCCCACGCCTCCCAGAAATTCCGAGACCCCGATGAAGATGGCCAGGTCCTGCGGCACGCCGGAAAGCCAAGGCACTTCGTGGAGCGCCTGGTTCCACAGCGCCGGCTTGTACCATAAGATCTTGCCGAAACCGGTGATGCTGAAAAAGATGCCCCACAACACTTGCACGGTCCAAAGTGCGGTATTCATACTTGCCTCCGTTGATTCACGAATCCTGAGCCGCCTGAGGCGGCAGGTTAGGCTTTTCAATTCCGAACTGCTGGGCGTATTCCTCCCTCAGCCGTTGCCAGCCGAACTTCATCGCCTCGGAACCAGCGATTCGGCCGATGGGGCTCCCGCTGAGAAGGTGATCCAGAACATCGAAACAAATGTGCCACCCGGCAGCACCCCATGCGATGAAGCGGCGATCGATGCTGGTCCATAGCGTCAGGCGCGTGCCGCCACCCAAGGCTTCGAGTTGCCACCGGACATCGTGGTCACCCCAGTTGTACTCCAGCACCTTGTGAGCGTCAGCTCGCGTCACTCTGGATTCGCTGACGGACGACGTGGGCGCTCTCACCGTGGTGAGCTTCACCGTGGCCCCAACCTTGCCCAGGCTCCCATCGGCTTCAAACGGAGCCCACTCGCGCAGATGCGCTGGGTCGGTAAGCGCCTGCCAGACTTTTTTCGGCGAGTGGCGCAGCTCTCTGACGAGGACCAGCGTCCACTTCTCTCCGTCCTTTTGTATCTCGGCCCCATTGGCCGGACCCGGTGTGTACTGATCGCGATAGGTCATCTTCTTCTCCTTGTCTTCCTTTTCGCTGGTGTGGATGATTGCTCAATGTGATCCATGCGGTCGAGGTGGCGTTCGAGAGCATCCACGTGAGCGGACCAGAACCGGCGGAATGGAGCCAGCCAGGCATCCACCTCCTGAAGGGGTTCAGGTTTCAGCCGGTAGAGACGGCGCTGTGCGTCCACCGTGGATTCCACGAAACCGGCATCGCGCAGCACTCGCAGGTGCTTGGACACGGTCGGCTGCGGCATCCGAAGTTGACGCTCGATCTCTCCCACCGACTGTTGGGACAAGACCAGCAGGCTCAATATCGCGCGGCGGTTCGGCTCCGCAATGATTTCGAACACAGATTCCACGCCCTTAATATACTGCAGAGAGCATATACGTGTCAAGGGATATACGGGCAAGGTTCAGGCCACGGCGTTTGTCACTTGGTGGTCACTCGCTCGGTGCTCAAAACTCTTCGCCCTGATCCCGTATCTCCAACTTGAACTGCCAGCCCTCATAGGTCATCATCATCCGGCCGAGTTCATCCCACGTGATATCCCGGCCATCGATTATGACTAGCGGTACTTGACCATCCCGAGCTTCATCCCACTCGATCGTGCCTCGCACCAGCCCGTTATCTGCGATCTGCGGCCCCAGATCGCCTTCCACGATGTGCCGGAGGGATAAGGCGCGGCGGATCTTGTCGATCAATCGTCCGAGCAGCGCAAGCAGATCGTCCCCTGGTTCGCCAATCACCTGAAATTGGTAGCCGGCCGGATGTCCTCCCCGAAGCTCGAATGCATCCAGCGCAACGCCAGGACCGAACAAACGGGTCTGGAAATGAAACAGGTGGGCTTTTCCTGCGCAGTCAACCAGCTCGACGGGATCGAATTTGAGATGCTCAAAATTGTTCAGACCATCGGACTTGGCAACTTCGACGTTAAAGCATCGGCTGCAAACCTGGCGGTAGCCCTTCTCAATCGAACCGTAGTTGATGATGTCATAGTCCGGCGTGAACTCGTCGCAGTCGGCACATCGGATCTGTGTTCGTCCGAGTTCGGCGTGATCCATAGTTCCTGAGCATAACAGGCCTGCCGGATTATCGGTTGCCGAACCGGTCCAGGGTAGCCTTTAGCAAAGTCGTGGAGGATCAAAAGGTCGTCGTCCCGAGTTTGTCGACCGCGGGCCCCAGCTCAACCAGTCCCCGAGTGACAGCTTCGCCCAGAACACCGAGGAAGCCCGGCGACCCACAGGCCACGATCAGCAGCAACACGTCGTGCCGCAACGCAGAGCGCAACTCCCGGGACCGAATGACATCCGCCTTGGCGAAGTGTTGCCCGCATCGCTCAAGGCAAGGAAAACATGAACATCACATCACCATTCAAGAGCCGGCCTGGCCGCTTGCAACCCTGGCGCCGTTGTCGCACCGCTCCTGGGGCGGACTCTGATGGTCCACCTGTAACAGTGCCGTCCCATACACAAATCGCCGAAAGAAGACCGGTATCAGGAGCGAAATAATCTGGAACCGGCAAAACCCAATTCCCAGCAGGCACCTTATCGCGTGCCAAATCTTTCCTTGCCGTAGCGCTGGCATGATCCTGCGCTTGAACACGGCCCGTGCGGCAATCATTTCCGTTTTCATCGGAACAAGAAAAAGTGCAACGAACACGATACAACGGATAATGGGATGTCCAAACATCTTTGGACAGGGATAGTTCCACTCCACGAAGTTTTCGTAAAACAATGCGTGCAGAAGCGCTCGATCTTTGCGTGAGAGATTCGATGATTGTCGCTGAGTCTGATCCAAGCGCGCGCCTGACCAGGCTTTTCCGCCACGCTTCACGACATATGGAATTCCGTTGAACGTACTGTCCGCGAGCGTTGCCTGATAGGGAAGATCAAGCCACGCCGTAAGATCGCGGATAGTTTCCGCGGCATCACAGTGCAGATCTTCGAAACGTATTGTCCGCGTTCGGGACTCCATTCTGAAATGAGGCACATCCTGATTAGCCAGGCAAGCCAGCGCCGAGTAGGGGGCTAGGACATAAGTTCGTGGAAAAGCTTCGGCTAAGCTACCAAAAATGAACTGGAACATTCCGTTACACGAAGAGATCGGGTCCCGAACCGTGTGGACGAATTTAGCCTCCGGAAAGTCCTCCACCAAATGCGCTGCTACTCGATTACTCGAATCGTGTTGCGCGTAAACTATTAACGGATTCGAGCTTGCAGGCCGCCTGCCAAGCGCCAGAGCGTAGGCAATGTGCACGAATATAAAAAATGTCCGGCGTGACTCTAGGAATTCCGTCGGCCACTCTCGATAGAACTCAAGAATGGCTTGTACCGCGGCATAGTATCGGGCAGGTGAGATCGCGAAGTCACCATCGAAAAACCGGCCATAGGTCGAATCAAAGGCCGGGTATGCGATTAACTTTTCATGCAGCGGCAAGGAAGGGTAGCGCTCAAAGAATTCGTACAGTCTCCAGCCGCAAATCTCAGGAAGCATCATCACATCTTCATGCCCGTCCAGATAACTGGACAGAAGAAGCGAACCACTCCTACCCCAACACAGAATGGCCACCACTCTGTCCATCGCCTGCACATCGTAGCGCCGAAGGTCCTCCATTTTCTCCGCAATCAAGCCCCGTAGGTCCATGGACCGCTCTGCCTGAAATAAATCCTTAGCGCGTTGCAGGATTTCTTCCGGGCGGGGAGCTGAATTTTCCGGACTGGTTTGCGCCTTCACGAATTGGAGAAGGTCCGAGCGTGGTCCCTCCCTGCTTCCATGATGTTCAATCCCTCGTGTAGCCATCACGTGCGCCGCACCGCCCAGGCGCGTGTCAGATAGGTTGTCTCGATTTCCGCGCCATCGGCGGTCTTACGCTCCACGAAATCCAGAAACCTGGTGAACAGATCCGAGCCAAGCTGTACGCGCAAATCGTTGACCGAGCGCCAGGCGCCCAAATATTGCCCGACAGTTTGAGTGGCTTTGTGACGCGCTTCAAGATAAACCACGTCGTCAAAGCCGCGCTTGGCCCATAACAATTCGGTGAGTCTCTCGGTAAGGCCGGAACGTCCCGAGGAAACGCGTTTTACACCCGGGTTCAGCCGCGTGATTTCCTGTTCGATTTCAACCAGAAGTGGGTTGAGCTCGATCATTCGCGGGTTCCACAAGGCGACGAAACGCCCCCCGGGCTTCAATATTCGTTGGAACTCCGCGCAAGCCTTGTCGAAATCGGTCCAGTGAAACGAGGAGGCCATCGAGACCAGGTCGTAGGCGCCAGAGGGTAAGCCGGTCTCCTCGGCACTCCCGCCACGCCAAACGATGTTATGTTTTTGCGACGTCAAAACACCCTGCCGCCGCATCTCTTCGCTAGGCTCTACCGCGGTGACGGAACAGAGATCTTGCGCCGCCAGCATCCTGGTCCAAATGCCGGTTCCAGCACCGACATCGGCCGCGTTCACTTCGCGAGCCGGGCGCCCAATCAGTGCCAGGATCGCTGGAACGATGCTGGGAGCATACCCGGGACGGAACTGGGCATAGTCATCCGCAAGGCTGTCGAAATTGCCATGTTTGATCAAGGTTTCAGTCATTCTTTGGGGCCCCGTAGGATAAATTCAGTTCTCTATGCATCAGTTTTCTAAGCATCAGCTCTCTAAGCAAAGATTGCCCTCCCGGATCATTTGTTCGTAGAGTTCCAGGTCGCCCGAGCTGTCAATCTCGCCCCAGTGCCCGGCGATGCCTACGGTTTTGACGGAGAATCCGGAGTCAAGCAATGCGCGGAGCAGCGTGGTCATGTCCATGGCATCGCGAGTCTTCGCGTCGGCGGCCGCCAACACTTTCTCGACTGCGCGCCAGGCCTGCGGCGTGAATTTCAGCAATCCCATATACTGCCCCTCGATATCATCAATCCGCGTGGTTCGTCTTCCGATCTCGATCAGATTCCCGCGCGCATCCGTTCGGAACGTTTCCGCATCACTCAACGGATCGGCAAACCGCCGTGCCCACAAGCTGCGCCAGTCGCGGTCGTAGGCCACCACCAGATCGCCGGACGTGGCGGCCAGGTCCCGCACGGCGTCGCGCCCATAAAAGATGTCCGCATAGCTGATGACAACAGAATCAGATTCCAGCCATGCGCCTGCCGCCACTAGCGACATAACCATATTCGTTTCCCCCCAGCGCGGATTTTCGAAATATGTGACATCCTCGACGTTGATCCTATTCCCCAGATAACCGCGAACGATCCCGATGGCGGACACGCCGCCGCCGCGCAGCGCCGCGATTTGACGCCGGATGAGCGGCTTATGGTCCAGCTCCACTAGACATTTCGGCTGATCCTCGGTAAGAGTATTCATGCGGCTACCGCGTCCGGCTGCAAGAATGACGGCACGCATCTCTCAGGCCTCGAAAAACCGGGAAAATAACGCAACGTCGTCCGAGGCAAACGGCTGCCGGCGTTCGGGATGCCACATCACGCCGATCATACGGCTGCTCGAGTGCTTGACCGCTTCGATCACTCCATCATCGGCAATTGCCCAAGTCATGAGGGGTGGGTGAACCTCCATCGCTCCGAAATTATGAAAACTATTCACTTCCACGCGCTTGCCATCTATCGAAATATGCTGCCGGGGAGCCACATGGCCGTGAACTTGTTGCAGCCGAGTGCCAAAGCGGTGCTGAATCATTTGCATTCCGCGGCAAACGCCCAAAACGGGTAAGTCCCGGCGCTCGGCCAGATCCAGAAGCGCGCTCTCGGTTTCATCGCGATCTGGAGCATCGCCGCCGTAGGCTGTCAAATCGTTTCCACCGGTAAGCACGATGCCGCTCACTTTCTCGCAGATCGTCAATGCGGCTTCGACAGAGTTCGGGATCGGGATTGGAAGCAATCCGCACTCCAGGAGGAATTTTATCCAGACCTGATCGAGACAATCGCGCCGCGTGGCATGTGGTGGGTCCACGGCCACCCGCTGGGTGACGGCAACGGTCTTCATGATATAACCTGAACCTGCTGGTTGCCGCAGTCGAGACAGATCTTGCCGGCCCTTTTCCAGTTGCCGAACAACGTCTCACCGGCGCCGATAACGGCCGGCATGGCCAACTCATTGGCGCGAATCGCCATATGAGAATTAACCCCGCCGAATTGAGTGACAAACCCCGCAATGCCTCGGCTGAAGATCCAATCAAACCCCGGATCGGCGCTGGGAACAAACAAAATCGTATCCTTGATCTCTTCCGGTGAATCGTCGATGGTGCTAACCGGTGCGGTTACGCACTGTTTGGTGATGAAATTCGGATGGATCGATGGCAAGTGGAACGCGAAGGCATCCTCGGGCGCAGAGATCAGAGGTGGAAGCACGATCTGGCGGGTGAGGTTATGGCGGCGTCTGCCTTCCGCGACGCTGTCTTTGAGCCGCGCTGCCACGCTGCCGCTTTCGGTATAGAGTGCACGAATGTCGGCAATGTCGAGGAACGCACAATCTTCGGTGGAGAGCCCGTATTCTTCCCCGATCTGCTTGATCAGAGAGAGCGCGTCGCTCAGGCTCCGGGTAAAGACGAACTTGGCATACTCGCGCCCTTCGATTCCACCTTTGATAAAGTCAATGAGGCTCAGGATATCGTGTTCAATGCCGTGTTCTTTGAGCAATCGCTCGATTAAACGCAATTGGCTGACGGACAACAGAAAGCGCGACGGCGTTGCATGCCGCTGGTGGCGGTTTGACCAATCGAAGTACAGGTCGGGCGCCTCATCATAACGCGGGGAGAGAATATCATAGGTTCCCGGACGAAGATGTCCGTAGCGCGCCAAAAACTCAGCTTTGGTCGAGCGGCAGTAATCCCGGCCGATCTGGGAGCCCACCGTTTCGAGATCCGACATGAATGCCGCGTGCCCGGACCGGTCTAACACGCCCGTGGTTACGAGCGAACCCAGAAACTGCGTCGCGATGAAGCCCGCTCGCGCCAACCCCGCAAAAGGAAGGGTCCCGTACCGCTTGCAGTCTTCCAGCAGCCAATATACTTTCGAAATCTTGTCGATGGAAGCGTCTTGGATCTTGGGGAGGCGTTCCACCAGCTTGTCGACCCTGGCGCGATCCTGGCACCACAAGCCATTCTCGTTGTTTATGATCTTGTTGGTCAGGTTGCGGAGCAGACCGGTAATGTCGGCAATGTCTTCGCCCGAAAAGCCATGCTTGGCTAGCGCCAAAAGCCGTTCTGGGAGATCCAGCGTGTAGCATGAAAAAATGATTTCGAATTCTACCTTGTCGTGCAGCGTGGGTTGCGCCAACAATCGCTCAATGTAATAGTTGACCAGCCGCTCCGCCAAATCCGGCTGCATGTCGCGGGGTATGAATGAATTGAAGCTCACCCGGACATCTATGTACGGCAACCCGTGAAAGCTCACCAGCAGCGGAAAGCTCCGCAGATTCTTGTATCCGTAATTGTTGCGCTGATAAGCCCAGATGGAATCGGTGATCAGCTCCCTATAAAGCGAGAGCGCCAATGGGCGCGGCTTCAGTCCAATTATTTCGGCGGGGTTCCAGTCGGGCATGACCCCAAACACCGATCGATTGCCATGCAGGTAAGGGTGCGGCCTGGTTAAGAGCGCCACTTTCTGCGCGATCTCGGTAGCGGCGGCTGCTGTGGCTTCGGCGTCGTCCGTCAATGGACCAGGCGCCGGCTGCCGTTCCTTAAGCGCGAGCGGGCGCGCCTGCAGAAGATACAACGCGCCCTTGCGGTCCACTGCGAATTCCACATCAAGGCCATCGCATCCCACCAGAGACTCAAGCTCTCGTAGCAGCTCTAGAATGGGCAGGAGGTGGCTGGGAATCCCCTCCTGGCAGGACTTGAGACAGATAAAAGTCTTCAGCTTTTCAGCAGTTCCCGACGTGACCAGATCGGAGCGGCCGGAGTAATCGTCATAATTGATGACGAAGTATGGCCCGCCACCCTGTGGTTCGCGCGTAACGGCCACACCGGCCATTGACACTTCCTGCAACATGGGCTGCACCAAAACCTGATCCTGCTGGCAATCATTGCCTGCGTATGACGCTATCACCCGTTCCACAGCGGCCGGGATGGCTGGGGCGCCTTTCACGCCGGCAACTGACGTAAATTGTCCAGCCTTCGACTCAGAGCTTGAGTCCTCGCACTTGGCGCTGCTACGGACGATTAGCGCTTCCGATCCCCAGGGCGATGCGGAGATACGCTTGAGTACGCCTGCCCGGTCGGCGTGCCATTCGGCGCTGGAAAAGCACACCTGGGGCAGGATTGCAGCACTGCGCAATACCGGAGCGAGCCGCTCAAGTGTTTCAGCCTTCGTGCCCAATTGGACCACGCTCCGATTCGCATATGCGCGCTGGCGTTTCAGCCCGGATACCCGGTCCAGAATCAGCCGCACTGCCTCCCCGGGTTGCATCGAGGCATCATTGTCTAAAATGAGGTCAGGCGCCTCCGGAGTCTCAGCGGGAATGTCGAGGCCAACAATATTTGCAGCCTCGTTATTGGCCCCCAAATATATCCCCTTGGTATCGCGCCGCCTGAGTTCCTCCAAGGGGACCCGAACGAAGATTTCGTAGTACCGGGAAATGTTCTCGCGATTCCAACGTTGCACGTCGTGGAACAGAGAAATCGTGGAGCAGACAACATCGGACCCCTGCTCTGCCAACATACGGCACAGCTTCCCGTTCCGCATGGCAGCCGATCGACGATTCTCGGCGCTATAACCCAAATCACTCGAAACTGCCGCCCGGAGCGAATCTCCGTCGAGAAAGATTACAGGGCAGCCCAAAGTTCGCAGATGCGATGACAGCGCACAACCGATAGTAGTCTTTCCTGCAGCAGATAGTCCGGTTATCCAAAACACGCGGCCAGGCGAGGTCATCGTTAAGAGTGTAACCGTATGTTGATCAAGTTGTAACTAAATAATTGTAACCGTCTGTTGATCAGATTGTAACTAATGCAGTGTCCTTAATGTACGCCGCACTTTAGTACTAGTGGTAACAGAACGAGGATGAAGAGCCATCACCTGCGCACCCACGGGTCGCATCGGCTTGCGGCCGGCCGGGACGACGAAACTGCGCGGCAATGAACTTTTCTGGTTCGTTTCTGACAGGAATCGCTAGCTGTACCAACTGAACCTACTTGCACTGACTTAGACTCAACTGGACCGACCTGACCTCAAAACCTGCCATAAACTCCGGACGTTGTCACTTCGTTGTAACTCGCCACCGTTCAAAAACTCCGGGAACTCCAACTTGAACTACCAGCCCTCATAGCACATCAGTATCCCGCCGACTTCGTCCCACCGTGATCTCTCGTCCACCAACGACAAGTACCGATCACCTGCGATTGGCGGCCGGGGAAAAGGCCGGCCATCCTTGTCCCCAACCCCCCTATGCGCAAATTGCGTACACTGGAAAGGGTATGGTCGGCGCTCCGATGACAGTAGTGGAGACTGCGGAGTTTCTGAAGCACGCGACCGAGCTCATGCCAGATTCGGACCGCGACGACCTGGTGGCGTTCGTGGGAGCGAATCCGGAGGCTGGCGAGATCATCCAGGGGACCGGCGGTGTGAGGAAGATTCGCTGGGCCCGGGAAGGCATGGGAAAGCGTGGCGGCGCGCGGGTCATCTATTACTATCACAACGAGTACTATCACAACGAGCGCCTGCCCGTGTTCCTGCTGTCTGCGTATGCGAAGAACCGCAAGGCGAATCTCAGCAAGGCTGAGCGCAAGGCGATGAAGCGTTTGATACCGATCCTTGTGGCGGGTTATCTGAGAAAGGTGTAGAAAAATATGGCTACGAAGAAAGCGTCGAAACCGAAGGCGAGACATCTGGCGCGCCCACGGAAGCGTCAGACTGTAGGCGAGAGCATAATCGAGGGATTGAAACAGGCGATCGCGTGGACCCAAGGCGAGAACGAAAACGTCCGCGTGACGCTAGTGCATGTTCCCGAGGTCGATGTGCGCGAGGTCCGGACCAAGATGGGATTGAGCCAGGCGCAGTTCGCCACTAAATTCGGTTTCCCGCCAGCGACACTGCGCAACTGGGAGCAGGGGCGCTCGCGACCGGACGCGCCGACGCGCGTGCTACTGGCGGTAATTGCCAAGCATCCGGAGGCGGTGGAGGATGTACTGCGGCGAGCGAGTTGACCCTTATTATTCTTGCGTAGTGACGATCGAGATCGCCGGATCGCTGCGCGAATCAAGTAATTTGCAGAATCAGCATTCGCGTGGGACAGATCGATCAGCACATCGGTGTCGATCAGCGAAACCATCGATTAGCGCCCACTAACGGCGCGGACTGTCCCTGAGCTTGTTCACAAACTCGATCGCCGATGTCGGCGCGATCCTTCTCGTTCGAACGCCTATCAGACTTGCTCCCGAGGCGAAAAACTGGTCCCGTGGAGACAGCGAATCCAAACGTTTCCCAATCTGCAATGCGACAAGCTGCACATCCGCATGTATCTGGTGTGTAAATCTGGTGTATAAATCTGGTGTATAAATCAAATGATGCGCGCCACCAGAGCCCTCACTGCCGCCCTCCTTGCGGTCGGTTGCATCGGCGTGATTGCGTTTGCTTCCTCTGCGAGTCTCGTCATCCCGTTGCGAACCCGAGTGCAAGTATTCAAGGACAGCGATAACTGGCAAGCAGTGACCGCTCGGGGAGACTTTGCGCCGGCGGATTCGGCCATCATCGTCTGTGATATGTGGGATAAGCACTGGTGTGCGGGTGCGACGAATCGTGTCGAAGATCTGGCGCGCCGCATGGATCCTGTGTTGCGCAAAGCTCGCGAGACGCACGTCCTGGTGATCCACGCGCCGTCGGAAACGATGGAATTTTACAAAGACTATCCACAACGCCAGGTGGTGCTGCGGGCTTCGAGCTTTCCGCATCCCGAGAGCCTTGTCCTGGCTGATCCACCGCTTCCGATCGATGACTCCGACGGCGGCTGCGACACGCCCGGAGACAAGGAGCATCCAGTCTGGAAACGCGAGAACCCGCTTCTTTCGATCGGCCCGGAAGATGCCATTTCCGATAATGGCGATGAGATTTACAATCTGCTGCGGCAACGAAACATCCACACACTCTTCATCATGGGCGTGCATGCGAACATGTGCATTTTGAATCGCAGCTTCGCAATTAAGCAAATGACGAAGTGGGGTCTGCATTGTGTTCTCGTGCGTGATCTCACGGACGCAATGTACAATCCCGCCCGCAAACCTTTCGTCTCGCACGTGGCAGGCACCGAGTTGGTAGTCGAACACATCGAGAGGTTCTGGTGTCCGTCCGCACTCAGCGCCGATCTGATATTGGCCATGGCTCGGGCCGGCGGCTCGGATTCGGGGCATCCAGCCGGGAAAAGATGAGGGGCTATTAACCGAGTGCACCGAAGAACCTTTATCGCCGCTGCGGGATCTGTTCTTTACGTCCGAGCGGCGCCTTCCGATCAGATTCGGGTAGGCATCATCGGCTCCGGAGGCCGCGGTCAGTTCCTGATGAAGGTTTTCATGCTGGATACGGCGGTGCGAATGGTCGCGGTCGCGGACGTGTTCGAGCCGAATCTGGAAGCGGGGCTTTCCCTGGCAAAGGGCGCGAGAGCTTATCGCAATTATCAAGACCTGCTGGCGGATAAAGAAATCGACGTCGTTATCGTCGCGACGCCCGAGCACTGGCACCACCAGATGCTGCTGGACGCTCTGGCCGCGGGCAAGGATGTCTATATCGAGAAACCGCTCTGCCAGAGACCGGAACAGGGCGTTGACCTGATGGATGCCACGCGGCAATCGAAAAGTATCGTGCAGGTCGGGATGCAGCGCCGAAGTTATGATCTCTATCTGAAAGCTCGCGATATTCGTGCTTCGGGCGCCTTGGGCTCCGTGCGCCTGGTGCGATCCTGGTGGATCAACAACAATCTCTCCGAAAAGCCTGCCACACAGCTCACAGGACGTCTGGATTGGGAGCAGTGGCAAGGGCCGGCCCCGCATCGACCGCTCGATCCGGACCGCTTCTATCACTGGCGCAGCTACAGCGATTACTCCGGCGGCATCATGGCCGATCAGGGCGCCCACATTTTTGACGGCATTCACCTGATCCAGGGCGTCGGATTTCCCTCCGCGGTGAACGCATCGGCAGGCCGAGTCCACAGCTCGAAGAGCGACACGCCGGAAATAGTTATCGTCACCGCCGAATATCCCGAGGATTTTGTGGCCGTCTTTACGATAAACTACGCGGGCATACATTATCCTTCGCGCCTGGATCAACTGAACCAGTTCGACGGAGATCGGGCCCGCATGGACGTCGGACGTGAATTTGTTTCTGTGTATACCCAGTCCAAGCCGGAATCGCCGGAAAGCACAATCACAGGTTCATTCTCCGAGGCCACGAATGCTCACGTCGAAAACTTCTTGAATTGCGTGCGAACACGTACGCCGCCGAATGCGCCCATCGAAAAAGGATTTCAAGCTGTCTTGGTGACCCAGCTTGCGAATCTATCGTTAAGACAAGGCCGGCGCATTCGATGGAACGCGAGCACGCGGCAGGTGGAGGTTTAAGGAGCCATGCCGGCCATGTCGCGACGCGAAATGCTGGCGCTGGCTGGAACGCTCGCTACCCGGGGACTGGCGGCGCCCGGTTCGCCGAAGATTTGCATTTTTTCGAAACATCTGCAGTGGCTGAACGTGGCGGATGCGGCGAGATTGGCGATGGACCTTGGCTTCGATGGCATCGACCTCACGGTCCGCAAGGGCGGCCACATCGAGCCTTCCCGAGCGGCCGAGGATCTGCCTCGCGCGGTCGAGACGATCCGGAAAGCGGGCCTCGAGGTTCCGATGGTCACCACCGACATCGTGACCGCGCAAAGCGAGCACGCCGGGGAAATCCTACGGACCATCAGTTCACTCGGAATTCGCGCGTATCGCTGGGGAGGCTTTCGGCTCGACCCCAGCCGATCGATTCCCGATCAGCTCGAAGCGGCCCGCGGGCCGGTGCGCGATCTTGCCGCCCTCAACAGCTCGCATGGCGTTTGCGCGATGTATCACATCCATTCCGGCGCAGGACTTCTGGGCGCTTCGATCTGGGATCTGTATCTGGTGCTCAAGGGCTTCGATCCGGATGCTGTGGCTGTTAATTTCGATATAGCGCACGCTACCATCGAAGGCGGGCTGGGAGGCTGGCGCAATTCGGCAAGTTTAATTGCGCCATTCACACGCGGCATCGCGCTGAAGGATTTTTACTGGGAGAAGGGCGCGGATGGAGCGTGGCAGCCCCGCTGGTGCGCGATCGGCGATGGCATGGTCAACTTCACGGAATACTTCCGCGCGCTGGGCGCAGGGTTCCGCGGGCCCATCCAATTGCATTTCGAGTATCGGGAAATGGGCGGAGCCGAAGACGGCAAACGGTCGCTCAGCATCAGTCGCGACCAGTTTCGGCGGAATGCGGAGCGCGACCTGAAGCGCATCCGGGAACTGATGAAATGAAGATGACCCGCAGACACCTTCTGGTGGCCGCATCTGCGCCCGCTTTGCTATTGGGTGCAAGGAGCAAATCGATTCGTATCGAAGATGTGTCCTTCGAGTTCGAGGACTTTCAGTATCGGACGCCGATGAAGTTCGGCGGCAACGTGGTGGAACGCGTTACCCTGCTCAACGTCCATTGCACAATTCGAGCAGCCGACGGACGGACCTCGCATGGACGGACCTCGCATGGATTCGGATCGATGCCGCTGGGGAATGTCTGGTCGTTTCCACAGCTTCCTTACGACACCTCCTTGAACGCAATGAAGACGCTGGCTGGGCGCATCGGAGCTATTACGCGCAACTCGGGCGTTGCAGGGCATCCGATCGATATTAATATCGCGCTCGAACCCGAGTACCTGAAGGCCGCTGTGCAAGTTTCGCGCGACCTCAAGCTTTCGCTTCCGATTCCAAAACTTTGTACGTTAGTCACCTTCAGCCCGTTCGACGCCGCGGTGCACGACGCGTATGGCAAGTTGCACGGCGTGAGCTGTTATGAGACGTACGGGCCGCAGTTTTTGCCGCGAGATTTATCGGCTTACCTAAACCATGAATTTCGCGGCGAGTTTCTGGATCATTATATATTGCGCAAGCCCAAGGCCCAAATGCCGCTCTATCATTTGGT